>Ga0126383_10000546_pt1 | contig 21158 bp, 48 predicted proteins | sample PanSoiMetPlot_35_FD_96882 | JGI IMG/M metagenome (GOLD analysis project Ga0126383, IMG submission 96882) | Tropical forest soil microbial communities from Panama - MetaG Plot_35 | ecosystem: Environmental > Terrestrial > Soil > Tropical forest > Bulk soil | place: Panama | collected 2016-02-17
AGAATAAGGTAATTCGCGTCTATTACCTGACTCGAATGCCAGGTCGGATCGCAGTAATACACAGTCCCCCCCTTATCCCGACGATACGGTCAGGACAATCCGGAACATTACCTTATCCGGATTCGTTTTCGGGTGTTTCCGGGCGTAAATCATTCCGGCCCGGAACAGGGCATCGGCCCGGTTGTTCGCGGTTACGATAATGATATCCCCGACCGGATCTCGGAGAAGTCCCGCCCGGATGGTATACCGGAATTTGAGACTTTCCTCGTTGATGGCTCTAGGCGGCATCGGCATCCTTTAGGGTGATCCGGGCCCATTCGATTCCGGCCTGAAATGCGTTGAGCCCGTAGGTTTCGGCTCCCGCGATAAAGAAGACGTTGTTATGTACCCACCGGATAGCGGCCTTTTCCTCCGCGGTTTCGCCTTCCCAGTATGTTTTGCCGTCGTGCTCGGTGACCTTCATTTTGACCCTTTTCTGTGCCGGGGGATATAGGGGTAAGGGGTGGGGAGATCGGTTGGGGAGTTTGCGAGGTCGAATAGGCCCTGGAGATTCTCCCGGACTCGCCATTTCCGCATATCGTTCAGGGATACGCCGGGGTTCTGATCGCAGAGGTATACCAGGAACCCGGTATACCCGTCTTCGGTTAGGAGGTACCCGGTCATGTCTTTGAGGGCCTGGAGTACGTTATCGTCTCCGTCTGGTCCTATGGTTCCGAGGATTATCATTGCCATCCTCTTTCGGTTACGGCGAGGACCGCGGCTTTGATATGGGCCTGTGAACAGGCATACCATTCGACCGAATCGGAACCCCCGGCCGAATTGACTTGGTATACGGACCCGTGGAATCCGTAAGGGTATTCGTCATCGGCTAGCTTAATGACGATGTGCCTGCATTTTGGAGAATCGCATCTCCATTCGACGGCCTTGGTTTCGAGTCTCATTCTCTTTCCTCCCAGATTTCGGGCGGGAATGTCCGGAATGCTTCCCAGGTGAAGGCCTCGCATTCATCCCGGGATTCGAAGTTGTCTATGATTCCGTAGGCGTCTTCGGCTCCGCAGTTCTCGCATTTGCCCCGGGCGATGACCACGAATTCGCGGACGTGTTCCGGGCCGACTTCGAGGATAGCGGCGAGAAGGGCCTTGGTTTCCCCGATGGTATATGGCATTAGGCCCTCACCTTGAAGTTGTAGGCGGCTGTTATCAGGTCCGGATTCTGGTCTCGGAATTCGATTCCGGCGAAGAACAGGGCCTGATGCTTGCTGACGGCCTCGATATAGTAGGTTTCTTTCTGGGTTTGGTTACCCTGAGCCCAGGTGACTTCGATGGTAAAGGGTTTGTATCCGCCCTTCATTTCATGGCCTCCGTATACCGTCGCCAGATTTCTATCATGGCGGCACTGGGATAGAGCACGGGAAGTCCCTTCGGTTTTCCGACCGATTTCGGGGATTTGGTGTAGGAATAGTGGGAGGGGAATGTGAGTGCCCCGCCCGGTGCGGTTACCCGGCGTCGTTTCTTCCCGCATTCTGAGCAGGTGGATACGATTTCCACTACGCCGTCTTTCTGGGGCTGGATTTCGAGGTATTTAGCCCCGGGCCGGAATCTGGGCCAGCGGTGTCCGAATGCCCGGCATCCGAGTACCGCGTCGTCTTCCGACCGGAGATACAGGTCGAAATCGCGTTCTTCGTCAGACTGAATAGGCATCAGTCTTTCCTTTCATTTGTTCGTATCGAATAGCGGCGGCTGCCAGTCGGGTTGCTCGCTGTTGTATTCCATTTCTTCGAGTGCCGGGTCTGTATACCGGGCGAATGGCGATCTCTGTATGTTATCCCCGATTCCGCCTCCGATGATCTTTGAGTAGGGGATTGAGGCTACGTTAACGGAACTGACGATGGGAAGGGTCCGGAATATAGGCTTGTCCTGGCCGTGAGTGTAATCGTATTGTGTAAGGGTTTCGAGTCGTTTCGAATCCCATTCGAATCCGATATCCCGGGTGGTGTGTTCCCAGGTACCGGCGATATGCCATTTGCGGCGAGCGAGGGCTTGCCGCATGGTTATGAAGTTCTCGACAGGTACCGGGATAGGCTTCGGCTTGTACCGGGTTTTAATGAGGCCGTCTGCCGCGTCCCGGAATTCCTGTTCTAGTTCTACGACTTTACCGTGCGGTACACCACGGGTTTTCGCGTCCCCGGGCAGGAAGTAGAGCCCCGGCTGGATAATGAACAGGCTGTCATGACATTTGACATCCCATCCTCCCAGGTCTTTCGACCCGCGTAGCCCCTTCGGGATAGACGCCATGAATAGCCCGTCTGTCATGATCATGTAGCAGTCTTCAGGTTGGGCCCCGTAGGTTTCGATGATTTTTGCCCGGCACCAGGCGGTGATGAGCCCGGCCCAGACAGGATTCGCGTAAGGCGCATTCCCAATCGACTGTGCGATTTTACCGTAAATGGAATTACCGCCCAGCTTGAGAACGTAACCCCGATCCGATTTCCCGAGGGATAGGCGCTTTTGGTAATACGCAGGTATCCACTGAAAGGGCCGGCATTCACAGTGAGTTGAATATACCCACCCGGAGTGAAACTGGATTTGCGTACCCCAACGGCACGCTGCATGGACTTCAGTCGACCAGTAATACCCGGTTCCTTCCTTGGGGAAGAACAGGCCTCCGTCTTTCCTCCTGACTGGGAGATGATAGAGAAGGCTGACGAATGGATGCTTGAAAGAGAGTTCACCGACCCAGAGGGTACCGGGCGGCGGCATTTCCCTTACATATTTCCAGGTTGAATGAATGAGGCAGGGCAGGCTGCAAAGAGCCGCGACGTAAGCCCCGTTGATATCGTACTGGTATACCGGGCCCGGTACAGGCCCGACAGCAGTCGTTTCGAAACGTCCGCCGTAATAGGCATTGTTTGCGAGGGCTCGGAATCGCTCGTTAGCCATTGCAGGAATATCTTCCCGTCGCGGTACACCGTGAGCTTGAAGCATAGCGGTTGCGAGTTGCCCGGCTCCCTGCCATCGTCTAGGGACATATCCGACCTCCCTGCATACGTCCCGGAATTTCTCCATGAGTTCAGCCTGGAGAAAGCACTCTAGTTTGTTGTAGTCGATGATTTCCTGGGTCATTTCCCCGAACTCGGCCCGGAGGTTTTTACCTTTCTGGATCTGTTCTTTCTGCTCGGGAGTTCCGATTCCCCATTTCTCCAGGGTCTTCACGAATGAGCCCTGGAAGAATCCGAATGAATCGGATACCGTGGAGAACTGTGCTCCATGCGATCCGCGTACTACTTCGTCTGACCGGGCGACTTTGAATTCTTTCCGCGGAATGTACCCGATACGCCAGGTATTATCAATTTCGATATCCCTGAATACGAATCCATTCGGGGACTGGCGGAGCGTTTCATCGAATAGCCTGCGGGCTCTTTCCTCGGGAATACCCTTGCACATCATTGTCACGTCGTAATCGAAGGAGAATGCCGACCAGATGACTTGCCGGGACAAGCCCGCGATGAAATCGAAGCATTCCTGGTAGGTCAGGGGTTTCCCGGTGTGCAGGACCTGGGTATCGGCCCGGAGTAGCAGGTACTCATGGCTGGTACCGAACAGGGTTTTGGGGTCGGGAATGTTCCCGCCTTCCCCGTCGACACCGCCGAACGGCTGGTTAGATTTGTTGCGGGGATCGCTTTGCCAGTTTCTTGTCATCTGTAATACCACCATGCTTTCGATAGCCCGGGTACGTAATCGTGTACCTGCTGGTATTCGGTCCAAGATTCTCGGCCGGGTACCGGGTCGTGATATTGCTTGTATGCTAGCTGGTCGTCGTATTTCCGCCAGATGCGCTCGAATGCCCACCCGGATTCGAGTACCCCCTCGTCTTCGAGCCGGATAGCTTCAAGGATCATTTCCGGGGTTATCCGCCCGGATTCTGCGTTGTTCTCGTAGAGCCAGCGGAGCCGGACGTACAGGGTTCTAAGGTCGTTCCATGTCATCCCGGTATTGTCTGGCGTATAGCCGTTGTTATAGAGCCAGGTGTCCCGTTCGTATTCCTGCTGGAATATGTATTCCTCGTAGATTGCCTGGCGTCTTGCTTCCCGCTCGTATTCCGCCTGGCGTTCCCGTTCCCTTTGCCCCGCCTGCTCGGCTTGATAGGACCGGATAATACCCTGACGAAACAGGATATCGGTACCGCTGGCTACCCGTTCTTCCCGCCGCCGCCTCTCGGCAGGCTCGGCACCGTGCCCGGCTGCTTCCCGGGGGGTTTTACCGGCTGCACGGCCTAGCCGGGCGCGGCGTTCCCCGAGTGTTTCACCGGACAGTGCCTTGGAACGCTCGTTGTAATAGTGGTACCGGGTTTCGCCGGGGTTACGCCTGCGGAATGAGCCGGGGCTGCCTGATCGCCCCGCCATCGTTAAATGCCGGGGGTATCAGTGGTTTGTTTTCCGCTGCTGACGTAGATAACAGCACCATCGGGCATCGTGATCTGTACCCGGTGCATGTGCCCTTTGGCGTGCTGCTCGGCTAGGTACTGGTTTTTAATAGCCCAGGTTTTCCGGTTCCACCGGCAGACGGTACACTGGGCAACGGTCTTGTAAGGTGGCATGGTGGTAACCCCTTACCGTGCGAGAAGATAGATATCAAGCGCGATTTGCGCCACGAATAGCGCTACGATTACGACCCCGGTGTAGAGAATTTTACGGGGGATGAGCTGCACGAAAAGGTCTTCGGGTTTAATGAGGCGCTTCTCGGGTAGCGAGGGTATACGGCGTTCTGTGGCCCCGGATAGCTGTGCGGCGTTTTCGCAACCGGCCAGGTGGCCGGGGGAGAGTACGCACATTCCCCCGGCCACCGGCTTACCGCATATGAGCGGGTAATTCATGGCCTAATAGAGCGGTGCCCGGCCAGGGTCAGCGAACCGCCACAAGAGCATGTCATATCCGCTGCTTGTCCTTTTGGCGAGGAGATTCCCGGTGAACGGGAACCCGTAATGGTCTCGCATCGAGATTAGCTGGGCCACGAATGTGTCCCCGCCGCCGTCGATAATGAGTTCCTCGCCGGTACTCTTATCGACGGCCCTGATGATGACGAATTTCTGGAGGGTTGACCCGTCACGGAATCCGTCCGCGGATTCCCGGAGTACGAGGTCTTGAATTTCCAGGGTCCGTCCGACCAGGTTTTTCGACGGGGTTAGCCCGGACTCGTCGGCTATCGCGTTAATGGCGTTGTAATCGCCTGCCGCGATAATGTCGACTAGCTTCTGCTCAAGCCAGGACTTTAGGGAGTCGTCCTGGTCTACGACCATTGCGGCTTCGTTATCGAAGCGTTCCCGGGTGATCTGGTAGGCGGATTTCTGGACTGGTGCAGGCTGGTTTTTCGCCGCCATTTGCAGGCCCCTTCCGAAGGTAATTTCCCCGGTAATATCGCAGGGAAAAGGTGGTCCATCTATTATACCCCCTCATGGTATTGACCGCAAGCCCCTAATTGAGTAAGATACAGTCATGACAACTACCGAAACAGTCCCCTATTCCGGGGGGCAGGTCGTACAGGGAGAGGTCATCCGCCCCACCGCTTTTGCTAGTCCAAAAGAGACGGCGGTTCATGACCTCGGACAAGTTCTCATTCAGCTCATTCACGGCGCTACTCACGCCTTCACGGATGAGAACGCCAAAAACGCCGCTATCACAGTGGTAAACAAATGGGCCCACGCCCACGTAACCGCAAGCGCAAGGCGGGCACTCATGACCGGAGAGGAAATCGCGCCCGTTGAGGACGTGACCCAGAGAATCCCGCCACCCCAGGTCACATTCGGAACTCCCGCGAATCAGGGCCCCGGAATCGACTACAAGAAACTCGCCGCGGAAATCGTCCGGCAGCAAATGGCCGCCGCCGAGGCCGCAAAACGCGACCAGGAAGACGACGAGAATTACCCGGAAACAACCGCCGTCGAAGGCGGGCAAACCGGAGACGAATCCGACGACGACACCCCGCCACCGGCAAAGGGCGTCAAAACCTACCCCAGTAAGGCCGGGGCCAAGAAGTGAACGAGTCACCGTCAGGAACAACCAGTCCCGAGCTTCCGGAATCGGATTCGCTAGCGGTGACCAATCATGACGACCTTCACATGCTTACCGGAATGGTTGAAGCTCTCCACGGGAAAGTGGACCTGCTTTCCGGCAAGCTAGACCGGCTCATTGAGTCACATAACGGCGTTGGCCAGAATATCGCCTGGCTGACCTCTAATACGCAGGGCCTATTCCAGATGTTCTCAGACCCGCGTATGGTCAACCAGATGATGGGACAGGTAATGGGAGGGATGACCCATGGCGGAAAACCCGGCGACGGAACCGGATCAGCCGACCGAACCGAGCAAGGATGACGCCGAGAATGCTTTCTGGGCAAAACTAGACGAGCATCTCGACGCCTGGTGGGGGAAGAAAAACCCGGCCCCGCCAAAAAAGGACGATAAGCCACCGGTAGGAACATCACGGACGGGCGGTAAGAGGGTCACGCTTTCCAGCCTGTTCGCGGACGCCGTATTCGGGCCGGAAAAGAATGACTAGTACCGTCGACTGGGACGCGGCGGAAGCGGAAGCTGAATTCTCTGAGCAAAGGATAGGGAGTTCCGGAACTTCCCGGACCACAACCGGCCGGACAACCCGTGGCCGTCGCGTTTCGGATAAACGTCTCGGCAGTTTGAAGGATAAACTGTCCGGGGAAATGTTCGGCGCGGGTGCCATGATCGGTCTCGGTGCCCCGGTCACCGGCTATTACATCTGCCAGGAATCCGACCATTTCTGTGAGGCTGTTGTCTCGCTTGCCAGCCGTAAAACAGAATGGGTTGCGGCACTGGAAAACGTTGCGCTTCTCGGCCCGGGTATTACGGTCGGCCGTACGGTTCTCGGTATCGGGGCGGCACTGGCTTCCGACCGCTTTTACCGAACGGGCGGGGAATCGGGTCTTAACCCGGAGAAAACCGCGGCTGTATTCCTCGGCGTTACCACGGCATACCTAGCGGTCCATCCCCCCGAAGGGGGCGGTAAAAATACCTCCGAGAATTCCTACAGCCCCCCGCCCTATACCGGTTTCACGCCCGTATCGTAGGGCTGACTCTGACCTTGTTAAAATCCCCACAATATCCTGGTCACAGGTAATCCGGAGGGTTGACGAGAAATGGCACGCGGAACTCGCCCCGCATCATTCCGTCATGGGGCAGAACGGGTCAGGTAAATCGTACCTTATCGTCCACGGACTACTACCGCTGTGCGTGGACGATAAGGTACTCATAATCGATAACAAGGGTGATGACCCGGTACTTATCGCGGCCGGGGCCCGGCCCGTTAAGCAACTCCCCCGGCAATACAGGCGGGTAACAGTCGAAGACCAGAAGCCTAAAAGCGGGTGGTACCGGCTGGTGGTTTCCGAGCAGCGGGAACGCGGCATTGACCAGGTAGGCCGGGCTCTTGACCAGGTGTATAAGGAGGGCGAATGGGTTGTCGTCATCGATGAAACACGAGCGCTATCCGATCCACGGAGCCCGGGTCTTGGACTCCAGCCGGAGCTTGACCGTCTATGGCTGAGAGGCCGGTCACGACGTATATCTGTCATCGCTTCAACTCAAGCTCCCCGGTGGGTGCCTAGTTCATTTTACGACCAATGTCAGTTCGTATGGTGCTCTCGTATCCGTGACGATAGAGCGCACCTTCGGATTCAGGAAATCGGGTCGATGACTAAGGCCCATATTCCGCACATCGCTAATATCCGCAAACGCCGGTGGCTATACATGGACGATGAGGAAGACGAAACATGGATGGCGGAAACGGGGGTCCCTTCTATCCGGGTGCGAAAGTTACCTGGCATGTGAAGGTGCCAACTGGGCTCGATTTTGTAGTGAAACAGTACCAGATCACTACAGGATCTGTATCATTCGCGGAAACGATCCGCCGTATCGTGGAAACCCATCCTGCCATCATTGCGGAATACAATGCCCTGATGATACAATCGGAGCAGCAAAGCTCTATTCCCAGGCAGTGAGGAATTCCCGTGATCGTCGGACTCATGTTCTGGCTGCTGTATTTCTGGGCATCATACGTCGTGGTCAAATTCCTGATCCGTGGTGCCGTAATGCACTTCGCCAGTCACCCCGCCGCCCAGGGCCTCGCCGCAATTACGGAAGCATAAAAAAGGTGGTATAAGTGGCCGTTTCCACGCTCCAGACCGCTAACCCCGCCCTCGGCACCGTATCGCGGCAGCCCCAGACAACCGCACAGCCCACCGGCGCGGGCGCACCATTCGCCCGCATGTCGCGGCAAATGCAGATCCTTGGCCCCTATTCGGCCGGGAACGCATACGGAACCCTGTTCACCCCGCCTATTAAGGCGGTCGGAGGGTACATCCGCTATTACCCGCTCTATGTTTCGGCAGTAGGCGGGGCGGGAGTCGCGGCGGTCGCGTCGGCTGATGCCCCGTGGAACGTGGTTCAAAACCTGTTCCTCCGCGACCCGTTCGGACAGCCTATTATCCAGGCGGACGGGTACTCCCTTTACCTGATGGACCTTTACGGAGGTCAGTCGGGTATGCTCGGATTCGGAAACCAGTCCACGACAAACCCGAGCTTCCAGACCGTCCAGACGAACGGCAATTTTCAGGTGAGATTCCATCTCCCATTCGAGATGGATTCCTCGGGCTATTGCACGCTCCCCGCGATGAACGCCGCGTCACAGCCGTCCATCTGGGTACAGACGAACCCCTCGACCGTCGTGTACTCTGCGGCACCCACGACCGTCCCGACACTCACGTTCCAATTGGACGAGGAATTCTGGGCGGCACCCGTCGACAACCCGGCATTTGCCCCTCCGGATGTCGGTTCGAGTTCCCAGTGGAGTATCACCAAGGCACCCACGGGAATTGCCAGTAACCAATGGCAGCGGGTTGTCCTGCCTCGCGTCGGCGCGCTCACGTCAACCCTGATCCTTATCCTCCGGGATTCCACCGGGGCAAGAGTCGACGGATACCCGCCCAGTGACCTTTCGCTGTGGGTCGACGGCGTTCCGCATCTGTTCGAGATGTTCCCCGAAAGGGCCGACAAGATGTGGGCGCAATTCGGCGTCACTCGTCCTGTCGGGGTTATCGTCTACACATTCCGGAACTCGGTGCAGACGGCAATTAGCACCGCGGATACGTACGACCTTATCCTGCCGACCTCCCCGGCGACCCTGCTCGAACTGGCGGGGACATACGGGTCAGGAACCGGCACGGTTCAGCAGGGCGGTCAGGGCGGAATTAGCAACGTTCCCGCTCAGCTTTTCCAGCTCACCCAGGAAATCTACCCGTTCGGCGGAATCCCCTATACTCACCTTGCGCAATAGGTGGGGTTATGCAACTCGCGTATATCCAGCAAGGCGCGGGCGGGTGGACCCCGCCCGCGTCCGCAGCGGAAACGGTTATCCTTTTCGCTGCGGGCGGGTCGAATGTCCAGGCCGGGCCGGGAGGGACAAACCCGTACGTATTCGGCCAGGGGCAAGTCGACTGGTGTACCCGGCTTAACGGGTACCTTAGCTTCACCCCGGGCGCGGGGACAACGGCGGTAGTTTTGCGTGGCCGGTTGTCGGCGGCAGTTACCGGCGCGCAATTCGGTAACGCGATTACGTACCCGGTGACACCGGGAACTCTCGCGGTACTCCCGTACGAGTTCTTCGTCTTCACCCCGTGGGCATCAGCAGCGGGACCGAATAGCTGGTGCCTGACCATGCAGAATACCGGGCAGACAGCGGCCGGGGCTTCCGGCCCGTTTACCTTCAAGATCGAGGTATAGCAAATGGCCAATGCCGGTGTCGTGGGAATGGCGGAGGTTTTGGTGCCCTCGTCTTCCCCGGGCGCAACCGGCCTCTCAGGTACCCCCGCAATGTGGGCGTACGTGTGGGTCGGATTCGCGTTCCTTATCCTCATGTTCCTGCATCTGGCGATTAGCGGAAGGGCCGGGCGGTAATGGAATACCTGACCCGCTGGCAGTTCTGGCTCGCGGTAATCGTCGTGGTCTTCATCTCACATATCGTGATCATGAAGCTCGCCCCCCTTTCCATGAGCAGCGTCGGGAGTAAGTCGTGAAGAAAGCCGTCTGCGTTATCGCGCTCATTATCGCGGCCTATTTCATCTGGAAGTTCGTCTTCTAGATGTTCGCTCAGCAGCTTCTCCGATTGGCAACGCTGATAGTCATCGGGCTAATCATCGCTGACGCCCTGGCATCCCGTACCGACCCCGGCGCGGGCGGACTGCTAGGGAATATCGGCGGGCTGTGGCAGCAATCCATCGGCGGGCTGCTCGGACAGAAAGTGAATGTGCCGAGCAATACCCAAACCGCAAAGCTAGTTTAGGAGACGGAATATGTTCGTCGGCCAGCTTCTCCAGCTTGGCGGCCTGATTGTCATCGGGGTTATCCTCGCGGGCATGATCGCCAACGCAACGGGAACGAATGCGTTCTTCAACGGCATCGGGAACCTGTGGGGCAATTCGATTAACGGACTGCTCGGCAAGCCCGCCCAGGTTTCCACCCGGACGGCGTAATGCCAGGTCTTCGCAACCGGAATCCCGGTACCGCTATTACCGTGGGCGGGTCACTCGCCCCGGTTGAGCCCGTGTATACCAAGCCGAATACGTCGCCGGGTATTAACGGGCGGAATCCGCCGCCCGCTGAGCAGACGATGGCACGAGCCCCGTTCGTTCACCGAGGGCAGGATACCCGGGGAATGCGGTACCTCTGGGCACAAATGTCCGAGCGGATGCCGATTAGCGAACTCGGAACCGGTCCGGATATCGGTATCGGCGTCTGGAAATCTAATTTCCAGGCATTCCAGACCACGCTACGGGACTACGGGTTTTACGACCTGCTTTACCGGGCTGGTTACCCTGGCTTTAACCTCGGGCTTAGCTTCAAGGTTCCGGTTAACCCGTCGGTCGGCACGAATAGCCCCGGTGCGAATATCCACATGCAGCCAGGGCCTACCCGTATCCGCGTTCAGGTTCTCCGCCGCGCAACCGGAGCACCCAACCTCAGAAGCAGTTAAGGGGGGTGGTATGCGATGGCAAAGAGCATGAAAACGACGCTGCTATGGTTCGGGATAGCGGTCCTCGCGGGCATCGCGTACCTTTGGTGGAAGAACCGGCAGGCGAATAGCGGGATCAATTCCCCGACCGGGTCTCTCGGTACGAACCTCAACTCAATGGCCCCGATCCTGATGGGGAGTTCGAGCGGCGGTAGCGGACTGAATTACTACCAGGGATCGAACTACATTAACGTGACGCTCCCCAACGGACAGCCGCCCGGTTACTCGCCTCCGCATCTTGGACCGCCCAATACAGTACCGGCATTGCCAGCTCATGTGACCCCGGCCTGGCCGAATTTCAAGAATCCGGACACAACGCACGGCGGTAAGTGGAAGCTCCTATGAGTAATTACACGGTCCCGACCCCGCCGAGTACCCCCGGAATGCCTGGCAGTACGAACCCGGCCCTCACCTACAATAGCAGGCCGCGGGCGAATAGCTCGTCGGTTCTCGGACCTGCGACAATGCAGGCACCGGGGACTCTGCGAACAGCGCGGGGAACTAACCCGGTGAACGCGCAACCGGGATGGATGCGGCCAGCCGTCCCGGTTGCCGGGGGCCCGCAAAGCTCCGCCGAATTCCAGCGGATGCGGTCAGTGAATCCCCGGCTGAATACAACCCCGTGGCCCGTGTCAATGGGACAGCTCAGAACCGAATCGGGAATGCAGCGGGAAAAGGGCCAGCGGCAGGGCATCCGCCGTCGCCGGGCAATAAAGAGGGCCAAGAAAGGCGGGTGAAATAGATGTCAGAAACCAGCCCCGAAGGTGGTGGCGGTGGGGGTTTCCTGGGAGCCCGGATATTCGGAATCCCCGTATGGGTCATCCTGGTGGGCGTGGTTGTCCTCGGGTTTTTCATGTTTCGCTCACGATCTGGAAGCCAGTCTCAAACCCCCGCCACTGATACCAGCGGGTCAGGATCGGATACTACAGGAAACATCACGATTGACCCGGGTACGACGACAATCGACGTGCCAAGCGGCGGCTCGTCCGGATCGGGAGATGTCACGAATAACCCCCCTGCTTCTCCCGCTCCAAAGCCTACGCCTAATCCGCAGCCGGCACCGAAGCCGCCGAACAAGCCCCCCGTTCACGTAACCCCGGTGCGAGTCCCGCCGAAACCGGCTGCCCCGGTCACGGTTACAGTGGCGAAATGGACGGCGAAGAATACCCCCTGGAATAGCACCCTGTCGGGGATCGCAGCGCATGAGCACACGACCGTCGCAGCCCTGATGAAACTGAACCCGCAGATCAAGAACGCAAACGTTATCCAGGCCGGGTCTAAGGTTAGGATTCGGTAATGCCGACCGTTGAGAGCCCGCCATTTGGTCAGAGTTCCGGGCAGAATACCACCTATACGGATAACACCCTGTATGCTCTGAGCACTTCCGGAGCGGCAGTTCCGCTCGGTTACCCGTGGCAGTTCGCGGCGGCAGCGCAAGCGGCGGGACGCGGGGTTTTCCCGTCGCCGTTGCAGCAATCACACCCAGTTAATTACCATTTCCGGATGTACGGGAATGGCGCGCAGGGTGCAACGCTTAATAACATGCAATGCAGCCTGCTAGTTTACGGGGTTTCATTCGGGATTAATATCCCGACTACGGCATTTGTGGCGAGTGCCCCGTTTATCCTGCGGGCCAGGGCTGATATCGGCTTGCTTCCGACCGGGCAACTGTACGCCTCGATGGAAGTTATCGTGTCCCAGTTCGGCGGGAACTCCACAGTGAATTTCTCGTCCTGTAACGCGAACGGCGGGATTGTCGGCCCGGCTGTCATTCAGAATGCCGGGACGATAGGGTGGGTCGGGACGTTCGGCGGGGTTACCACCGCCCCGACGTACACGACATCATACAACATGATCACCATCGAGAACCCGACCAGATAAGGGACGGCTAATGGAGTTCAGTGGCGGCGGTGACAGTCACGCGATTACGATTGCTATTTACGCTGCCCTGACCTACGACATTATCTCCGCCACCAATAGCAGCCCGCAGACGACGGAGATTAACGCCCAGAAAAGGGCGCCTACTCTGATGAAATGGGTTTACATCGGACTGGCCCAGGCTGTTTTCTTCGCGGCAATGGGCTACTATTTCGAGAGGAAATCAAACCGGCCGGGCTGGCCTCCGGTTATGGGTGTGGCAATAGCAGGCGCGCTGCTGTACTTCCAGTACGCTCACGCGATGCGGGCCGGATTGGAAAACGGCGGAGCTTCAACGGAAACCTATTAAGCGCGGGCGGGGCGGAGGCCGGGGCTAACGTTTACCCGCCCCGCCCGTTAGGAGGGAGAGTGAACCACCTTTGAAGTACATGGTAGCATTTGTTCTCCTGCTCCTGGCTTACACATTGTTTTATGCTGGCCTCTCTAAAATGTCAACAGGGCTCACTGTTTCAGAGGGTAAAGGTGGTAGTGGTAGCGGTGGCTGAAGATGGCGCGGTACCGAAAAGCCGCTGGGATTCGTCTAACTGGACCTCCGGGCCGGTGTCGTTCTTTAACGCGCTCGGACTCAGCAAATGGAACATTAAAATACCCACGTTGCAGGCGGAATTGCCCGGGGCGGTTCAGCAGGCGAACGACGGCCCGGCGACGGCGACAGTACCGCCGTCGGCAACCCCGCCGAAAGTAGACCCGTCAACGCTCCCGGATATCGGGCCGACAGGCGGAACCCCGGCCCAGAATAAAGTCCTCGGGCAAAGCCTCGCTTCCGTTTACGGGTGGGGAAGCGGAACTCAGTGGACCGACCTTAATAACCTGGTCATGCAAGAATCAGGCTGGAATAATACCGCCCAGAATCCGACCAGTACCGCCTACGGGATAGGCCAGTTTCTTGACACCACATGGGCGACGGTTAACGGGCAGAAAACCAGTAACCCGACCACGCAGATCAAGCTGATGCTCCAGTATATCAAGCAGCGTTACGGATCACCGTCCGCTGCGTGGGCTCACGAGCAGAAATACAACTGGTACTAGAAATGGCTGACGCAACCACCACCGCGGATACTTCGGCAACCGGAATCCTCCCCAGTTTCCCGGATATTTTCGGCTTCCTTGACCCGACGAAATGGCTGAAAAGCGCGGGCGGGGCAATAGCTTCCGGAATGGAAGCTGCATTTGTCTCGATGTTTAAAGACTTGTGGAAAGTGATCGTCGGCCCGCTGGAGATGATAGCGGGTATCGGCCTCGCGATTATCGTGCTAATATGGATATTCAAGGACGATCTAGCGGGAGTGAGGATTGGTTTCTGATGCCCCGGCCGATGATCTGTGAAGCCTGCGATAAAGGCGACCACCAGAACTGCGCTAACCCGCAGGCATGTGTCTGCGCTTTCCGTGGTCATAACCTCGTGCCCATTCAGCCGAAGGCGGGACCGCAGTGACAATCCAGCCGACCGCCGTTTACCCTCCGGAGAGGCGGGGTAATACCCCGGCTATCCGGACGGGCAGGCAGCGGGCCTATTACCAGGACGTAAACGTTCCGCCTGCTGGCGGAGACCGTGGCTGGACAGCCCCCGGTTATCATATGTGGTACCAGATTCCGAACGGCAACGGGAACGCTAATAATGCCCCGCCCGGTGTTCCGGCTGTGCTCGGTACCCGTAGCGTCCTGATGGTGCTGTGGTTCCTCACTATGATCATGGTCGCACTGGACGAGCATTTCACGTACCAGTATAAACTACCCCGGCCTTCCCGGCTCTGGTCGGCCTCATTCTTTTACCTGATACTCGCGGTCATCGGGACGGCTGACCGGCTGGTACCGCTAGTTAACCTGTTCGCTTTCGGCATCACTATTGCCCTGGCCTATAAGCTGTTCACTGCGGAATCAAATCAGGGCGGTAACCCGTTCGGCCCGAAAACCGGGCAAGGCGTTAATAATCCGACCTTCGGGGTGGTGGCAATATGACAATGGACGCCGGTATTGCGGCAAACGCAGGGCCTTTCGAAGCTCTTGTCGCCATGCACGCGGACCTCGGTGCCCGCATGGACCGGGTAGAAAAACGCCTCATATCCCCCCGGCCTATTAACCGGGTGGTCGGCGGGTCGGTCACCATGAGAGCCGCTACGGATGTCGTGACGGTATCCGAGCGCCCGGCCCGGGGCCGGGTATGGAATATCGTTAAGGTCGTGCTAACCGGAATCGACGGGCACACCCCGACCGGGGTAACCGCCGACGTGTACGCCTCGACACTGATCGACCCTAATACACCGGATCTCTCGTCCCTTATCCAGACGAACATGGCGGTACCCTCGGTGCAGTACTGGCCAAAGGATCTCGAATGGTGCAACGGCGCGGAATCCGTATTCGCGCTGCTATACAACGGGACAGCCGGTCAGCTCGTCAACATCGCGGTAAGAGTCCGTGATTTCCCCGTCCCCGTCGCGGAAGGAATGCACGCCTGATGGATATCGAGAAGATGGAGCCATGGCTACGGGTATCAATGCTGCTATTGGTCGCGGTCGGGTACTTCGTATTCCTGGCTGTTCTCTTCCAGCGAACAATGCAAACCGATGACTACGTACGCGGTGCCCTTGATCATATTGTTCGCGGGGTGCGCGTTCCCGATTCTCCCGCTGATATTCCTAGCGATGATACCCCGCCCAGAGAACCGTGAGCAACCAGGACACCTATTCCAACATCCAGCCTTTCACCGGCCCAGTAGACGGGAACGGGAACGGCTATGCCACCATAACCCACAGCATTCACGGGCTGGCATGGGTTGTCGTTCAGGTCGGCGTATCCCTCCAGAAACCGGCGAGTTCCCCCCAGGTTGCCGCTATCGTTAACGGTATCCCCCTGGTATCCTCCGCCGTCATGGTCCGGTCGGTATTCGCCTCGCTTCCCGGGGTCGCGCCTATCGCCATGACCACCGAGTTTAGCGGGGTACCCTATCCGGTGCTCGAAGCCGGGGACCGGCTTGTGGTGGGGGTAACCGGGGCAACTCCCGGGGATGTCCTGACCGTGGGCGCTTTCGTTAACGAGGTCGAGTCTCCCGCCGCTATCGCAGCCCGTAATGCAGCCGGGGATTACGCGGTATCGTACGTGCCCCGGTCGGGCCGGGCACGCTGGCAGCGTTAACCGTGGAAGGCCCGTCTCCTTATCTCGCGGTTATGACGCTCCCGCCCGGGGCGACGACTGCCCAGGCTCGGATGGTATTCGATGGCATTCGTGGCGCTATCTTCCTGTATGATAATTCTAATAACCTGGTTGGCTCGTGGGCGATATCTGCCGGTGTTGATGATTTCGGGCACCCGTATCCGCAAGGGCTCTCGGTAAATATCGGGACATTCACCCTCGGCGGCGGTGCCGTCACCATCAACAATCAGGGCATCTTTATTTACTCGGGAACTCCCGCCCTGAATAACCTGATCGTTTCTGCGGCCAGTGCAGCGGGCACTGACGCGGTAGGTAATAACTATCCCCTCGGCCTCGCGGTATACCTGACGGTAGCCGGGAACCGGAACACTATCGCCCTTAACCAGTCGGCCCCCTCGGGACAGGGCGGTATCTCCATGTACTTTACCGCCCCTAACGGCCCGACGATAACCGGAGGCGTTTACGGGTCCGCTTCCGGGTCCGGTGGCGGAATCGTATTCATGCAGTCCGGGGCGGGTAATTCCGATAGCATGGCAACTACCTTTGCGCTATCCCAGGTACAATCCGGGGGAGTACCGCACGGGCTCGTTCAGGACGCGGCCGGTATATCCCAGGCGCAAGGCTGGCTTGAAATCGACGGGCCTTTCGGCGGGATGACCGTCGTGCCGCCGATCCTCATTAACAACCGGGGTATCCTGATCGCCCCGAATGCCAACGGGCTCCCGTCGGTCAAATGCGGCACCGACAACAACCTGTATATTCCCGGGGTTACCACCCGGGTACCCGGCCTTATTACCATCAACACAACGACCGCCACTGCCGTTCTGACTTTCCTTAACCTTGTCGCTAACCAGTGGTATCACTACCGCTACATGATCTACTATACCTGCTCCACGTCGGCGGGTAATCCCAACTTCGCTATCGGCGGGTCTCAACTCGGTACTCTCGGCGGGGTGGTCGGCAAGGGCGGTTATTACGGCAACGGTACCCCGGAGACAAACGTTACCCTGATGAACGGGGCGCTTGCTAACTTCCCCGGGCCCGTGATGGTAGCAGCCGGGCTCTTTGTTTTCGAATTGGAAGGTGATATAATGAGTACCACAGGCGGTAGCCTGGTGCTATTCGCCTCCACATCCAACGTCGCTAACCCGTACACGATCGCGGTCGGGTCATTCGTCCGCATCATGCCAACATCCAACTAGGGAGGCCGGGTGCCATTCCAGAAACGCGGCCGGTATTACTACCACAATGGCAAGCGGTACACCGCCCGGCAAGTCCGGGCCTATTATGCAACCCGCGGCTTTAAAAGGAAGACCCGGAGAAGGAGGAAATCATGAGCGGTATCGCGGGGTTCATTGACTACCTGCCGAACGGCAAGCCTTACATGGGCCTGGTGATCGAAACCGACCTGGCTAAGATCCAGATATTCCTAGCCGATAAGGTGAGCGCAGCCGGTACCGCTAAAGCCCTGGCCGATCAGATCCTCGCAATGGCCCAGGACCTCCGCAAGACCCCGGACAAACTTCAGGGGGTATCAGGAGACATATCCTCGATCCTAGGGAACCACATGCCGCAGGGAGGTAAAAGAAATGGCTAAAAGCCTGTGGAGTAACGGGCTGTTCGGGGGTACCCGGACTCAGGCCTCTATTTACGGACGGCCTAACGGGGTCGCCACGTCCACCCGGGCGGAGCGGGCCCGGCGCGGGCACGTCCGCCGCCGTACCCCGCTATTCGCGGTGAACCGTGAGGGCCGGGCATCATACCGGAAAGGACGAGGTCATCTTTTCTAGTAATCCTGGCGTCATCATGATACGATATATGCATGACAAAGCAGCAGGAAACACCAGCAGAGAAGCCCGGCGAGGCAGCGGAAGCGATTCCCCAGGTCGTAGACTGGGGAGCAGCGACTCCCGTTTTCGCTGACCGTCTTATTGCCCCCAAGGCAGCAGCCCGGCCAAGCGACGGCGCAATCAAGATGGCCCAGCGGTCCTACGACGGGGAAAAACACGGTGACGACATTCTCCACGTTCTCCGCCACCGTTTCCCGACTCCGGAAATGGCAGAGGCCGCAGCCGATGAACTCAAGCGGGCCGGGGGATTCACCAGCCCCGAATCGACTGTCCGGGTCGCCATCGACCCCGACCGTTCGGGAGACCTCCGCATGGTTGCCTGGTCGGCGGGTGCCAAGCGAGGCCGCAAGACCTGAGTATGATATACTCAGGGGTAAGGTGGTAACCCGGGGCGGTCCCCTCCCCAGTGCAGGGGGGAGGGGACCAGTCTATCCCGAAGGCGGGGCTATGGCGTGGTCGATAACCGTTAACCGGCCTCATGAAGTCGTATCCCTGGCCAGATTCCATGAGGAATTCGCCAAGCTCAACCCTATGTACCCGGTAGACATGGAACTCGCCTTGCACGTAGCGCAGGCTCTTTACCTCGGGTCAGCAACTCTCGCCGGTGGCCGCACCCCTATTCCCGGAGTCGATGATGAAGTGGTCATGATCTCCATCACCGGGACCGTTAAGTCTGAAGATTTCCTTGACGCCATGCAGGCCGCTATCCGGCAGGGACCAGACCCGTATTCCCGGGTCGGCAGGCATCACCGGGCGCTAATCCAGCTCGAAATGACCCCGTGTACTCACGAGTTCCGGACTATCATCTCAGTCCCTCCCGTCGTCCGGCAGTGCGTGAACTGCGAGGTCCGGGAATCCGAGGGCCTGTTCTTTTTCGATGAAGGGGACGGGTATGACGGACGCTAATGCCGTGTACCGCTATCTCGGTGGTATTGCCCGGCGGGAGGGCGCGTTCGTCATAATCCCCAAAAACGGGGCGGTCAAGGGACTGCCGGAAAACCTGCGGGAGGTACCATGCACGGTCCTGACCCCGGACGGGAGGACGCCGGGGGAATTCGCGGAGAGGGGCAACCGGGGATCATGGCTCCTTATGTGGTGCCCTCCGGATTTACGATCCAGAGGATTCTATTATGCCCCGGATCGAGATACAGGACAACCTCGGTTATTCCTACGTCATCACATCGGGTAATGCCGAGACTATCAAGGCGTGGCTTATCGAGTGGACCGCACGTCTCCTGTCAAATGACACGAGAATGCAGCCGGTTATCCGGATGACCGTTTGGCCGCTCTATCACCCGGACGGACGGCCTGACTGGGATTCCGGGGATGCCGCCAATCATTTCTATGAGCTATCCAAGGAAAAACTAAAAGACCTGAACACCATCCTACGGAGCCTCAATCAGAAGCCAGCACCGCCGCCAAACTGGCGGCCGACACAACCAGGTCGTAAACTTGCCGACACTGAAACCATCCAGAGAGCCGCGGACTGATATGGTGGACTGGGGTTACCTGGCAGTATCCGCCATGGCATTCCTGATGGCTATTGTGGCCTACCTCCGGTCGGAGCTAGCCCACCGCCGCCTATCCGAGCACGAAATCGACTTGCATTTCCACGTGGACCGGAAGAAGGTAATCAATGGAGATTAACCGGGAAGAACTCATACGGTAAACTCAAGGCCAATCCGCCACCAGCAGGCGATAATCGCCATGCTATCCCCGTTCATGAGATTGCGGTTGCAGTCGCACTTGCAGTCAAGATTGCACTAGCATTTTGCATTTGCACTCGAAATTGCACTAGCACTTTGCACATGCAGTTGCTAAATCAAATGCAAAAGCTTAATATATACGCCTGGCCCCGGGTGCCCTCGGCCCCCCCAGCCGTCGCCCCCCGGGCCAGGACCGCCCGCCACGCCACGGGCGGGGTCGGGGGCGGTCGATCCCGGTCGGCCGCCCTCGACCGACCTCGACCACGGTCGACTACCCTAAACCGTGCGAAACCGGGCAAACCGGACATTAGGCCCTCAACCGGACCCGGGTCCGGACATTACGCTCCGTTTACGGCTGGTTATATGGAGTTACAAACCAAACTCAGAATCTGTTACCAACCTGTTATCCGCTGGAATAGGCCGTAAGGTTTGGGAAACTAATATCCCGGGAATAACGAACGTAGTTCGTTTCACCTGCACCGGACGGAGGCCCCCGAAATGGCCAGAGTAGTCAAGATCGTAGACGACATTACCGATGTGGATATCGATGGTGAAGACAAGGTTCACGCCATCACCATTACCCTTACCGAAGCCATCACGGTTAAGGGTAAGGCTAGCACCAGGGAAACCAAATCCGAGACTTTTGAAGTCTCAGCCGAGACTATCGAAATGCTCTCCTACCTCATCGCCGGAAACCTGCCTGAATTCCTCGCCAACGTTCCGAAGTCCGTAAAGCCAGCCCAGGGCATTAGCGGTGCCGATTCCGCCACGATCCGGACCTGGGCCCTGGCCAATGTCGAGGGTTTCACCAGCTCCAAGGGCAAACTGCCCGCCGAAGTCATCAAGGCATACCGTCAGGCACAAGAGGCAGCCAAAGGCGTTACTCATTCCCAGGTCGGCACTCCCCCGACCGACACGGTTACCGAGACCACTACGGTTGAGGAATCGGCAGCCTGAATTAGCAGACCATTAGGGCCTGGCAATAGCCAGGCCCTTTTGGCGTGCCAATTCCGGCGCGATTCACAGAAAGGGTTTCCCAATGGAAACCGAGGAATACCCGTCCATTACCGCTGAGGAATACGCCAACCGAATCGAGGAATTCGAGACATTCCTAAACGGCCGGCTCAAGAACGATAACGGGTGGTGCAGCGCTAGGCACCGCTATTACGCTCTCATTATCCCCGGATACCGTTACGATCGGGATTACGACGAGGTCACCATTACCCATCCAACCGAGAATTTCGGTAAGCACCTTACAGAAATCCGGAAGCGCATTCTGTGGTACGCCAGGTTCGGTGAATGCTCCATCGAGGACGCCAACGACGGAATCCGGATACTAGGGCTAATGCCCTATCCGGTTAAGCGGACAATCCGAGTGTGGATGCCGACGGTAGACCTGCAAATTACCGGCGACGATACCAC
>Ga0126383_10000548_pt1 | contig 21114 bp, 21 predicted proteins | sample PanSoiMetPlot_35_FD_96882 | JGI IMG/M metagenome (GOLD analysis project Ga0126383, IMG submission 96882) | Tropical forest soil microbial communities from Panama - MetaG Plot_35 | ecosystem: Environmental > Terrestrial > Soil > Tropical forest > Bulk soil | place: Panama | collected 2016-02-17
ATCCCATGTCACTCAGCGCTGCGCCGTTTGCCGCCAAGAAGTTCATCGACGTCATCGGCCACCGCATGGCCTACCTCGACGAGGGCGAGGGCGATCCGATCGTGTTCCAGCACGGCAATCCGACCTCCTCGTACCTGTGGCGCAACGTGATGGCACGCTGCCGCGGCCTGGGGCGCCTCGTCGCCTGCGATCTGATCGGGATGGGCGACTCGCAGAAGCTCGAGCCCTCGGGCCCGCATCGCTACACCTACGCCGAGCAGCGTCAATACCTCTTCGCGCTTTGGGAGGCGCTCGCGCTCGGCGACCGCGTGGTCCTCGTGCTTCACGACTGGGGTTCGGCGCTTGGGTTCGACTGGGCCAAGCAGCACCCGGATCGGGTGCGGGGGATCGTCTATATGGAAGCCATAGTGACGCCCTTGACGTGGGATGACTGGCCGGAAAGCGCGCGTCGTGTGTTTCAGCGTTTCCGGTCCGCCGACGGCGAGGAGATGGTGCTAACGAAGAACGTTTTCGTTGAACGCGTGCTCCCAGCTTCGGTGATACGGCCGTTGACAGAGGCGGAAATGGCCGAATACCGCCGCCCTTATCTCGCGCCGGGCGAGGACCGGCGACCGACGCTGACCTGGCCGCGGCAGATCCCGGTGGACGGCTCGCCGGCCGACGTCGTCGAAGTCGTCAACGACTATGCGCGTTGGTTATCGAAGAGTGATGTACCTAAGTTGTTCGTGAACGCGGAGCCCGGGTCGATCCTGACCGGACGCCAGCGCGAGTTCTGCCGGTCCTGGCCGAATCAGAGCGAAGTGACCGTCCGGGGCAAGCACTTCATTCAGGAAGACAGCGCGGACGACGTCGGCGACGCGGTCGCGAATTTCGTGCGCGGCCGGTAACGCGATGCGGAGGGAACCGATGGCAGGCGCAATCGACATCAGCCGGGTGGATCACATCGGGATCCGCGTGAAGGACCTCGCCCGGGCCCTGGACTTCTATCGCGTCCTCGGCTTCGAGCTGCATTGGAAGGACGCGAACGACGCCGTGGCGATCATCAGGAACGCCCACGACGTCGAGATCAACCTCGTCTACAACGCGAACGCTGACAGCGGCGGCAGAAACATCCTGATGGACGTCGGCGAGAAGTACCCGGGCTACACGCATGTCGCGCTTCGCGTCGAATCGATCAAAGCCGCGATCGAGGCGCTACGCGAAAACGCGATCCACATCACCCAGGGCCCGGTGTCATTCGGCCGGGACGGCCACGTTTCGGTGTTCGTGCGCGATCCCGACTTGAACGTCGTGGAGTTGAGAGGCCGCGAGGAGGACTTGTCGTCGCTTGGCGGCGTCAGCGCGTACAAGCCCGAGAACTGATAGCAGTTCCTGATCGCTAGGCTCCTCGCAACGAACCCGCGCGGAGCCAGCGATCTCCGTGCGTCAGTGCTGTCGACCGTCTCGATTCAGAGCGCGTAGACCCTCGGCGGTCGATGCTGGGCGGAACACCCTGGCCACCTCGGCGGCCAGGGGAACGCGCGCTGGCTCGGGTCTCGCGCCATGACCCTGCCTGCTCAGTGCCGGCGTGAGCGACGGTTCTTCCGCGTGCGGCCGCGGCTCGGCAGGAGCTCGAACAACCACTCGGCCAGGACATTGGCGCGAATGACGCGGATCGCGAGCGCCGCCGGAGAGATCGGCCGCACCGGACGGGTCTCACGCAGCAACGGGAGAAAGATCGCGACCACCACTATGCGCACTAGACTCGACGCGGACAACGCCAGCCACAAGCCGCTCGCAAACGCGATCGAGTAGCCGCCCAGTTGGAGCTCGTGCGGCGCGTGCGTCGCGAGAAAGCCGCCGATCAGCGCACCACCGAAGACGGCCGCGTTCGACAGGGTCTGATGCACCGCGCTGTAGGCCGCGCGCTTCTCCGGCGGCACGACGTCGTAGAGAAAGTTTCCGGCCGCCAGGCTGAACCCCGCCCAGGCCACACCGGCGACGAACTGAAACGCAAGGATCGCCCAGAAGTTCGGGATGATCAGCCACAGGATCGGCAGCGCGGGAAATACGATGCTCGTGACCTGCACCACGCGGAGGTTGCCGAACACATCGGACAGCCGACCCCACAGCTTGAGCGCGGTGAATTGCATCAGCACGTAGAACGCGGTGACTGCGGTGAACTCGAGATACGAGAACCGCAGATCGCGGAGCATGTAAAGCGTGAAGAACGGCGAGGCGATGCCGACCGCCAGGTTCATGCAGGCGATGAACACCGCGAACTGCGCGAAATCCGAGCCGCGCATTCGGTCGAGCAGCCCGCCGAGCGGCGGGATGGTCAATGGCGCGAGTCGTGCGAGCGGTTCGTGCATGCGCGTCAGCTGTGCGAGCGAGTAAAGGCGTGCCGCCAGCGCGACGGTGAAGATCGCTGCGAAACCCCAATGTGCCAGTGTCCGTTGCGCGAAGAACTCCAGCGCCAGGCCCGCGGCGCTCAGACTCGCGAACGTCATCATGCTCATGAGTCGCGTGCGCTCGCCGAAGAACCGGCCGCGGCGGCGCTCCGGCACGAGATCGCTGATGAGGCTGCTCCACGGCGGCGCTGCGAACTGGCCGCCGATGTAATAGAGGGCCACGCAGACGATCAGCAGCGCGACCGAATGGTCGGACGGCAGAAACGCGAGGACGATGATCGGGAGCCACGCGAGCGACTGCAACGACACGCCCGCGAAGATCAAAGACTTGCGCCGGACGGAGCGCCCCGCCACCCAAGCCGAGGCGAGTTGCGCGATCGAGCCGAGCAACGACGGCAGCGCGCTGAGCAGCGTGATCTGGGCGGTGGTCGCCTTGAGAAAGATGGCGAATGCCTGGAGATACGACTCGCCCGCGCCGAACATCAGCGACCACGCAACGCCGTCGCGCACGGAGTAGCGCAGCGATCGCTCGACCTCAGGATCGCGCGAGTACCGGTAGGCCATCGCAAGGAGAAGGAAAAGAACGAGGGCTACGCGCTCGCTCTACCTGAGACCGTGGCCGGAGAGGAGTTCGATCACCTCGTCGTCCTCCACCTGGCGGAACTCGCTGTAGAACTGCCCCACGGCGAAGAACTCCGGCGGAGCTTCGAGACACACTAGCTCATCGCAATAGGGCCGGACGTTTGCGAGGCCGTCCGGCGCCGCGACGGGTACCGCGCAGATTAGCCACGCGGGCTGCCTTGCACGCACCGAGTGCAGCGCCGCGATCATCGTTGCGCCGGTCGCCAACCCGTCGTCCACGACGATCGTGACCCGGCCTCCAGGGTCAATCGGCGGCCGGGCGGGCGTGTACTGCGCGCGGCGCTTGCGCAGGGTTTCGAGCTGCGCCTGTTTTTCGCGCTCGAGGTAGCGCTCGTCCGCGCCGGCGCCGCGCGCGTGGTCGGCGACGTACGCCCAGCCGGTCTCGTCGATCGCACCGACCGCAAACTCGGCGCTGTACGGGGCACCGAGCTTGCGCACTAACACGACGTCGAGCTCGCCGCCGAGGTCGTCCGCGAGCACGCGCCCCATCACGACCGCGCCGCGCGGGATGGCGAGCACGAGCGGATTGCGGCCATTGTGCCTCGCGAGCGCCTTGGCGAGACGCTCGGCGGCGTCGATGCGCGATTGGAAGAGCACGGTGCTCAAATGTCGGCGAACGAACCGTGCAGGCCCTTACCCACGGCGCAGACTTCCGCGCCCCGCGCCGCCTCCGCCATCATCGCCGAATTCCTCTCGACACAATCGGGCATTGTGCCCTCCTTTGGCGGCGGTTGGCCAAACGGTAGCACGCACCGCGCCCGCAGACGAATTACGATAGCGCCTCGTTTGCATTCCCACGACGCATGGCTGTCGCCGCACCAGCCGAGCCCGCGCCTTCCACCGAGCAGATCGCCCGTTCCCTGCTCGACCTTCTGAGCGCCTTCCTGGCCGAGACCCGCAACGCTGACGGCCCGGTCATCAACGCGACGCTCGATAGCCGCCTCGAGCGCGACCTCGGGCTCGACAGCCTCGGCCGGTACGAGCTGTGGCTCCGGGTCGAGCAGACGTTCGGTGTCAGCGTCTCCGACGACACGCTCGCGCAGGTCGAGACCCCGCGCGACATGCTGCGCGCGCTGCTCGCCGGATCGCAGCGCCAGGCGCATGCGGCCGACGTCGTCCGGCTCGCCGGGGAACGGGCCGAGACTGCGCCCGACACCGCTGCGACCCTGCTCGAGGTGCTGGACTGGCACACCCGCGCGCATCCCGACCGCACGACGATCACGGTTCTCGAAGGCGACGAGGTGGAGGCGACGCTCACCTACGCCGACCTCGCGCGTGACGTGGCAGCCGTCGCCGGCGGCCTGCAGCGCGAGGGCCTGGAGCCCAGGCAGGCGGTCGCGATCATGCTGCCCACCGGTCGCGAGTTCTTCGCCGCCTACTACGGCACGCTCGCCGCGGGCGGCGTCCCGGTGCCGATCTATCCGCCGGTCCGCCTCGCCCAGCTCGCCGAGCACGTGCGCCGCCAGGCCGGCATTCTCCAGAACTGCGTCGCGCGCGTGCTCATCACGTTCCGCGAAGCGAAGCCCGTCGGCCTGCTGCTCCGAGGGCAGGTGGCAAGCCTCGCGCACGTCGCGACCGTTCCCGACCTCGCCGAGCGCGGCACCGGTCCCGCGCCGGTCCGGGTCACCGGCGACGACGTCGCGTTCATCCAGTACACCTCGGGCTCGACCGGGAACCCGAAGGGCGTGGTGCTGACGCACGCGAACCTGCTCGCCAACATGCGCGCGATGATCCGGGCCACCGGCGCGACTCCCGCCGACGTGTTCGTGTCGTGGCTGCCGCTCTATCACGACATGGGCCTCATCGGTGCGTGGCTCAACACGCTCTACTGCGCCATCCCGCTCGTGGTGATGTCGCCGCTCGGATTTCTTGCGCGGCCCGCGCGCTGGCTGTGGGCGATTCACCGCTATCGCGGCACGATCTCCGCCGGCCCGAATTTCGCGTACCAGCTCGCCGCGACGCGGCTCGACGAGCGCGAGCTCGAGGGGCTGGATCTCTCCTCCTGGCGCTGGGCGTTCAACGGCGCGGAGCCGGTGAGCGCGGACACGATGCAGCGCTTCGCGGCGCGCTTCGCGAAGTACGGCTTCGACCCGAAGTCGCTCGCGCCGGTGTACGGACTCGCCGAATGCGCGCTCGATCTAGCGTTTCCGCCCGGGCGGCGCGGCGTCCTCGTCGATCACGTCGATCGGGCGCGCCTCGCCGCGGACCGCATCGCCGTCCCGACCGGGTCGGGGCCAGACGCGGTGCCGATCGTCGCGTGCGGGCATCCGCTCGCTGGCTACGAGGTCCGCATCGCCGACCACGCCGGCCGCGAGCTGCCCGAGCGCAACGTCGGGCGCGTCGAGTTCAAGGGGCCCTCCGCGACGAGCGGCTACTACCGCAACGCCGAAGCGACAGCGGCGCTCTTCGATGGCGAGTGGGTCGACACCGGCGATCTCGGCTACGTCGCCGAGGGTGATCTCTACCTCACCGGGCGCGCGAAGGACACGATGGTCCGCGGCGGCCACAACATCTATCCGTACGAGCTGGAGGAGGCGGTCGGCAATATCCCCGGCATCCGCAAGGGTTGCGTCGCGGTCTTCGGCGTGGCGGACCGGGCGAGCGGCACCGAGCGGATCGTGGTGCTCGCGGAGACGCGCGAGACCGATGCCGCGCGGCGCGCTGAGCTCGTCGCTAGCATCAACGCGCTCGCAGTCGACCTGATCGGCGGCCCGGCGGAGGAGGTCGTGCTCGCGCCGCCCCACACGGTGCTCAAGACCTCGAGCGGGAAGATCCGCCGCGCCGCGAGCCGCGAGGTCTACGAGCGCGGTCTCGTCGGCGCGCGCCGTCCGGCGGTATGGCGCGATCTCGCTGGGCTCGCGGCGCGCGCTGCGCACGGCCGCGTCGCCCAGTGGTGGCGGAGCGCGGCAGTCATCGTCTACTCCTGCTACCTGTGGACCGTGTCCGCGATTCTCGGCGCCGCCGGCTTCGTGGGTACCCTTGCGCTCCCGCAGCGGGCGGCGCGCCGCGCCTGGCGCGCGATCGCGCGCGCCGCGGTGCGCCTCGCGCGAGTGCCGATCCAAGTCGAGGGCCTGGAGCGCCTCCCGAGCGCCGGGCCGGTCGTCGTTGTTGCGAACCACGCAAGCTACGTCGACAGCGCCATTCTTTTCGGTCTGCTGCCGGCGCGCTTCACGTTCGCGGCGAAGGAGGAGTTCGAGCGCAATCCGGTGACGCGGATCGCCTTCGCGAAGGCGGGAGCGTTCTTCGTCGAGCGGTTCGATGCGGGGCGCGGCGTCGAGGACACACGCGAACTCTCGCGGCTCGTTCAAGGCGGCGCCGCGCTCGCGATCTTCCCGGAGGGCACGTTCACGCGCACTCCGGGTCTGCGGCCGTTCCGGATGGGCGCGTTCGTCATCGCAGCCGAAGCGGGCGTACCGGTCGTGCCGGTCGCGTTCCGCGGCACGCGCTCGATGCTGCGCGCCGACGGATGGGTCTTCCATCGCCGGCCGCTCCGCGTCGTCTTCGGCGAGCCGATCCATCCGCAGGGGCGCGACTGGAGCGCGGCGGTGAAGCTCCGCGACGCGGCGCGCGCAGAGATCCTGCGCTATTGCGGCGAGCCGGATCTCGCGTCGAACGTGCTCGCGTAACGCTCGGGCCTTCCTGCGCGGAGGCGCGGGTCGCCGTGCCAGCCTGTGCATGTTTCGACAGGCGGCACGAACGGCTGCGGGACCGGACATATTGCCCGCTCCGGCTCCCGACGTTCCGGACGACGTCGGTTCGGTCACGCTGACCGCCGCGCGAGCGTCGAATAATTCCGCCCGAGCCAATCGCCGAGGGGCACTCCCATGGGTTGGAAAATCGTCGCTGTCGCATGCGTTGGCCTGAGCGTTGCGCCCGCCGCAGCCGCGCAAGCCGGCAGCCAGCAGTCGGAGGCGCAACTGCGGGCGCGCGCGCTCGAGCGCTGCAAGTCCAATCGCGGCGTCGACTGCGACGACCCGAAAGCGCTGCGGCAATGGGTGAACGAGGAACGCCCGATGACTGCCGAACAACAGCAGCGGGCGGTCGCGGCGCGCCGCGCCCGCGAGCGCCAGGGTCACTAGCCCGCTGCGGGGCCCGGCGATGTCGGGCGGGCGTCTGGATCCGATGATCGAATCCGCGCACATGCGTGCCGCGCTGCTCGCAGCGGCGACGCTCCTCGTCGCGGGCACCGCGCACGGCGAGCCGCTCAAGGTCCGCGACTACGCGCCGGCGACGCTCGCCGTGATCCGGCCGCCCGCCGGGGCAGCGGATGGACGCGCGGCGCTCCTCGGCCGGGACGCCCGTTATCTCCTCCGCGTCGAGTATGCTGGGCGCTCGCGGGCGGTCAACGCCGCGAAGCGGGCCGCGATCGCGCAGTGGCTCAAGGCGCGCAAGATGAAGCCGGAGCTCGTCACCGTGCTCGGCACCGAGTACGCGTTCCGGGAATCCGACCGCCAGTACTGGCTGCCGGTGTACCCGTTCGGGAACGGGCTCGGCGCCGCGCCGGCGCCGGTCACGCTGCTCGCGCATCACGGCGGCTGGATCGGGGACGAGCCGCTCTTGGTCGCCATGGTCGCGGCGCCAGGGTGGGAGGCGCGGGACAAGGCGCTCGAGGCGGACGCGCGGATGGCGCGTCGCATGGCCGCGCGCTCGCTCGTGGAGACGATCCGCACCTGCGCCGAGACGTGGCGCGAGCGAAATCCCGAGGCCGGCTTCCCGCAGACGCTCGCCGAGCTCGGTCCGCGCGGCGACGGCTGCCTCGACGCTGCGGTCGTGAACGGCGCGCCGTTCGAGTATCAGTTTCGCTACGTCGCCGGGCCGCCCGACGCGTCGGGGCAGGTCCGCCTCTACTTGGTGTGCGCACAGCCGACCGGCCTCCGGCAGACTCAGGCAGTCACGTTCGTCGCGGACGAAGAGGGGCTGTTCCCGGCGCTGGAGCCCGGGCAGGTGAACTGCGTCCAGGCGGAGGGATCCGCCGGGTGGAGCTTCGCGGCGCGGGCCGTGAAACTCTGCCTGATCGCGTACGCCGCGGCGAACCCGACCGAAGGCTTTCCGCGCGACCTCAAGGCCATCTCCGCCGACGGCGACGGATGCCTGCCTCGCAGTTTCAAAGTCGGCGTCGGGGGTTCGCTCGAGACGGAGTTCGAGTCGCTGCGCTATGCGCCGAAGGCGGAGCCGACCGGGGGCGCCCTCCGCGGCTTCGAGCTTCGGGTGCGGAGCTGGCCCATGCCGGCGAGCACCCTGCTCATGGACGAGACCGGCGTTCTGCGGATCGCGCACGGCCGCGACGCGCGCCCAGACGACCCGACGCTCGACCAGGAAAACGAGCTGAACACGAAGGACATCGAACGCGCCCGCAGCGAGGCCGACGCCTTCCAGGCGGGCTGCGAGAGCGGGCGGATGACCGACTGCGTCGAGGCCGGTTTCCGCTACTTCCTGATGAACGACGCTCGGGCGCTGCCGAACTGGGAGCACGCGTGCGCCCGGGGCGTCAAGGAAGCATGCCTGCTGACGAAGAGCCAGCCGTTCGAGTTCGAGATCTTCGAGTGGACGCTCAACCTGCGCCGGGCCTGCTTCCGTGGCGATCTCGAGGGCTGCCGGCAACTGAAGGAGTACGTCGCCAGGACCAACCTGAAGCCGGGTCGGTGAGCGCGGGCGCCGGCCGGCGTCGCGCGAGCGCTTCCGGTAACCTCCGCGGCAGCGCCGGCCGGCGCACCGCGATCAATCATGAAACTCCCGACCCGCGCCGCACTCTGGAAGATCGCTGCCGCGTCCCTGGCGGTCGGGTCCGCAGCCTCCGCGCAGCAGGCGAATCCGAGCCCCGCCGGGCGGAAGATCGAGTATCCGTCGGTCGCCGTGGCGCTCGAAGCCTTGCGCGGGCAGAGCGGCGTCGATTTCTCCCTCGTCGGCGGCTGGACGATCGCGAACGATCGCGCGAACCATACGCTTTGGTCGTTCGCGCCTGCCGACCATCCGGCCTATCCGGCGGTGGTCAGGCGCACCGTGGTCCCGAGAGACGGCCAGATCTTCATCGAGATGGGCGTTCTCTGTCAGGCGCAAAAGGCCGCGTGCGACCGGTTGACCGCCGAGTTCCAGGCGGAGAACGAGAAGATTCGCGAGGCCATCCGGCGCAATGCGCGCTAGGGCGACGCCGTCGATCAGAGGATCCTGAACCGGACGGGCAGCAAGATCGCCTTTCCGGCGAGCGCCGGATTCAGCGCGCCAAGACGGCGCGCGGCGCGCAGCGCGGCGTCGTCGAGCAGCACGTGGCCCGAGCCGCTCGCGACCGAGGCCGCCGCGATCCTGCCGCCGTCGCCGAGCTCGATCAGCAGCACCACCTCGCCCTCGAGCCCCCTGGCGAGCGCCTCGGGCGGATAGAAAAGCGTCTCCGATAGGCGCCCGAGCGCGTCGTTCAGCTGTTTTTCGGGCAGGTGCTCGGCGCGGGCGAGCGAGCTTCGCATCTTCGGTTTGCGCTCGGCCTCGGTCGGACGCGCCGATGCCTTCTCCGGGCGACGCTCGGGCGACTCACGATCGAGCGTGTTCTTCAGCACTTCCGTTGCGGCCGGCGGCTCGACGCGCGGCTCGAGGCGCGCGGTGAGGAGCGCGAAATCGCTCTTGATCGCTGGCCCTGGAACGCCGGTCCAGGGACTGGGCAGCAGGAGCGTAAGCGCGTGCAGCGCGACCGAGACCGCGAACGCCGACGGGAGCAGCGCACGCGACTCGGCCATCATCGGGCGGCGCGGCGCTCCGCACCCCGCGTCAGGTTTGCCTCCTCATCCGCCCGGGACCGATCGAGCCGCAGTGAAAAACCCCTGATTTCCTGGGGGGTTGGCTTTGACATCCGCGCATGATTCGCCGACTATGACCGCCTCGCAAGCGCTTGGCAAACGAGAAGCCGGTGGATTTCCGCTCCGTCAGACGCGCCGCGGCCGTGGCCGCGCTCGCCGCACTGCTGTACGCCTCGCCGCCGGCCGCTCGGGCCGACCTCCCCGACGCCACGCGCTTCGGCGTGGCCCTCGAGATGGGCAACCTTCTCGCGGCGCGCGCTTGGCTCGACGAGGGGCTCGACCCGAATTTCCTGGCCGACCGGATCGGCACCGGGCTGATGATCGGCGCCTGGGAAGGCAACCTGCAAATGATGGAGCTCTTCCTGAGCCGCGGCGCCGACATCAACATGACGAACGCCAAAGGCGAGCAGGCACTGATGCATGCGGCGTGGCGGGGGCGCCTCGAGGCGGTGCGCTGGCTGATCGAGCGCGGCGCGCGGGTCAACCGCAAGGGCCGCCAATGGTCGGCGCTGCACTACGCGGTGTTCGCCGGCCACGAGAAGGTCGCCCAGTTCTTGATCGAGAACGGTGCCGACATCAACGCCCGCTCGACCAACGGCTCGTCGGTGCTGATGATGGCGGCCCGCGAAGGGCGCGAGGGCCTCGCGAAGCAGCTGGTCTCCCTCGGGGCGGACACGGGGGTCAAGAACGATCGCGGCGAAGACGCGGCGCTCTGGGCGATCCGGCACGACCACGCGCGGATCGCCGCGGTCGTTTCCTCCCCCGATCGCTTCGCCGAGGCGGTGCGCGACCGCGCCAGCGCCGGACCGCCGGTGCGCTCGGTGCCGGCTCCGGACCGGATCGACGCGCTGCTGCGGGAGATGCGGATCGCCGAGTCCGAGGGGCGGCTCTCCGAGGAATTGCGCGCTGCGTACGCGGCGGCGCTCGCGGAGCTCAAACAGAGCAAGCCGACCGATGCGAACGAGACCGCCCGCGCGAGCCAGCCGAAGGCGCTGGAGATCACCGCGCGGCGCGGCGAGCCGGGCAAGGAGCAGGCGATGCTCATCTACGAGCGCGGGCCCGACGAACCGTTGAGCGAGCCGCTGCCGCCCAAGCAGAGCAAGCCGAAGAAGAAAGCGCCGGCCGCTGCGCCGAAATAGCTCGGCTCGTCCGGCACCGCGGCGCAAGCGATGCACGACCCGCCCGACGGGCGGATAATCGCGTGGCATCTCGCCGGAGCTCGCCGCCTTGCCGCGCCACGCCACGCCAGCACGACCGCCAGGATTGCAGCGCGCTGTGACGGCGCTCGCCGCCGCGGCGCTCGTCGCGGGCGCGGCGCCGGCACAGGCGCAGAAGGACGTGGGCGACCCGCTTGAGCATTTCCTCGCCACTTCCGCTCCCGGGCGCGCGAAGCGCACCCTCGAGGACGGCGTGGTGCGGGCGGTCGGCGATTTCAACAACGACGGCGTCGCCGACATCGCGCTGTGGCAGGAGCCGGACTTCGGACCGTATGGCGGCCCGGTGTTCCTCTATCTCGGCCGGAAGGACGGGCGCTTCGCCGCGGCCGGGACGATCGTCGTGAGCGCGGCCGAGCTTTTCAAGCCGGTGCCCGTCGAAAGCGGTGGAACCAAACTCCTTGTCTGCGAGCGCCTGAGGGTCTCGGGCGGCTACGCCCTCGACGGCTTCATCGTCTCCGACCTCGCGCGCGACCAGCTTCCCGGTGAGTGCCCGGAGGTCGAAGCGTTCACGCCCGAGCGGCTCGACGTCGGGCGCTACCGCGCAAACGGTATCCAGGCGTGGCTCAGGCGCTGAGGCGCATGTCCGCCGAGCGATGCGCCGCGGAACTCCGCGATGCGTTTGCGAGCGGGCGGTCGATCGCCACCTTCACGTCGCGCGATCCGTCTTTCGACCTGGCGCGGGCCAATGCTGTCGCCGAGACCCTCCATCGCGCGCGCCTCGCGCGCGGCGAGCGGCCGGTCGGCCGAAAGATCGGCTTCACCAACCGCAACCTCTGGGCCGAATACGGCGTCTACGAGCCGATTTGGGGCTACGTCTACGACACGACGCTTTCGCTCGCCCGGAGCGGGCGGGCCGAGCTCGCGCTCGGACGCCTGCTCGAGCCGCGGATCGAGCCGGAGATCGTCCTGCACTTCGCGCGGACGCCGCCCACCACCCGGGACGAGTCCGCGATCCTCGCCTGCGTCGATTGGATCGCGCACGGGTTCGAGATCGTGCAGAGCCCGTTCGCCGGCTGGAAGTTCAAGGCTGCGGACACCGTCGCCGCCGGCGGACTGCACGGCGCGCTTGTCGTCGGTGCCCCGATCGCGGTCGCGTCGATCCCGGACGCCGCGAAGCGGCTGCGCGACTTCCGCGTCGCGCTCGCGCGCAACGGGGTGGTCCAGGCGGAGGGCGCGGGCCCGAACGTCCTCGATTCGCCGCTCTGCGCGTTCGCGCACCTCGCCGAAGGGCTCGCGCGCACGCCGCAATCTCCGGCTGTCGAGGCGGGTGAACTGGTCACGACCGGCACGCTGACCGCCGCGTTACTCGTCAAGCCCGGCGAGACCTGGAGCACGAGCCTCACGGGCATCGATCTACCCGGCCTCGCGATCGCGTTCCGCGAATGAAGGACAAGCTCGTCGTCGTCGGCCGCGGCTTCTACTTCGAGGACCTCTCGGTCGGCTTCCGCTTCCGGACTCACCGCCGGACGATCACCGAAGCGGACCTCGCCCAGTTCGTCAACCTGACCTGGCTCACCGAGGAACTATTCGCCGTGACCGACGACAGCGGGCGCGCGATCAAGGGGCGGCCGGCGCCGGCGGCGCTCGTCTACTCCTTCGCGGAAGGACTGCTCCTGCCGACGATGCAGGACACGGGGCTCGCGTTCCTCAACGCCACCCTCGATGTCAAGGCGCCAACCGTCGTCGGCGACACGATCCACGTCGAAGGCGAAGTGGTCGAACACCGGCTCACGTCAAAGGGGGACCGCGGTCTCGCACGCTTCGCGATCCGGGTCATCAACCAGCGCGGCGAGTCGGTGCTCGAGTACAAGCCGCTGCGGCTGCTCAAGCGGCGGCCGATGTAAGCGAGCCGCGGTTTCGAAGGACGCAGGTGCGACATGGGAATCCTCAGGGACGGCGTCTGGCAGGACCAGGGACCGGACACCCGCGTGGTCGGCGGACGTTTCGTCCGCCGCGACTCGCAGTTCCGGAACTGGCTGACCGCCGACGGTTCACCCGGACCGACCGGCGAAGGCGGTTTCCGCGCCGCCCCCGGCCGCTACCACCTGTACGTCTCGCTCGCCTGTCCGTGGGCGCACCGCACGCTCATCTTTCGCCGGCTCAAAGGGCTCGAGCGCCTCGTCGGGCTATCGGTCGTCCACTGGCATCACGCGGAGCACGGCTGGACGTTCGATCCCGGTCCCGGCGTGATCCCGGACTGCGTGAACGGCGCGCGATACCTCTACGAGGTGTACCAGAAGGCGGCGCCGCGTTACTCCGGACGAGTAACGGTGCCGGTCCTCTGGGACCGCGAGCGCGCGACAATCGCCAGCAACGAGTCGTCCGAGATCATTCGCATGTTCAACTCGGCGTTCGACGCGATTGACGCCGCGCCGGGCGACTACTATCCCGCGGCGCTCCGGCCGGAGATCGACGCCGTCAACGCCCGCGTCTACGAGACGCTCAACAACGGCGTCTACCGATCCGGCTTTGCGACGACGCAGGAAGCCTACGAGGAGGCGGTCGCGCCCCTCTTCGCGACCCTCGACTGGCTCGAGGAGCGGCTCGCGAGCGGGCGTTACCTCTGCGGCGATCGGCTCACCGAAGCCGACTGGCGGCTCTTCACGACGCTCGTCCGCTTCGACGCGGTGTACCACTACCACTTCAAGTGCAACCTTCGCCGGCTCGCCGACTACCCGAATCTCTGGGCGTACACCCGCGACCTCTACCAGCATCCCGGCGTCGCCGAGACGGTCGACTTCGATCACATCAAACGCCACTACTACGGAAGCCACCGCCGGGTGAACCCGTCGGGAATCGTTCCGCTCGGGCCGATCCTCGATTTTCGGACGCCGCACGGGCGGGAGCGTCTCGCACGCCGCTGACGGCGCTGGTCCTGTGTTGCGGGCGTATAGTTTGCCGCGCCCATCCTCCCTTGCCGGTGCAATGAACGACGCGCTCGAACACTCCCTTACCACCGACTCCGCAGCCTGCGCTGCGGCGCTCGACGCTGCGACGCGCTCGTACCTCGCCTTCAAGCCCGACGCCGGACAGCACGTGAACACGGCGCTCGACCACGACCCCGGCTGCCTCATGGCGAACGTGGCGAAGGGCTACTTCACGATGCTGATCTCGAACGCGGCGTTCTTCGGCGCGATCGATAAGCGGATCGCGGCGGCCGAGCCCGCCGCCGCGAGCGCGTCGGAGCGTGAGCGGCTTCATCTGCTTGCCCTCAAGAGTTGGCGCGCGGCGCGCAACGGCGAAGCGCTCGCCGCGTGGGAGGCGATCCTTGATGCGCACCCGCACGACCTGCTCGCGCTGCGGCTTGCGCACTTCGCGTACTTCTGGACGACGGGCGACGCGCAGCGCATGCGCTCCTCCGTCGAGCGCGCCGCCGCGCGGTGGTCGGAGGATCTGCCGGGCTACGGCTTCGTCCGCGGCATGCAGGCGTTCGCGCACGAGGAGACTGGCGACTACGCGACCGCCGAGCGCCACGGCCGCGCCGCCGTCGCGGCGAATCTCGAGGACCTCTGGGGCGTGCACGCCGTGGCGCACGTGATGGAGATGCAGGGACGGCACGAAGAGGGGTGGCGCTGGATCGAGGCGAGCGAGACGCAGGCTGCGCAAGCGAACAACTTCCAGTTCCACCTCGCGTGGCATCGCGCGCTCTTCCTGCTCGAGGGCGGCCGGATCGACGAGCTGCTGGAGGTCTACGACCGCAAGGTCCGCGACCTCGCCGCACCGCTCGTCCAGGCGCAACCCGACTTCTACATCGACGTTCAGAACGCCGCAGCGCTGTTGATGCGGCTCGAACTCGCCGGCATCGATACCGGCCAGCGCTGGTCGGAGCTCGCGGACAAGGCCGAAAAGCGGATCGGCGACCACGTGATCCTCTTCACGGTGCCGCACTGGGTGATGGCGTTGGCGGCGTGCGGTCGCTGGGACCAAGCGGACGCCGTGATCGTTGCGATGCGCGACTACGCGCGGACCTCGGGCGCAAGCGAGGCCGGTGTCGTCGCCCGCGTCGCGATTCCGGCGTGCGAGGCGGTGCGCGCGCATCGCCGCGGCGAATACGCCGCGGCGGTCGACGCGCTGTTCCCGGTGCGCGGGGAGATCGTGCGCCTGGGCGGCAGCCACGCGCAGCGGGATGTGCTCTGGCAGATCCTGACCGACGCCGCGGCCCGGGCCGGGCGCATCGACCAGGCGCGCCAGCTCGTCGGCGAGGTCAGGCGCTCGCGTCCCTCCGCGGGCGTGGCGGCGCTATACGCGCGCGTCGAGCGGCGATTGGCCGCGTAGCTCGGAATCCGCGGCGCTACGCGCTGCCCTTGTGAGCGGCGACATCAAGTCGGCCTCTCATCCGGACGGCGACCAGCCCGTCACGCGCGCCAGCAGCCGGTCTGCGTCGGCCGGCGCCCGGTTGCCGCGCCAGGCGATGTGGCGATCGGGGCGTACGAGCACGACATCCGCGCCGTAGATGTCGCGTGCTTCGTCGGATTGGACCGCGAGCACGTGCAGCGGCACACCGCGCCGACTCGCGGCTTCAACGAACGGGCCCGCTTCCGGCTCGCCGAGAACCAGCAGCGTGAAATCGCGACCCATGCGGTCGAAGATCGACACGCCGTCCGCGAGCCAGACGTGCGGCGCCCGCGCGCCGGGCGTGCCGTGCGGCGTGTAGCGATGCCAGTCGTCGGCTGGCGCCGGCGTGCCGTCGCCCACGACGATCGGGGAGGCGCCGTAGAAGACGCCGAAGTGGATCCCGGGTATGTCGAACTCGCGCCGGCAGTGATCGAGCAGCCTCGCCCCCATCGCCCGGCGGCACTCGGCACCGGCGGGGGAATCGTCCTCGAGCTCGGCCGGGATCACAGCCCGGCCGATGGAGTCCGCCATCGCGCGCGCGAAGCCGGTGTTGCGGTGGGCGATCGGCTTGCGTTCGGCATCGTAGGTCGCGAGCAGGCCCGGACCGCCCCAGCCCGCGCAGACCGCGGCGAGCTTCCAGCCGAGGTTCGAGGCGTCGTCGACCGCGGTGTTGTAGCCCTGGCCGCCGGTAGGCGTGAAGAGATGCGCGGCATCGCCGGCGAGAAACATACGCGGATCACCGGGGCGGTCGTGGAAGCGCTCGGCCACCAGCGTGAAACCGGCGGTCCATTCGTCGTGGCCGATGAGCTCGAGCGGGAATTCGCGCCCGGTGGACAGGGCGAGCGCGCGCCGCGCCAGCGCGTCCGAGCCCCGCTCGCCGCGCGGCATCTGCGCGCTGTACACGAACAGCCCGCGGCCGTCGATCGCGCAGAGGAAGCTGCGCTGCTCGCGGTTGATCGCCCAGTACTGCCAGGAGCGCGGTGCGGTGAGGATCTCGTAGAGCTCGGGCGACCGGAAGTACACGGCGAGCATCCGGCCCCCCATGAAGTCGCGCTCCTCGCCCGCCCAGCCCTCGTATTCGCTGCCGAGCGTGCCGCGCACGACCGAGCGGGGCCCGTCGCCGCCCACGAGGTAGTCGCACTCGAACGCTTGCTCGCGGCCCGAGGCGATCTCCGTAGCGTGGACCCGGATCGCTGCGCGGTCGCGCGCGATGCGCGTCGCGCGCCATCCGAAGTGCACGGCTGCCGACGGCCATTTCTCCGCGTGCTTCTTGAGCACCGCTTCGATGTACATCTGCTGCACGCGGTGCAGCGGCTCGGGCGTCGGCCAGCGGGACCGCGCGTCCTCGCGCGCCGCGGCGGCTTCGCCGCGCGACCGGCCCGGCAAGCGTGCAAGCTCCCAGCCGGTGTAGCGGGTGAGATACGCGATGTCCTGCGGGTAGTCCGCGGGCAACCCGAGCGCGCGGATCTCGTGTGCGAAGCCGAGGCGCCGGTAGTGCTCCATCGTCCGCGAGGTCGTCGCGTTCGCCTTGGGAAATTGCGGCGGTCCCGGGTCGTCCTCGAGGAGGACGCAGGCGACGTTCCGCCGGCCGAGCTCGATCGCGGTGATGAGCCCGGCGGGACCGCCGCCGGTGATCAGCACGCGGGTGCGTCGGGGTTTCATGGCCGCCTATTCTCCCGCGGCGGGCGAGCCGGGGGGGAGGGCAGCAGTTCGCGTCGCGGCGCGGGCGACGGCCCGCAAACGGGCGACGGGCTAGTTGCTGTGCGCGAGCTTGATCGCCCGCATCACCGCGGCGGTGCGGGTCTCGACGCCGAGCTTCTCGTAGATACGCTCGAGGTGCTTTTCGACCGTGCGCGGGCTCGCGCCGAGGATCGCCGCGACGTCGCGGTTGGTCTTGCCTGCCGCTACCCAGTCGAGCACCTCGCGCTCGCGCGAAGTGAGCGGCGCCGCGGCGCGGTCGAACGGGGCGTCCGCCGGCAGGTCGCGCGTCTTCTCGATGGCGACGCCGAGGCGGTAGAGGTTGGCGAGATGCGGACGCATGAGCTCGGTGAGGTCGCGCTCGCGGTCGGTGAAGCCGCCGCCGCCGCGGTTGAAGACAAAGCTCACCAGGAACCGGCCGTCGACGTGGAGCGGGACCGCCAGCACGTGCTCGATCCGGATCGGGCGGTAGTAGTCGTTGTAGAGCGGCGTGCGGCGGAATTCGCGGGGCGCGACGAGGTCGGTGATCCGCTTCGTCACCGCGTTGGGGTTGCGCCCGTGCTCGCACACGAGCGGGTGCGCGCGGAAGTAGCGGTCGAAGACCTCGATCTCGCGCCGTGAAACCATCCCCGAAGGAACGACGGTGCGGTGCCCCTTTTCCAGGTCGCACACGACGAGGGTCGTCAGTTCGGAGCCGACGAGCCGCGGCAGGTGCTCGACGCCGCGCCTTGCGAAGTCGGCGCTGCCGGCGCACCCTTCGCCGATCGCGTGAAGGGTATCGAGCGTGGCGCGGAGGTCCCGGCTCGAGAAGCGGGGCGTGGATCCGGCCGAGCGATCACCTTGGGGCATCGTCGTTCCTCCTGGCGCCCCGGGCGGGGCGCTCCCGTCGCGACTTTCTACCAACTAGTAAGTTAGCTGTCAACCTACAGGTAGGTAAAACGTGGTAACTTCCCGTCGAGCGCCGGTGCGGGGCGCTGCCCCCGCCGGCACCAGGAAACCGATGCCCCGCAAATCGCCCGCCCCCGATACCGCCCAGCGGATCCTCGATATCGCCGAGCGCCTCGTCCAGACGCGCGGGTTCAACGGCTTCAGCTACGCGGACATCGCCGGGGCGCTCGCGGTCACGAAAGCGAGCCTCCACTATCACTTCCCGACGAAGGCGGAGCTCGGCACCCGCCTCATCGCGCGGTACGAGCGTGCGTTTCTCGAGACGCTCGGCGAGATCGACCGCACCGCCGGTGACGCCCGGGCGAAGCTGGCGAGGTACGCGAAGATCTATGCCGACGTCCTGCGCAACAACCGGATGTGCCTGTGCGGCATGCTCGCCGCCGAATACGCCACGCTGCCCAAGCCGATGAAGGACGAGATGCGCCATTTCTTCGACGAGAACGAGCGCTGGCTCGTCGCGGTCCTCGAGGAGGGCCGTCGGAGCGGCGCGCTGAAGTTCGCCGGCTCGGCCCTCGACGTCGCGCGCGCGCTGGTCGGCGCGCTCGAAGGCGCGATGATGCTTGCCCGCTCGTACGGTGAGGTGGCGCGATTCGAGGCCGTGGCCGGCCGCTTGCTCACCGAGCTGTAATCCCTCGCCGCGTTCGCCCGCGCGCAGCCGGCCGATCGGGGGCGCCTACGTAGGCCTACGCATTTCCGGTTTTTCGCGCGCGCCTTACAAATAGCGCCATGCCGCCCCGCTCACGGGCCAGCGGCTTCTACGGAGGCGTGACATGGAAAAAGCAGAGTGCAAGGATTTCCGCAAGCCGGACGAGGTCCGCGAGTTTCCGAACGGAAGGCTCGAGCTCATCAAGATCGGCGGCGCGACGGTCGGCCGCGCGGTCTTCGAGCCCGGCTGGAAGTGGTCGACGTCGGTGCAGCCGCTCGTGAAGACCAAGAGCTGCGAAGCGCCGCATTTCCAGTACCACGTGTCGGGAGTGCTGCGGATCAAGATGGACGACGGGGCGGAATTTGACTGCCGTCCGGGCGACGTTTCGCTGCTGCCCTCGGGTCACGACGCGTGGGTGATCGGCAACGAGCCCGCGGTGGTCGTCGACTTCCAGGGAATGATCGACTACGCAAAAGCGCACGACGCGCACGCCTGAAGGACAACCATCATGCTCACCAAAGCACCGATCATGACGATCTTGCCGGTCAAAGACATGGACCGCGCACGCGATTTCTACGAGAACCGGCTCGGCCTCGCGCCGGAAGGGGCGCGGCCGGACGGGAAGTTCCTGTTCCGCTGCAACGGTGGGGCGACGCTCGCGCTCTTCCCGAAACCGGAGGGCACGAAGGCCGAGCACACCGCGGTGTCGTTCGTCGTCGACGACATCGTCGCGGAGGTCCGCGACCTGGAGGCGCGCGGCGTCGATTCCCACGACTACGACCTGCCGGGGTTCAAGACCGTCGAGCACATCGCGGTCATCGGCTCGGACAAGGCGGCGTGGTTCAACGACACCGAGGGCAACATCCTCTGCGTCCACGAGGAGCTCGACCGCGCGCAAACCGGCGCGGGCGCGGCGGCGGCGACGCGCCCCGGGCGGCTCTGCTGAACCGCGGCGGGAGCGCCGCGATGAAGCCGCTCGTCTACCACCCCGGTCAGCTTGCGGCGCAGGCCGAGGCCGGAACGACCCGGGTCGCGCAGAAACTCGCGGACTGGGTCGGTCCGGTCCCCGACTTCGCGCGCGGCGCGGATCTGATCGTGCTCGCGACGCCGGACGGCGCGGGCGAGCTGCGCTTCACGGTGCTGTCCGGAAGCGCGCCGATCGTTCAGGTCGTCGAGACCCCGCTCGCCCTCGAGTTACCGCTGGCCGCCGCCGCGAGCGTCCCGATGCCCACGGCATGCGGGGGCCTCGCGATCAACCTCGGGCTCGCTCGGCGTGCGCGGATGAACGGCACGCTCCGGCTCGGCGCTTCCGGGCCGGAGCTCGTGGTCACCGAAGCGTTCACGCTTTGCCGGAAGTACATGGCACCCTCGGTCGCGCTCGAACCGGCGCTGCGGATTGGGCCGGCCTTGCGCGAGCCGGTCGCGCTCGACGACCCCTGGCTCGCGGAGCTGGTCGCGCGCGCGGAAACGTCGTTTCTCGCCAGCGTGAGCCCGGCGGGGATGCCCGACGTCGCGCATCGCGGCGCGAAGCCCGGATTCCTGCAGTTCGACCCGCCTGCGCGCCGGCTCGCGTGGACCGAGTTCGTCGGCGACGGGGTGTTCAAGAGCGCCGGCAACGTGCGCGCGACGGCCACGATGGCGCTGCTCGTCCCGGACTTCGCGTCGGGCGAGGGTGCAGTGTTGGTCGGGCGCGCCGAGTACGTGACGAACGCCGCGCGCCGCGCGCCGCGTGAGGATGCGCTCGTGCAGCATCGCGAGGAGTTCCCGCCGCAGGGCGCGATGACGTGCACGATTGCACGCGCCGAGCGGCTGCGCGGGCTCACGCACCCGCGCGAACGGATCGCCCGCGCGCCGCGCGTCACCAGCCGCTCGACGGTCGCGGAGCAGAAGCCGCGGTGACGCGTCGGCCGAGGGAGGAAAAATTCCTCCTCTTCTTCCAGGCCGAGAGCACGTTGGTGAATACCACACCTGCCCACCGGCCGTAGTCACCGCCCCGGCCGCTGCCTGGCGTCTACGCTCCAAACAGCCGCCCATGCGGCTGGAGGAGAACGAGATGGGCTGGAAGACCCTTCTGGATGCCGTGTTCGCGCTAGGCGGGATCGCCGCGTTCGGCTTCGTCGCGTTCGGCGCGTGGCTCGCGCTGCGGCACGCCACCGGGTTCGCCGGCGAGGGAATCGGACGGTTCGCGCACCGGCATCGCCGCCGCGCGCGGCAGACGCCGCGGGCTTCCCACGGTCGGATGCCGACGACCTGAGGACCCGAGCGCCGCGCTTCAGCCGCTCCGGAAGCGCGCGCGCAAAGCCGACCGCGGCACGTCGAAATCGAGGAAGAGGAACTGCCGGTCCTCGTCGTGGACGAGGCTGTGCGTGCGCTCGTACGGATGCTCCTTCGCGGAGCATCCCTCCGGAACGAGCGCGTGCTTCCGGTGCGGGTCGAGCAGCAGGATCTCGCCG
>Ga0126383_10000549_pt1 | contig 21088 bp, 23 predicted proteins | sample PanSoiMetPlot_35_FD_96882 | JGI IMG/M metagenome (GOLD analysis project Ga0126383, IMG submission 96882) | Tropical forest soil microbial communities from Panama - MetaG Plot_35 | ecosystem: Environmental > Terrestrial > Soil > Tropical forest > Bulk soil | place: Panama | collected 2016-02-17
ACGTGGAGGCGATAGATCAGCAGGAGAATGGAACATCTGATTGATTCTGGCTACATCGTTTTCCACGCTTCTGTTGTCAGCCCAGCCATCAATCATTATCGACACGTCCATCGTGTACGGATCGTTACCCGTCCACTGAACCATTGAGGTTCTACGAGGACGTTCGATAGTATTCCATTTTGCCCCACCGCCGGTAATCTGTGGAGGCGATTCTCCACGCATGACCATCACTTGTGGGCCAGTTGGCAGAGAGCGGAAGATGTAGTATCTACTAGCGTCTAGCGGCATAGTCTTGGTTTGCCCTTGCTACGGCAGCCGCAATCTCTTTGCGATCTACCATGACGTGTACGTGGATAGGTCTATCAGTTGCACGATCCCATTGTGACTGACCCACAGGAGTCACCCTTTCTCCACCATGCGCCATAATCAACTGAGGCGATCCGATAGGCCCAGCAACGGTGCCTCCCATTTGGTGCCAAGGCATCCTTCTACGGATAAGCATTCCACCAAGGCTCCACTTGAAGCCTGTTCCTATAGCTGCACCAACGTCCTGCCCGAAGTGTTTTGGATTCAGCGCATAGCCCCAGCTTTTACGTGAACCAATTTTATCTCCACCAGCACCGGGTACTTTAGTTGGGCCACCGTGATGCCACATACCCGTTAGCTGTTTCCAATACTTGATGAGCAACAAAACCGCTCCCAAAGCTACGCCAATCGGGCCAAACGCTAGAGCCAATTCGACAGCTACAACTGGTGCGAATTTGATGATGAATCTGAAGAAGCTGTTTACCAGATCGTGGAACTTTTTCCATTTGAAGTAAAGAATCACCGCAGCTACGGTAAGCACAATGACAGCGGCAAGAAGTATTGCCCATGGATTCTCCAAGAACGCAATCAGTTGTGCTCTTCCAAACGCCAACACCGCATCTCTCGCGTACCAGTATCTCAGAGTGAGAGCTTCCACGTCAAAAATCTGAGCCTTGATTAGCCAGTTCGTGAATATGAGCAATTTGCCGAGTGGCATCACTGAGAACTTGAATATGTCCATAGCCAGCCCGAGCGCGATGACTCTACCCGCATTAATTAGCCATAGGGTAGACAAGATACCGAGATACCAGGCGATGATCTTCAACATCGGAATGTTGATACCCAGAACATTGCCGAACTGTTCGATTTTTCCGATTACAAGTCCGAGTATCTTAGCAACCAGCACCAAACCACCCGCTGTAACTTTCAGATAGGTGGAAAACAGGACAAACAAATTCATGACGGTGTGCGCCTTGGGAGACAATACCTTGTCGAACGCCTGTGCGATCCTAGTAAACGTGACAGGCTCGTTACGATTGTAGAACGTTCTGTATAGCTGTACGTTGACATCATGGAATATCTTGGTTAAGCCGAAAAACATGCCTCTCTCGCCACCACCGGCAGCCTGAGATACGAGGTCTTTGAACGTTGTCAGTGAACCGAACAACGTTTGGTTAGCCTGTTTGATTGCTGCTCCTGCGAATCCAGGAGTAGTCCTGATGTATTGTTGAAGTGCTTTCAACACCTGGACAGATGAGATACCGGAAGCACTCATGTTCCGCATCTGATCGTCGGTCAGACCAAGTTCTTTGTGCAGGGCTGCATAGATAGGCAGACCATCTCTCGCTAGCTGGAGAATCGTCTGACCAGTCGGTCTACCGAGATACATCATGTGCTGCAATGCCACCGAAACACGGTTCAATGCACCAGGCGTCACCTTACCAGCATACGACAGAGCGTTCATCATCATCATCATGGTGTCGTTCGCGTCTTTTGCTGTAAGACCCGCACCATGGAACGCAGCAAACAATTGTCGGAATGCGATGGTTGTATCTTTAAACGTGAACGGCGTAAGAGCAGCGATGCGGAAGAGTTGATTCAGTTCACCCTGTAGAGCAGGTAGATCATTCTTGTACACAGGAGCCAATGCAACTCTGGCTTGTTGCATGGCTGATTCGTACGAGAATCCCATCTTAATCACCGCCGCTGCCATACCACCAGCAGCAATCGTGCCATAAAACATAAAGCGTCTTGCGGTGAACAAGCCCTGATTCATCAGCCACGATCTTTCTGTGACTCCCTTCATAGCCTTGTCAAGCGCCTTCGTATCTCTACTCATGGTTCTAGTAGCTAGGCCAGCTTTAATCATCTGCGCCTCGTACTGAGGCCCGCCCAGCATATAGAGCCTGACTAGGATATTCTGAGTACCAGTTAAACCTGGCATCTACTCACTCTCACTTGAACAGTTTTCCCACTTGATTGGCGATATTCACGGCAAGACTATGATCCAGCTTCTGCCTATATTCACCGACTTTCTGTCCTACCACCAACATGAGTGTTCTCTCGAATCCATCTGTTGTTGTGAGAAACCTCATCGGATCGAGTCCAAGAGCACCCAACTGTCCAGCTATTTTGAGGCTCTCCTGATTCATTCCCCCAACTGCCACAACTCCGAGTCTAGATCAGCTTTCGTGTTTTGTAGCCATCGCTGTAGACGCTCGGAATGTGCGACAATCGCCATTTCGTTACCACCAAAGAGTTTCTTCAACTGAGCACGTGCGTTGAGAACCTCTCCGTTTCCGCCCATCATATCGTTCAGACGTGAATCACCGAAGTCCATAGGAATCCCAGAGCTATCAGGGTCAAGCAGGACAGGCTCTTCCACGCCTTCTGGCTGGACATACATTCCATCACACAACGCGATCATCGAATCCATAGCGATAATCAGGTTGCGCGAGTAGGTATCCTTCACTTCACGCATAGCCTTAGCAGCGATGTTGGCGATCTCTTTACCGTGCTCAGGCATGTGATACTGGATTTGCAGGCCAATCCGCTCATACCCCTTCATGGGGATAAGAACAGTTTGCGCCTCTTGCAGCTCTCTAAGCTCTTCCCTGAAAACATCGACGATCGCAAAATCGCCCCCCGCATTAAAACCCTGCACAGGTGGTGTCTCGTCGGTTTCCAAGTGTTGTCCTAGAGCCTCATCATCACCGTGCGGCTCTTCACCATATTCATCCACGACTCTCTCCTTTCGTGGTTAGTCCTTGATACATGTGTAGATTGTTGTCTGTCCACCAGGATGGTTGATTACTAGAGCACCAAACGTAGAACCTGCAATACACGATTCTGCGCCAGGTGAACCTGCTGGCCCTGGATCGCCTTTTGGCCCGGGTGGGCCTGCTGGGCCTGCTGGCCCTGTTGCTCCATTTCCTACGTTGACTGTAACTGTCTTGGTTGGAGTTTGTGAACCGATACCGATTGCTCCGGCAGCGAAGAATCCTGTGACTCCTGCCAGAGCTAAGGCAGTACCGATAAACACAAACGGGTTACTGAGGATCTTTTTCACGTTGCACCTTCATTCCTTCTCGGAAGGCTTCAAATCGTCTTTTACAGTCATCCTCCCCACGCTTGATTAGGAGTCGTATTCCGAGATACGCAGTACCACCACTTGTGACTCCTGCAAGAACTGCTCCAGCCGCTTGGAGTTGCTCATGCGTCAGCGTCACTACTTCGCCTGCGGAGCACCATCCACCGTGATTTCCACTTCGACCAGAGCAGCAGATGTTGCTTCCGAATCTACATCAGGAACGAGGACTCTCTTGAGTTTACCCGTCCAGTAGACAGTCTTGCCAACTCCGTTACCATCCAGATCCATCGGACGCTGAGAGACTGTGCAACTGATTTTGCCCACTCCATTTAGCAGAGTGTTGATTCTCTCGTTATCGTCGATGCGATCATACAACCGCTGAAGCGTGATGTTGCCTGGTGTCTGCCTACCGCCCAGGCTTACAACCTTGTTCATGCCACCAGGATAATACTTCACTTCGTCCGAGTCATACTCGCCGCCGGTTTTCTTGTCCCAAATGCCCCAAGAGTTTCCTGCGACAAGCAGGCGAACCACGAACATATCCTGGCGTACACCATTACTGCGTGGCGGGATTTGTGGAGCAGCCATTTAGTCCTCCTTTCCTATAGCTGCTGGGTGACTTGACGCTTCACGATCTGGATGACAACCTGCTCAGCAAACGGTGCCATCTTGATACGACAAACTGCGTGAAGCTCGTTGTTTGCGATGGTCTGTAGAGTGTTGACAGAAGGGCCGGTGTCCACGGCAAACGCCTGATCCGACGTATCACCGAAGAACTCGCCGTTGTTGTAATGGATCATTAGCTGACCAACCAGTGCATCGTGGAAAGAAGAGATCGTTGTGCCGTTCTGGCCATCAATCTCCATAAACATGAAGTTCTCACCCACGAGATTCAACTCAGCAGCCAGATCCATGTAGAGCCTTGCATTACCGAAGTCAATCCACGAAGGATCACTTGTGGGATTTGTCAGAGAACGCCAGCCGTAGTTGCGTACACCACCATACAGCCTACGGATGACATTCACGCCACCGTTGTTGAGGCTGGTTCTGTTGGTATCCGTCCAGTCAACCTGAGACAGATCGGTTGCGAACAATGCCTGTCCGAGGTTTCCAGCAGCAGGCATGTTCGATCCGTATGACGGATCGTTGCGTGCGATCACTCCTGCAATGAATGCACACGCAGGTACGATTCTAGTCGTCCCCACAGTGATACCAGGAATGACCACCCAGGGCGCAAACGAGGCACCAAACCGACTTGACGAATCTCCGGCGCTTGATAGAAGTGTTGCAACGGTTGCGCTATCTGGAAGGTCAGCAAGATACACTCGACCATTGGTTTCCGCATGTGTCTTGAGTTGTCCATGAGCCACAGCAGACGTTCTTCCCGGCTCGGATACTTGTCCAGGCCCAAGACCGGGCTGAAACAGGGCAAGTGCGTTTGCCCACTCATTATCGGTGATTGAGGCACGCTGGTCGTTACCAGCAGACATTGGAGCAGGAGCAACCACGGCAGGATTGTTAGCACTCGCACCTGCTGTGATCCTGATGTAGTTACTGTATTGACTCCAAGCTACAGCAGCACCCTGGTTAGCCAAGTCACTGGATTGTTCCAGGATCACGTTACTCAGATCGGTAATCTGAATCTGGAACGTACCTGACGCACCACCAGCAACCACACCAACCTTGTAGTTAGCTGACCACGCACCAGGGCCAAGAGCATTAGCAACCAACGAAACCGCTGCACCCGCATCGTTCAGGTTGAGAAGGCCAGATGTTGCAGCAGGCCCAACTACGCGCCCGATGTAAACATTCTGACCACCCTCACGGAAGAAAGTCTCGACAGCATCGTAGAGAACGCTATACGACTGACGTGCACCATACAGGTTCGTGAACTGATCGAGACTCTGGATCTTGGTCGCAACGTTGGAAGGCCCACGATCTGTGGTACCCGCTGCGAACCACGTACCAGTGTCGATAGATACCGAGACTGGTGTAGCCTGTTCTAGCAGGCTAACGACTACTCCAGGTCTACCCGGCATTTCACCCCCTCCTAACTAGTAGTTTCAACAATCGGTTCAGCCTGTGCTGGTGTTTCAACCACAGGCTCGGCATCCGGGATCGAGTTTGCATCCACGAATCTGGATTGTCCCTCTTCACCTAGTGCATCCCAGTCGATCTGAGACAATGTGATGTAATCGCCAGGGCCGACTTGTGGACACGTCCCATCTTCTAGTTCAAAAGTTATTGCGTGGTCACCGACGTACCTGTATTTGTTGCCTGTAGTTTTGCTTCCCTTAGCTGCCATTCATTCCCTCCATGTCAATAATCACGTCCTGAACAGTCGGCCAATCAGGTGGAGCAACGATCGTAGGAGCAGTCGGGCCTTTGTGTTGATCTAGTACATCTTGAATATCAATCGTGAACCAAAGACTCGCGGCTTTATACAACATATGTTGTGCAGGGATTTGTATGTCATCGTAGGTTTCATTGACCCACCTAGTTTGCACCAATCCCGGTATGTTAGTATCGCTTTGCTGTTGAGGCAGGATAGCTCTCGCAGCAGCGCCGTAAGCTTTGACTCTAAGATTAGCCGATTGCTCATCTTTTCCACCAGTAGCCACTCCAACACCGAGTCTCCATATTGCTCTGTATTGTCCCCCTCCCACTCGTGTCGGAGAATCTTGCAGACCTGGAGCAATCACAACAACCTTCGGAATCTTCTCTCCCTGTAATGCGTCGAAGCTGTTGCGATTGGTGTAGTTCTGCGGTGCGGGAAGAATGTTGTGAGATACGTCCATTTGGCGCGCTTGTTCAGCGAGGTATGTGGGAAACCACTTCTTTAGCAGCGCCTCGATAGCTTCCTCAATTTGCGACGCAGAGAGGATTCTACCGAAAACTTCATTAACTACACCTGTCACGGTTCACCCACTCCCGTCCCATGCGAGAACGGACGCAGGATATGAACCTCAAACATAGCCCTCCATCTAGCCTCATCACTAGGCAGAAACTCAAGGAACTGACGTTGAGGAATAGTCCCGTCATTGCGACCATGCTGATGCACGAAAGCCCATGGTCTATCGGTACCATACTCAAGTCCCTCAGGGGTGAAGTTCAGGATTGAGTATTCGTGACCAGGCATCGTCAAGCTGTCAATGAGATCACCAGTCTCAACAAGAATCTGGCTATGACCCTTACGCAAGATCGTACTAGTAGCCAGTCGTTTCCACGATCCCCCACCGCGTCTACCTTCACTAGTGAAGTTCTTGTTGGTAATCTCCATCATGTTGACAGCAATGTCCATCAATACATTTTCGATCTCGTTTGCTAGAGCACCACTCTCTTCCATGTGCTCAGCCACGATTGTAGCGCCTTCCTCCATGACGTAAAACTCCACTACAACTCCATTCCTACAGTGAATGCCCTGTCTGTGGCGTCAACCGGCATGAAATCTAGTTCAGTCAAATCATCAACTGAATCAGGTGTAGTACCACCACCACTACCACCGTTGGTGATGATGATAGTGCCATCCACGATTTGCTGCAACATGGCAATTGCCTGGTCGTACAACCGCTGTGCGAAGTTATTGTTATCAACGATCAGGCTGGTTCGCGCAGATAGTTGGAAATACAGGTAGGCCGCGACTAGCATGGAAGCAATCTCGCGGATGGTGTCAGGCGTAGTATCGGGAGTCGCCCAACTCATCATTGTAGTCTGGTCAACCACGCGACTCAGATACGCTCGGATGATGCGTGCTACCGAGACTTGAATCAGGTCTGTGTTATCTGCCGTAGCCTCGATTACTTCCCCATCAAGGTGAGCATTGACGTCATCGAGATTACACATGATCTCGACGGGCGCTGCATTGAACACAGGATCGGTTTGGACGATATTCCCATCTTCATCCACAAGATCAACTCTATACCAGCCCTGACCAACTGGCAGAGTAGCCTTTTCAGTAGTGAAGTAGATAGGCTCAGGATCGGCAGGATCAAGCGCCAAGACAGCGATGTTCTGCGTATCAATCAGAGTCCACGGCCCAACCTCTGCTGGCCCTTCATTGATTCTTAGGCTATTCCAGTGCTTGTTGTCGTACCGTGGAATTAGCTCGTAATCTTGGAATGACACGATCATTTCAGAATCCTGCCTGTCGTAGTCTTTCTGATTTCACCGCGAGTACGTTTTGTGGCGGAACCAGTCTTTCCTCGCGCAATCCTCCACACCGACTCACCTGGGATTTCACACTCGCCGGTGGTCGGCTTGAAAATCTCTCCTCTTGTCCTACGCATGACTCTCCCAGGTTTAATCGGTATAGGCCAATTCCAGATATAGCTCGCTGTATCGGTTCCTTGCCCAAAATCATTAGCCCACAAGCGAGCATAAATCCCCGTAGACTCGCTAACTCTGATCGTATCGATTAGCGGTAGTCCCACCCTAGTAGTGACTGACTCGACAGTGGCGCCATTCGTGTCTGTTGTGACAGGCAGCCATTGACGTAGAGCTTGCGTTTCCGTGTCATGCCCTATATCACTGTCGATCAAGCCTGCTGTGATTCCTAGCGTGACTTCGACAATACCAACATTCACATCGGTAACAGTGTACGCCATTCCCGTTACTTCCACTGTGCTGCCGTTGGTATCGGAAACCCCGATTAGCGTACCAGTACCAGCTATCTCGAAAGTCCCGCCTGTGAAGTCAGTTGTGTTGAGAGATGCTGCATTCGCTTGGTTCTCGAAGTCAGTCATTACATCAGACTGACTAAACTTGGCATCAGCCCATGCGACCTGATAGACTGAGTACACAACTGTCACATCATCGGAAACCAACATAGTGCTATGAGTATCAACTACATCAGTTCCAAAGGCACTATCGATATTACCGATTTGTGCAGACAGGCTCCCCGCATCAAAACCAGCACAGGTGTCAACCACGAGTGACGCGAAGTATATCGCTGCTGCATCACTTGCTGTAGATGCATCAGTTACCGCAGGTAGGACAGCTTTGAGCGCCGTGTTTTCTGTGACAACTGCGCTATCTGTGACAGTTATGAAACTCTGGACAAAGACGACAGCGTTGTCACTTGCTACGCTTGTGTCAACGTCACTGATTACAGCTTTCGACGTTGTAGTCTCGGTAACTACACCATTCGCGTCTGTATCGCTCCAAACGGTATGCTGGGCAGCATTTACATTCTCGTCAGTCGGCCCATTCGAGTCAGTCGCAACAAGCGACATATTACCGAGAGATGCGGTATCAGTGACTACTCCGTTAACATCGCTCGATGCAACGAACACTCTTGGATTGCTTGCTGTATCAGCGCCACTCCCGGCATCTGTAACAGAGCTGACATTTTTGAGTGTGGCTACATCTGTGACAGTTCCGTTAGCATCGGCTTGCGCGACGAAGAAACCATTTGAGCCGGTATCGACGGCTGATCCAGCATCAGTAACAACCGGCAGATACAGGAAGGCTGCGGCTTCAATAGCTGTGGCCTGATCGGCACTTGTGATCTTGTTGACGATCGAGGCAAACTCAGTGAGCGCGCCATTTGTATCTGTAGCGACAAGAGTGGCGGTTGTTACACTTGCTGTATCCGTCGAGACATTAGCGTCAGTGAGCGTATACCTGGCAACTAGCGTTCCTGTATCTGTTCCCGCTCCTGCATCAGTATCCGTAACCTTAGCGACAACGGTAGCTGTCTCTGTGGCGGTGCCAACATCTGTGACCGTCGGTGCGTATGTGAGGACTCCCGTTTCTGTGCTAGACCCGTTTGCATCCGTCTGTGTGGGAAGGACGGCTTTGAGTACAGTCGCCTCACTAGCCGTACCAACGTCAGACGTAGTGAAAGCGGTAACCTGGACGCTAGCAGTTTCAGTCGTCGGGCCATTCGTGTCGCTAGCGACCTGTGTAAACTTAATAGTGGCAGTTTCCGTAAGTAGCGGAAGCGGCATACCTCCTGTAGCAATCTGGTTGTACGTTTGATAAGAAGATGAGAGTTGGTTGTAAGACGAGAAAGCCTTGGGGAAATCGGCATAAGTCTGGATAGCACCAGGCTCGACCGCTGTGATCTTAGCGACAAGCGATTGGTTCTCAGTTGCGGTACCCGCATCTGTCCCCGATTTGGGGATACCAGCTTGCAACGGCCCTTGGCCGAAGTAAGCCCAACCAAATGCGTTAGTACCGAACATTTATCCTACGCAGGCGGAGGAAGCATTTCGGGTGGAGTACCGACTACAGCTTGTGGTGCCATGATTGTGACAGTACAACTATCTTTACTCAAATCACCACCAACAGCTTGAAGGATAGCTTTGGCCAAATCCTCAGAACTACCAGGAATTTGGTCGTTAGAATTAAGACTGATCGTAGTTGCGACTTGCATTCATTCTCCTTTCAAATACCAATACTGAGCCATTGCAGAGTGTAGTTGTTCGCAGAGCTGGTGTTCTCAAATTCAATTAGTCCCTGGGTGAGACTTGCAGGTAGAGTAGAAATGACACCCGAGTAACCAGCCCAAGTACTACCAGGCCAAGTCTGTGCGAAGAAGCAATAGTGAGCACTTGTCCAAGCAACAGGCAGGGTAACATAGAGAGCGTTGCCACCATGACCAAGAGCACTCATGGTTCCAGACGCTTGCCCACACTGCATACGAGAACCACTAGGCCAACCAGCAGGTTCTTGTGGTACAGGCGTCATACCGCTTTTACGCCATGGCTGCCAGGTACTTGAATCCATCCGACGTACCCACATCGTTTCGCCACCGATTACTCGGTATGCTTGCTGTAGAATCTGGCCTGCATCATATTCCAATACAAACAGATTCCAATAACCACTTTCAGGCGCGTTCGATGCCCCAGGCGCAAGTCGATACCAACCAGGTGCAATGCAAGCATTAAAATCGGTAACCGTATTCGGGATTTGTTGCAGCGTTGATGGCAGATCGGCATAACCAATCGGGTTCCAGATAGCTGCTCCCCCGCTACCCTTGATCCACTGTCCGTTTACAACCGGAGTAGGAATTCCAACGCCGGGTGGCCCAGGCACTCCACCGAGCATCGCCATCCACATCTCAGGTGAGGACGCCGTGTTCTGGTTGATATTGAGTGCGCCGCCGCTCGTCTGATAGACGATGCATTCCAGGTAGTCACCGACTTTCAGATCAACTACAGACACACACTCCTGTCGAATTTCACCACCGCCGGAAGGGACGTACTCCATTCGGTCTGCTTGACGTACACCGTTCACCTGGATCGTAGTCTCACGATAGCCGGTGGCGTTCGATGCCCAGTAGATTTCACAACCAATTGCATACTTGCCTGCTACCTGGCATGTGATCCTGGTCGGAGAACCGCCAGAATACATAGTCCCAACCGAATCAAATCTCAACGTGTTGAACGAAACCAGGGCAATCACACCGCTGGCAATTGACTGAGCAGCGTTGTGAGTGATACGACATGCGGGTTGACTTGGCAGTGGGCCACCAAGCCCAAAGCCCATTGGCACCCAATCAGTCGTAGCGGGATCAGGGATTACAACGCTCATGCGACTCTAATTGGTCTTACTGCCATCCAAGGTTGGACGACATTTGAAGTTCCGGTGGCACCCGGAATGTTGTATTGTGCTTTACAAAGTCCGGCAACAGTTCCCATCGTCCAACGATGTGTCGCCGGAGCCGGGACGCCACTGTTGACATACCATGGAGTGCTCGGATTCGTAAGACTTGGTGTTTTTATTCCCATGCATACCGAATAGGCGTTATCAGTCCCGATATAAGCGTAAGCACAACCCCACTCAATGTCGTAAACACCATCGCGTGGCAATGTCATACTCGGGCCACCAGCGTCGATCCAAGTGGCGTTAGTCGGCTGTGCCGTCGTGCTACCTGCCGTGAATGCATGAGTGCCGCCAGTACACTCCCATTTATATCCGTCACCTGTATGTCCTGCGTTGTATCTGAATCGCCACTGATATGTGGGGTTAGTGGTCGAATCAACGAGGATCGCTTCCTGACCATCGGCTGGTGTGGGTGGCAACGTTGTCCCGTAATTGACGTTCGCGGCTAGTCCTGGTGGGCCTTGCATCCCACCAATGAGAGCCATCGAAAGATCGCAAGAATATTCTGTACCGGCATTGTCACCAGCGTTGATATTGAGTGAACTACCACTATCTTGATAGGCGCGCAATTCAATATAATCGCCTACATTAAGATAGACAATCTCAGGAATACTTATGTAAGGAGGAGACGCCGCAGTGATGGCTACTCCCCCTGACATACCGTTGATAGCCGTGTAACGGGTACCATTGATATGAAGATCAATAATTCGATAAGTACCGCCAGCGATATTGTTAAAGGTTACGTGTCCCGATATAGCGTATGTGCCCGCAACTTGACAAGTCAGTCGCGTCGGGTTGTTGATATTCCAATGCGCTGCTGGGCCACGATCATAACGAACGGTATCCCATGAAATGCTTGTCCAAGTTGAACTTGGAACTGATTGCACCGTGCTGCGGAATACGCGCACAGATGGAGACACAACCAAATTGCCTGGTGCCCAAGGTGTGGGAGCCTTGTTTGTGGGGCGCACACAGATGTACGTGACACCTTGGTAGACAACTACATCGCCATCGTAGTAGTTGCCTGCTGCCCATGCACCCTGGTAGCGTAAGTCCATGCCACCATTCAAATTCCACATCGGCACCCAAGGTGTCGTACCAGGATTAGGCGTACTCATGCGACCCTCATCGGCAACAATCCGATAAACCCGATGCCGTAGTTTGTGGCCATCGTGTTGTTCTGCTGAATTTGCATCTTCAACGTTTCAGCCGCAACCAATGTGACAAGCTGTTTGTAAGCAAGGAATCCACTCCAATAAGCAGTCGATCCACTCATTGAAGGCTGCCCCAAACTTCCCGTTGTTGATGCGAGCACACGACTGTAGGCGGTGTATGCGCCTGCCGCGTTGTTGTTCTGGACGTAACAGTTGGATTCAATTGCATACACACCTGATCGCGGCACAGTCAAACCCGGCCCACTGGTCAAATCCGTCCAAACGCTTGTAGTCGAAAAATTGTTGAGAGCACCTGTAGGCCCGGAAGAATAGATGCTACCACCCACAAACTCCCATTTGTAGGCGCTCGTTGATCCGAGATTGTATCTGAACTGCCACTGGTACGTGGGATTCGTTAGCGAATCTACGAGAATCGCTAGCTGCCCATCTGTGGGAGAGGCAGGTAGTGTTGTGCCGTAGGGGATTGTGAATGGTGCTGCTGGTGGTGATACGCCACCGGGCCATGCGGTTGGTGCTGCACTTGTGGGAGAAGTGCAGAGATAGGCAATGCCGTTGTACACCACGATATCGCCATCTGAGTAGCTCCCTGCTGCCCAATCACCGTTGTAGATTGCGATATTCTCGATATCTGTGATGACCTTGGTGGTGATGGTTGCAGCGATTTGATCTGTGGCTATCACTGTGCGGGCAGTTGAACCTTCCTGCGCTCTCGTGATAGTCAGCGTATCTGTGGCGATCGCAGTACAACGCACAATCTCAGCATTTGTTGTGAGTGGATTTACACCGATAGGCCACACAGTAGCGTTGAATGGTGGAGTCGGGAACTTCGCTCCATCTCCAGCAGCCACTACTAAACTAGTACCACTCACACCAGGGCTAGGCGGAGTAGCTATCGTGGAATACGCGAAATTCTTGTGTGCGTCACGTTGGGTCATTAGTTCACGTGATGTTCACTCGGATCGTGTGGAACTTTCCAAATCGTTATTTTTCTGCGAGAACCCGGAGGCGGTGTATGCACCACTTCCCAGCGTATATCGAACAGAGGTACAGGATCAGTAATATCCAAGGAGATGCTTCCAGCTTGGTCAACAATCCTGCAAAAGTATTCTCTGATCTGGTCATCTAGAACTGACCCAGGAGACAAGTCTGCAAACAGTTGCTCGATTTCACGTTCGGGTGTCCAGATCCTACGTAAAGCCTCAATCGGTGACTTCAACATATTCCGATGCAAGCTCTTCGTCCGAGATTCCGAATGGCTCTCTCGTGAAATCGCTGCTCTCAGCGTAGTAATGTCCTGGTAAGACCACCACCCCATTGGAGAGTACAATCGGAGATTCAGAATCGTTTTGGAGGACTTCGATTGCTGGAGGATCTGGGACGTCGGCAACCGCATGTTCATGGTCATGCCTGATCCTATCGAGGTAATCCTCGTGATGTTTCTTCATATCTTCACGGATCTGCATGGCAATCAACAAATCCGCCTTACGCTGATATTTAGCCATATTGCCCCTTACAATACTCGCAGGATCTTGTTGACAATGATCGTTGGAGACATGTTTAGGTGAGCACCACCACCACCCTCAGCGAACACCTGATGAGTGTGGTTGGCACTCATGCCACCTGTAGAGAAGCCGTGAGAGTGGTCGGCAGACTCAGTACCCATACCTGCGTTGTTGTTGATGAAGTGGTTGACACCGTTGTAGTCTGACCACTGAGTATCCGAGCCGAACGCATACGTTAGTGCATTTAGCGCGTGAGTGTGAGCTGCACTACGACCGCCAGTAGTTCCACTGTGAGAATGGTCAGCGGAGACGGTATTGGTAGCGCCAGTATGTGAATGAGATGGGATTTGTGCTGTAGCTAGCGTGACGCCTTCAGCTCCAACAGCAGCCCCAAGCACAGTTCCAGCTGTACCAGAAATAGCTGCCGTGATTCTATTAGCTGCCGTTCCTCCCATATCGTCTTTACCAGCAGAGACTCGACCTCGTTTATCTGCGATATTGAAAGTGGTTGATCCGTCTCCTGAGCCATGCGGATAACTCGCTGCACTAGCCAAAGCAGCGAGTGCTGCGTATGTTGTTCTGCTGATTGCTTGTCCGTATTGCAAGAGTGCCCAGCTTGGGATGGATGCTGCTCCATAGTCCCACTCCAAAGACGCGCCAATAGGGACAGCAGGTACTTTACTGTCCACATCTGACGCAAGGTTCTGGATATCAGTTGCTACATTCGGTGGATCTGTACCAACTGGATATCTCAGACCATAGTTTGTAGTCGTCCCCGGCATCTCTCTCCTAAGTTGCGCGAGGGAGGTCGGCTACGGCAGCTTAGTTTTACGACCTCCCTCGCAACTTACGAGAACGTTATCTGAGCTGTCAAAGTCCACGTCCCCGATGCCTTTGTTCCGAGCGCAGCTACCTTACGGTTGAGGTTAGTGGTTCCATTAAGGAACCCCGCACCTGACGCAGTAGTTGCACTAGCAGCAATCGTCCATTCCGCCCAAGCATAGTTAGCCTCGGACGTAGCGAAATCAGACTGGAACGATACAGTCTGGTTCGATCTAGAAGGATAGGTTGCATTCATCGCTTTGTAGAAGCGGTTGGATGCAGCCTGTAGTTCCACCTGTGTCGCAGCTTCCGCCGTATTGGAGTCTCCGACACCTGTGTAGGCGTTTGCATTTGACCATGGGTTTGTGGCTACCTGATTACTCACCACAGTTGCAATCATGGTCATATCTTGCAAACGTTGGATGCCCTCGTTCAGCAGAAGATTCCCAGCGATTTCAACAGCTTCCTCGGGAGGGCCGACTAGCTCCCTAAGCATCATTGACGAGATACCCTCGTCAATAGACATAAATCTGGGAACGTAAAAAACGGCCCCTGGTTCCAAACCCCGCACAGGTGTGAGTTCAGCGGGTAGCGCGCGAATATCTAGCCGCTCACACTTACGACGTGCGAAGTTAACGGCATCTTCACTCCACTTCTCACACGTCCAGAGAGTCTTGTGATTAAGCACTGGCATCACCCGACTTTCCCTCGTCGTCAGCTAGTGCATGTTTGTAGTCGAGGTTAGCCATCACTTCGACTTCCTCAGGGACTTCTTCGCCTTCAGCTTCCAGCCGTGCTTTCATCTCTTGTGCATCTAGCACAGCTTTACCGATTGTCGGCATATCAGGAGCAGGAACGATTGCCGACGGATGAATGTCGTCATCTTCCCCACCGAGAGAGCCACTATCCACGAGAGCTTGAATGTTTTCATCTGTCTGTCCAGCAGATTCAAGCTCTTCATCAGTGACAGTATCACCAGGAGCGTAGTCTCTCTCGATGATGGGAAGATGCAGGCGAGTTAATGCCTTGTATACAGCCACAAGGCATCAGCTCTTGCTACTGGATGCTGTCGCCGTCTTGGGGGTGGTACCAGATGACGATGAGCTTGAGCTGCTTTCCGAACTTGCCTCTTCCCCCTCAGCCGCAGCAGCCGCCTTCTTAGACTCGGTATCTGCGGTACCTGTCTCAGCAAACGCGGCCTGCGCAGCCTCGATTTCCTCCTCAGTAGCCTCAGGATCGTTAAGCTTCTGACGGAAGTACTCGGCGGGTGCAACGTCTTTGGGGATATCAGGATATTCCATCTCACGCACAGCGCCAGTAGCAACAAGCTCAGCCCACTGGTCATCCGTAGCGTTGATCTGAACCTGAGTCACCTCATCGCCAACATGAACTGAGTTGACCGTCTGGCCCCACTCATTTCTCTCTGTATCGAAGTTCGTCCATGCATAGAACTTCCCAGCCACTTATCTCACCCCCTTAGAAGGCCGTCGGGCTGAACGCCGTCTGAATCAGATACCCAGCACCAGCAGACACGATCTTGAGATCGTACTTCATCGATACACGAATGATATCTGCCTTGCGAGGCTCTTCACGCCAACGATCCGTAGGCCGCGTTGACCCGTCAGGATACGTCTGCGAGAATGTCTTGCCGAACGTGAACGTATTGAGGCCCAGCGCAGGATCGACAATACCGAGCCACACGTCCTTACCCCAAAAGCTCTGAACGTTGATTGTGGCGTCGATGTTGTTTGCAGCGTTGTACACGGAATCCACGGCAAGGATCGTGCCCTGGAAACCTGTGAGAAGCTGGAATGCGTTGTCCATCGTGAGCGTGAACGTCTTGAAGCGATCAACGACACGCGGGTGGTTCTCGATGTACGACATTCCCATGGCAGGGATGATGAGCGTGTTGGGATAACGCAGAGTTGCTGCGTACACAGCACGCATACCCACCATAATGTCGTTGACCGGGTTCGACGTTGAAGTCACGCCACCAGTGTAGTTATCCCACTGGCTAGCACCAGACAAAGCTGTCTTGTTTGCAGCAGCATACTGCGATGGGTCGCGAACGAGAGTTGACACCTTGCTCTCAAGGTCAAGCAAGATGGAGCGAGTCGCCAACGTAGTAGCATCCAGCTCAGGATTGAGTTGCATTGCACCACCGAACACGGGGTTTGCAAACCCACCCTGGGAAGTCAACTGCTGTCTTTCTTCGTCGTAGATAGGCACTTGCAAGGAACGCTCTCTTGTGTAGAACGTGTCCTCAGCCCACTTTGCACCGACGATCTCGTTTGCCACAGCACCCGGCTCGCGTGCAGACTCGAACACTAGCCATGCACTCCGGTCGAATACGCGATACCTTCCTGACTGTGTTAGCACTGGAGTTACGGGAAAGATGCGATCCCCGTAAAGTGCCTGATCCTTGAAACCCACCGAGAAATTGGTGAGGATCGGATCTTGGTATAGGGTACCAGGATCGTACATTTAGTGTCTCCTCACCTCCTTTCTACGGACTCAGGGCAGCACCAACAGCTAGACGACAAGTGATTCTGTCACCAGCGTTGGTTGATGGATGACCCACACAGATACCGATGACACGCGCCCCGGTGGTAGCTACGGTTGCTTGTCCAGATGTGTTGACGCAGACAGGCACACCAACAGCGATTGCACCAGCAGCTTCCAACTCGGTCTGACCCATGGTACGAACGAGAGCACCCTTACCACGTGCAAGCTCGGATGCACTTACTCCGAACTGAACTACTCCAGCGATCGTGTCTGTGATTGCTGTGACAGGAGTGACAGTCTCAGCAGCAGAGAACTTCACAGCACGGAACTTGGTCAGCGCACCGGCGGCACGATAACCTTTGTCGAGAACGAAGTTACCAGTTGCCATTTGCTATCACCTCCTTACCCTGGAAGGGCAACTGCGTAGGCTTCTGCAAGGTCAGGATGCTTCTTAGCAGCCAGTTCCATGCACTCAGGATACGACAGTTCGGGATTGTCGGTCTGAACTTTGCTTACCACTTCTGCGAACAACTTGCGGGCTTGCACGATACCACCAGAAGTCGTGGTATCCACCAGAGGCACGTCCTCAGTAGCATCGCTGCCAAGCTCACCGAACTCGACAATGCCACCATTGACGATAGTTCTGATGCAATCCTCGAAGTCCTCGATTGTTGCCGTATGCTCCGAGAACTTCTTGTGAACGTCCTGCACCTTCTGTAGGCTCATGGCACTCAAGCCCTTCTGAGTCTCCTTGAGTCCATAGCCCTCAGCCTTACGAACTCTTGAGACAGACTCGCTGAACGCCTTTGCATCGTTCTTGCGATTCTTCTCCATCAGAGCGTTGTGCTCTTGCCAGAATGCTGGATAGTCCTCAGCGAACTTCTTCTCCTGAGTCACAGCATCCACAGAACGCTTCAGCTCAGCCATCTCACCGAACTGAAGTCTTGCAGCTTCGATGATATCTCCGTCACCATTGATGCCGAAGATATTACGAAGCTCATACTCCTGCTCGATAGTCAGGTTACTCGTTCCTGTATTAGTGCCGTTATCGTCGCCCACTTTGCCTCCCTTCGTGGGGGTAGTGATTAGTGTGTGATGATGGTTGGGTGGATCTGTTACAGATGGAGGAACGACTTGATCCGATGGAGGATCGACTGCGATTGGTGGGGTGTCTCGTCTCCACCCTTCTTTGATTGCAGGGTCGTCGGAGCCATCTTCGTCGGTTCTTGGTTGTGGGGGGTTTCCGGTTCCTGGGGCGGAGTGCTCCCACTCTTTGGACTCATCCTTTACCTCATATCCATGTTCCGTCAGAAGTTTGACAACTTCGTTAGGCGGGACATTTGTGAACGTGCGGCCAATCAAACTAGCCACTTCAGTTAGAGCACCCAACTCACTTGCTGTCTTTCCTCCACCTGCGTTAGAGAGAAGTCTGCGTGCCCTTGATTGCAGACTAGACTTCATTGACTCACTCAGCCAACTACCAGCCTGAGGAATACGAGCAATAGCATTACGCAGATGGGGAAGATCAATCTTTCCTGAGCCATCTTTGTACGGGAAGTGTCTGAGACTACGCGGAGTCGTCTTACCATCGGCATCCTTCTTTCCACCCGGTTGAATGTACAGGAAGGAACCATCAGGAAGATCGTTCACTGACTTCGTTGACCAAACAGCGAACTCCTTCTGAGTCTCGTAGTCCAGCTCTGCCCACATTTCCTCAGAGAAGTTGATGGGCATGATGTTCTTGGCAATCGGGCGGTTTGTGAAGCCACCACCGATCACCACATCTGAGTGAGTCTGTCCGTTGTTGTCCATCCAATCGTCATCCCACTCCAGCGAGAAATACTTCCACTTCTTCTCTTTGAGTTCTCTTACTGCATCGTCAGTTAGCTCGATGCGTGCGAAGAGAGACTGGTTAGTTGGATCACTCAGGGATGGTCTTACTGCGAATTCCCTATACCAACCGGATGCCTGATTACCCTTGGCTCGATCCATTCCATGATCGAAGTCCGTAGCAACCTCTTGGCCCCTCACGTTGTTATTGAAGTTCGCTACGAACTTTGCGAGTTTGTCACGGGTAATCTCTACCGGCCCATACTGAGGCGTGTGGTAAATCCTCGCCGGTAGTGCTTCTATCCAGATTTCGTTGCCGCCGTCAAGTTGCGGCGTCTCGACTACTGAGGCTTCTAACATAGCTTATCCACTTCACCCCCTTCAAATAGAAGCCCGTTACCCACATCGTGTACTCTGTCCCACAGTTTTCAATCTTGTAAATGTCCTGCATCGTATTGACTTCCAGGACATAATACAGTCTCCCGTTCTTTATGAAATATCTGCGTTGTCTAGACTTCGCCCGCGCCAACGGCGTCTTGGGAATAACCCCAGCACAGGGTGTGTCCTCGACGTGTGGAATGTCATCAGCTTGTGCCTGAGGGTGGGACGCCAACGTTACCAGTCCTCGTGACCGTTGGAATATTGCCTTTCTGACCTTTTCCATTTCCTGTGGATTTACCTGGAGCGTTGAGGGAACCTGGGGTTCCAATTTGATTTGGTGTACTCGGCCCCGACGCACCCGCACCAGTGTAGATATCCTCCCTGATCTGCTCCCTTGTGGGCGGTTGCATGACTGGTGCGTTCGGATTCTTTCTAGGCATGTCAAACGTGTCTCTAATCCAATTCTCAGTCTCAATATCAGGAGATAGACCACCCTGAGAAAAGAGATTAGCGAGCGCAGCACCCAGCATCTGAAGATCACGAGTCTCACCAATGTTCCGTACTTTCAACTGTGGGTAGTTATTAGTGGGAAAGTTCCATACGACAAGCTCCGGGATCAGATACATGTTGAACATTTGAGCGATCCAATTAGCGAGGTACTTCATCGCCTTCATGAACATATCTGATCCCGTGCTTGCCGTATTGCGCCCCCCACCCCCTTGCAAACCCAGTACCATGAACTGAGCCAAGACGTTCAACATGGTCATGACGTTGTGGTGCTCCGCGGATTTGACCACATCTACTGGTCTACCTGATAGCTCTACGAAGTCCACTTCGATTGTGGGCGTCTGGATAATGAAGGCTTCTTCGTTGGTACGTAGGTTACGCAACATGGTTCTCAGGGCAGCCTTGTCCTCTAGCTTAGCACCGGGCAACACTTTACCTCTTGGTACACCGATGCCGTGTCTCTCTTTCTGCACGGCATCAATCTTGTAGAGGTGAGTCTTGTAGTACCAATGAGGATACGCAGTACGGAGAATTGATCTTCCCGTTAAGTCACCGCCCTTCTTGTTATACGGGAAGATAATGATCTTCTCGATAGGCAGCGTAACCTCGGCTGTACTGCCATCCCCCTTAATCGCGTTTTGCGTGACTTGTGTCGGCCCACCGTTATCATCGTAGGTAATCCCGCTGATGGTAGTCGCCGGGCGCACAGCCAACTTCTTGAGCATGGTGTACACGCGATTATTCGCACCCTTGGCATTGGGCGACCACTGGCGATTCTCGTACACCTTCTCAATCACTGAGAAGCCATCCTCACACATGTGGAGGATCTCTTCCAGTGTAGTCAGCAAGGGAGCCGTTAACCCCTTAGCAAGATTCTCCCAGATGAATTCACCGATCAACTGGTCTTGTGGGTCATCTGAGTAAGGCTCGACAAAGAACTCAGCAGCCAGGATAGGAGTCTTAAGGATACGCAAGGACGCATCGACACCTGCGTCATGCTGCATCCGTGCCCACATCTGAGAACGCTGGAACTGTGTGGTCAGTTCCGGTACAATGTCACGGATGAGAAGCGGCTGAGATGAGCCAAGCTCAGAGTCGAGAGAAGGACGAGGAATCTGAGCTAGCGCAGATTTACCAGCTTGAATAGAAGTCGTGGTTTTCAGGTTGCGTTGGATAGCTTGACCGCTACCCTGCACCTGGGGCTTCCTGGCTTTGCTCTTTCTACGTGGGATTAGTGGCATGAGATATTCGGGGGGTTTTTGTGATCTGCACTGAGTTGGGGGTGTTCACTGGTTGGCCCTAGAGACACCCCTAGCGACAGCAAGTCGCTTATGATTCGCAGGGCTAGCTAGTTCTCGACA
>Ga0126383_10000551_pt1 | contig 21071 bp, 21 predicted proteins | sample PanSoiMetPlot_35_FD_96882 | JGI IMG/M metagenome (GOLD analysis project Ga0126383, IMG submission 96882) | Tropical forest soil microbial communities from Panama - MetaG Plot_35 | ecosystem: Environmental > Terrestrial > Soil > Tropical forest > Bulk soil | place: Panama | collected 2016-02-17
CGGCAGTGCACGGCCTCTCATGTCTGCTGATCGATGGCCCGCTGCGAGATCTTCCTGCCGCTGAACGAGATCTTGCGCTCGGAAAGGTGCTAGCGATGGCGATCGGAGGATTGTGATGATCGCGGACTCCAAGTTCGATCGCCGAGGCGTTTTCCGGGGCAAGTAATTAGCGACTTCCCCCGGAGAAAGTCGCCGCGGGCTGAACTCGAGTAGTGGATCGGCGGGGCAGAGGCGGGGGGCGAGTCGTTCAGGTCGGCTGACATGACGCGGTGCGGGCGCACTGTCGGACTGGTGGTGCGTTGGAGCCGAGCGAGCGGGTGAGCCGGGTCATGGTGGCCATCAGCTCAGGCGATTCGTCTAGGGCGTTGAGCAGCCGGTCCCGCGCCTCGGCGACGGCGTCGTGGTCCTCGCCGTCCTTGGCCTCCAGCCACTCCTGTGCGGCGTCCACGACCGGCTCGAGCAACTCGGCGAGTTGTACGAGCGATTCGGCCAGCGGTCGCGCCAACCGCCTGGTCGATGCTGGCGAGCTGATGGCGCCCTCCGTTGAGGGGGTCGAGTCGAGGTGCGGCTCGGCGAGCAGGATCTCGGCGGCCTGCTGGGAGACCTCCTCCATCTGGGCGAGGACAGCGAGGAGGCGGCGCCGGTTGGCGATCCACTCCTGGTAGAGGCTGGCCTGGCGCTGGTTGAGGTTGCGGGTGACGGTCTTGCCGTTGACCTTGGTGGTCCACTGCCAGTAGGGCCCGTGGAGCTGGGAGGGGTCGCTGTGGCAGCGGCAGCCGAGCTTGCCGCAGGGAGCGTAGCGGGTGCTCACGCTGCCCGAGCTGATGAGCCCGGTGGGGACCAGTCGCTCGGCCAGCCGGCGCAGCCGGCGTTGGTGGGCCTGGAGTTGTCGCGCATCCGCCGCCAGCACGAGGTGAGGGTACCGATGACGCTGCATGAGATGCGGCAACGTCGACCCGGTCTGTATGATGATGCTAGCCCCGCCGTTTACCCTAACAGTCGGCAACGATGTGACTTGGGAATCGGCACTCCGTTACAGTGGGCTATTACGCTTACATAAGAGCGTCCGAGACGACCGTTAAAAGAAGCCGAGTTCCATAATGACATTTTGTCTTGCTCGCGGCCGCAATGTGCCCGCGCCTCTCAAGCCGCCTTCATCATCGGCCGTGAGAATCACAACGGCGTATGCCGCCTCCTCGGCATACGCTTCCAACTTCTCAATCAACGTTCGGCCCTTGTCCGGGAGTTCATTGAGTATCAGCACTCGCTTGTTTGTGGTTCGTTCGAGAAAGCGTGCAACCTCTTGCCTTCGAGCATTGTCTCTGCCATGGACAACAAATATGTGCGCTCCGGTAGCCATGGCGCGCGCTCCCCGTTCGCCCGCCGCAGGTAGTGGGGCCGGGTCCATCATCAGGTCAACACGAGCTAAGATTGACGTCAGACGGCGAAGACGCCGTTCAGTAAAGTCGACCTCCTCGCGACGATCATCGAGCCAGGTGCTCGGTCCACCGGCGACTGCGATGGCGAAGGGCGGATCGTACTCTTGGGCGAGCGATGAATTGGATACTCGTCGTCGCAATAGCTCGAGGTTGTAATCGCTCCACGTCCAGACTTGCGATTTGATGCTTGCGAACTGAGCTTCGTTGCTTACCCTGCGCAAGGAATCGAGTAGCGGCCGACCGAGGTCAATTTGCTCCTGGATCTCGCGCTTCAGTTGGTCGGCCGGGACTAGCAGCCGAGGCGGTTCGTTCTCATCGCTGGCGGTACGTCGCTTCTTGGTCATCGAATGGAGGAGTAAACGTACTCCGTCGCGACCCGGTGGCGCCGTCTGGGGGTCAGGTTGGGGGTCGTTTACGATAGTCCGGTGTTGGGCGGTGAGGTCGTCCAGCGCCGGCCGTACTCGGAATCTTGGTGCCGGCGCGGGGATTCGAACCCCGGACCCTCGGCTTAAAAGGCCGCTGCTCTGCCACTGAGCTACACCGGCACGGAATCCGCCCCCCAGATTACCGCTGCCGGTCCTGCCGGCCTCCACGGTCACATATCCTGCAGGACAGTCTCGTTACCTCTGCCCTCTCCCGGCGTTTCTGGGATACCAACCCGAACCCGGAGGAAGGACATGAATGAGTCGGCAGAGATCCCAGGAGCCTCACCGGCGCGAAAGGGCATCGCGCTCGAGCGCCTGGGCCGCATTCCCTGGCTGCTCCCAGCGACCGCCGTCGTTGCGGTCCTCTGCCTTCTACTGGCGGCCACTGGTATCGGCCTCTGGCTGTCGACGCGGGGACCTGGCGGAGGCCTTTCTTCGACCATCATCCCTGCGCGGGCCGACGCGCAGACGTCGGGCACCACTGACACCACTCGGGCGGCGGCAGCGTCGGGGGCGGCGGCAGCGGCGGCTGCACCCTCACTCGCCCAGGGATCTGCCGGCGCCGCTCTGCCAGTGATGATCGGCGGCTCGTGCGCGGCCGCCCCCACGGTCCAGTTCCAGGGTCGCGGCCTCGCCGTCACCGGGGTGGCCCCGGTCACACCTGCCGCGTCCGCAGCGATCAACCTGAACGTCAGTGTGCAAGAGCGTGGGGGCGACGCAGCGACCGTCATCTCCAACGCCCAGGCCAGGGCTCAGGCGGTCGTCAGCGCCCTGCAGCAGGCCGGGATCCCCAGCTCAGCAATCCAGCAGACGTCCTTCAGCAGCTTCGGCGACTTCCAGGGCAAGCAGTTCACGGCCTACGCATCCATTCAGGCACAGGTGGCTGGAAACGACCAGCTAACCCAGGCAACCAGGGCCATCCTGCAGATCAGCGGCGTCTCCGGCTACTCGACCAGCTCCGCCCTTGCGGTGCAGCCTTCAGAGGCTGAGGTCCAGGCGGCCGTCTCAGGCGCGGCAGCACAAGCCAGGGGCATGGCAGAGACGACTGCCCGCGCAGCGGGGGTCAGCCTGGGGAACGTGCAGAGCGTTGCCACCCAGCCACCCACGGCCTGCTACGGGCCTACCGGTCCAATGCGAGTCGTCCAGGTCACGATCAACTACGCCATCAAATGAAAGATGGAGGAGGCCGCTTACGCTGCGGCGGCCTCGCCCTCAGGGATTGCTGGGGGGACCACAAGCAGACTGATCAGCAACCCCGTCAGCCCCGCCACCAGCGGCGCACCCGCCCAGAGGTGAACCGGCCACCAGGTGCCGTCGACACCGATCAGGCCGGCGAAGTACAACGCGTACAGCACCGCCGGGACCAGGAACGCAAACGTTCGAAGCTGCGCGGATCGCGAGGCCGATGGCCGAAGCGTGAGCAAGAGCAGGTCGGCCACGACCCCACCGACCACTCCGATCAGGATCACCGAATCCGCCCCCTTGATCAACGTCACAAACACTGCGTTGACACCCATGAGAAGCGTCATGCTGCCCACCGGCAGGTCGAACCTGCGCACAAGCAGGAGGATCACACCCATGAGGAAGCCTGTGTGCAGGATCACGCCGAGGATGCCCAGCTCCTCCGCCGGCTCGTTCGCGACCGGCGGATGAGGCAGCGCTGACCACTGTGAAGTGAACGGGTGGTCGAACTGGCCGAAGAAGGTGAGCAGGGTCAGCGTCAGGGTGGCGGACGCGATCGCGGGCCACCCGATCGACCGCCCCGGCCGGCGCCATGCCGCGCGGAGCGGTCCGCTGACCATCAGCCCGCCGCTGACCATCAGCATCACGTGCGTCGGGCTGATCAATGCCTGGAAGCTGCGCTCGATACCAAACCTGAGATGCCATGTCATGTCGAGCACGCCCGCAATTCCAAACAGCACGCAGCCGAGCAGGGATAGGGCGTAGCCGTCTGGCAGCGCTCTCCCCCAGTCCCAGGGCCGCGCACCGGTCCACGCAGCAGAGACCACAAGGAAGCCGGTCGTGGCAGCGACCGACGCGTACAGAAGCGCATGCCACGGCGTGAAAAAAGTCTCCAGGGTCGCGGCGACGTGGCCGTGAGCCCACGAGTCCAGGTGGGCCCCCGCCGCCACGGCTGCGGAAAGGCCGACCATCGTCCACTCGAACCGAACCTGCGCGAGCCGTGCTTTACGAGGCGCGTCAGAAGTGAGCGGTTCAGTGACAGAGGTCGCAGAGATCATGGCCCATCAATCTAGGCAAAAGTGAGCTTGCTGTCATCAACTCGAGGGCCAAAGAGCGAACCTTGCCACGAATCAGCGAACGTGACTGGCGCGTCTGCGACCGGGCTCATCGATCGCGCGGGAGTTCCCGTAGCGATGCGTAGCAGAAAGCTTGTCCATCAGGGCGACGATCGTGACCTTCAACTCAAGCCCGAGGCCCGGCGTCCAGCCGTTAGAGTCCAGCGCCCGGTAGACGAGAAGGGACTCCTCGCCATTGAGGATGCCGCGCATCCTTGCGCGGACCTGGCTTTGCTGATACGCCCGCGCCTCGTCAGGCTCGATCTCCAGCATTCTCTCCAGTTCCAGGAGCGTTTGCGGCTGCAGGCCGTCAAGCTGACCCCGCACCCAGTCGGCGAAATCCAGGAGACGGTTGCACATCATCCGGCCTGATCCTCAGGCTCGGGACGCGCAACGTCCTCGAACTTCAAGTGGAGGACCGCCAGTATCTTCAGGGTGGCCGCCAGGGACGTGGTGCGCCCGGAGAAGAACCGGCTCGCGGTGCTCCGGCTCACGCCGACGGCGGCAGCCACGCTCTCGATGCTGTCGAGCTGCCCCTCCACCTGCCGGTAGACCAGCGCGCGCCTGCACTTCGCCAGGTTGAGGGTGTAAGGCATCCCTCGGTAGCTCACCGTGACAAGTTGGGGTCGGGCGGCCACCCTGGCGCCGGCCTGGGAACCGCCCGCCATGCGGTTCGAAACTGGATCAGGGGTATCCATGCGCCGCCTCCTCTCGCTCGTTTGCCCCACGTCCGGACAAGAGCCTCGACACTGGACCTTAACCGGGTTTCCATTGAAATGCAACTGTGTCAAGGAAGTATCAAAAACATAGCGCGCTAGTAGTTACAGTGACTCAATTTTGTCGTGTCCATGGCGCAGTGATGTAACGACGACGTAGCCCGAGCGGCTAAGATTTGGTCGATTTGGCGAAACTGATGCCGATCGACGAGGCTGCCGTCCACGCGGGGGTCAGCCGTACGACCATCTACCGGCTGATCAGGCTCGGTCTGCTCAAGAAATACCGCGCTCCGGGCGTGGATCGACGCACTTACGTCGATGCGGACGCGGTGAAATCGGTCCGAGCGCACCCCCCACTGCGGATGGTCGACTAGCCGGCCTACCGGAGGCTCTTTTCCTGGCGTACCCTGTTCGGTCGCGCTTGACAGGTTCATGGCTCTCGAGAATCACTATGAGCCTCTCAGAGCCCCAAAATCTGAACAAACGTTCACCCTTGTGGAAGCTCGCCAGGCAGCCGATCGTAGCCCGCTAACGTCTCGGCAGCCACCTGCGCAAATGTGCCGGCGCGGTATAAGGTGCTGTTTCGGCATGCAGTGGCCGCGATCGTGCTGGGCGGCCAACCGTGGTCCTGCGAAAATTCGCTCTGACTTGAGGAGGTCGGTCCATGCGCTCTGGGGAGAAGGTCGCCATCGTCACCGGCGGAGGGACCGGAATCGGGAGAGCCGCTGCGCTCGCCCTCGCGCGCGAGGGCTGGTCAGTCGCCATATCCGGACGTCGGCGGGAGCCCCTCGAAGCAACCGCCGCAGAAGGGCGGGCGTCTGGAGGCCGGATGCTGGCGATCCCGGCTGACGTCGGCGACCCGGCTTCGGTGCGCGACCTGTTCAGGATGACGAACGATGCCTTTGGCAGGCTCGACCTGTTGTTCAACAACGCCGGCCTGTTCTCACCACCGGTAGTGCTCGAGGATCTGACTTACGAGCAGTGGCAGTCGGTGGTGGCCGCCAACCTGACCGGCGCGTTCCTGTGCACCCAGGAAGCGTTCAAGCTGATGAAGAGCCAGCAGCCAACAGGAGGGCGCATCATCAACAACGGCTCGATATCGGCTCACGCTCCGCGGCCGAATTCGGCTCCGTACACGGCCACAAAGCACGCGGTCACCGGCCTGACCAAGTCAACTTCCCTGGACGGCCGTAAGTACGACATCGCCTGCGGCCAGATAGACATTGGCAACGCCGCAACGGATATGACCGAGCGGATGGCCGTCGGGGTGTTGCAGGCGAACGGTTCGATCGAGCCGGAGCCCAGAGTCGACGTCGAGCAGGTGGCGCGGGCCGTGCTCTACATGGCGAGCCTGCCTCTCGACGCCAACGTTCTGTTCCTCACGGTCATGGCGACCAAGATGCCCTTCGTCGGTCGAGGCTGACAGGAATCGTCCGTATCCCGACGAGACCGGCCGGGAGCTCGCCAGGGTGATCGGTCGCGCGCTCCTCCTGGATATAACCCCACTCCGGGAGTCGCGTGACTTCCGACTCCTCTGGATGTCCCAGCTCACCACGGTCACCGGCCGCCAGTTCGTGCTGGTGGCGGTTCCGTACCAGATCTATGTGCTCACCCATTCCTCACTGGCCGTAGGTCTGCTGGGAGTCTTCCAGGCGGTGCCGATCGTGGTTGCGGGTCTCTACAGCGGTGCGCTCGCCGACAGGTTCGACCGGCGCCGGCTGCAGCTGCTAGGTAAGAGCGTGGCTGCCGTCGGTTCCCTCGCCCTCGCCATGGGTGCGGGAGCGCTGCACGCGCCTGTCGCTTTTTTCTACGCGGTCGTCGTAATGACTTCGGCGGCGTCGACCCTCGACCAGTCGGCCCGCGCGGCGACCGTGCCCAGACTGGTTCCCCGCCACCTGCTCCCTTCCGCGATGTCCCTCAGCCAGGTCATGCTCCAGTCCGCCGCCATCGTCGGGCCAGCTCTCGCGGGGCTGGCCATAGCCGGCGTGGGGGTCAGCTGGGCGTTCCTGTTCGACGCAGTGGGCTGCCTCCCCGCGGTGGCGCTCGTCTCCCGGCTGTCACCGCAGCCGCCGCCCGAGGGCCACGGTGTGGTTCTCGGCTGGGGTGCACCGGGGCAGGCGATCGATTACGTGCGGCGGAACCGGCTTGTCGTCGGGCTGTTCGCAGCTGACCTCGTGGCAATGATCTTCGGGATGCCCTCCGCCCTCTTCCCGGCGCTGGCACTGAGCGTCTTCGGCATCGGCGCCCGCGGTCTGGGTTTTCTTTACGCGGCGCCGGCCGTCGGCGCGCTGGTGGGCTCGCTGCTCTCGGGCTGGGTGCGACGCGTGTCCAGGCAAGGGATGGCCGTGCTTCTCGCGGTGGCCTTCTGGGGCGCCGCGATCGCGGGTTTCGGTATCGCCGGCAGCAGGCTGTGGCTGGCCCTCCCGCTGCTGGCCCTGGCCGGCGCTGGGGACCTCGTGAGCGCGATCTTTCGCAACACGATCCTTCAGCTCACCGTGCCGGACTCGATACGCGGCCGCATGAGCGCGTTCCACCAGATGGTGGTAACGACTGGGCCCCGCCTCGGGGACCTGGAGGCGGGCGCCGTCGCGGCCCTCGCCGGGCCGCTCTTCTCAGTCGTTTCTGGAGGCGTGGCTTGCGTGGTGGGCATCGCCCTCGTGGCTGTCATGGTCCCTGAGATGCGACGTCAGCGAGCTCCGATGGACACTGGGCACATGCCGGCCGCATGAAACACTTAGAGCAGGTCCGGCCGGCGATACTCGCAGCCCAGGACGTGATGGTCCAGGAACGCCAGCACGGTCTCGTACCAGAGCCGCGCGTTGCCCGGCTTCAAGATCCAGTGGTTCTCATCCGGAAAGTAGAGGTACTGCGACGGCACCTCATGGCGCTGCAGATCCGTCCACAGCCAGAGGGCGTGGCTGATCGGAACCCGGTAGTCGCGCAGGCCATGGATCACCAGCATCGGCGTGCGGATGTTGCCAATATGCAAGCGTGGGGTATTGGCCAGCCAGCGGCTCGGGTCGACGTATGGGTCACCGAACTGGTGCTCACGGCCGGCCCCAAGGTCGGACACGCTGTGCTGGTGCTCGAGCGCCCACAGACCGGCGTGACTGACGATGGCACTGAAACGATCTGTGTGACCGGCAACCCAGTTGGCCATGTAGCCACCGAACGAACCGCCCAGTGCCGCAGTGCGTGAGGCGTCAAGGTCCGGACGCTGCAGTGCGGCATCCGTGATAGCCATCAGGTCTGTGTACGCGCGCTCGCCCCAGCTGCCCCAGGCGCGCTGGACAAAGGCGTGTCCGTATCCGGTCGACAGGGCTGGGTCGGGCAGCAGCACCGCGTAGCCGCGCTCTGCCAGCAGGTGAGGGCACCATCGCCACGACCACGCATTCCAGCTGGAAAGCGGGCCGCCGTGGATGAAGAGAGCCAGTGGCGCCTGCCGCTCCGGCGAGGCATCCTTCGGCAGCAGCAGCCAGGCTCGCAGCTCCTGTCCGTCATCGGCTCGGCAGGTGACCTGGGTGACGGCTCCCGGCAGGTCAAGCGGCAGTCCGGGCGTTGTCAGGCTCGTCACTGTGCCGTCGGTGTCGATGCGTACGACCTCGTTGGGTGAGCTCCACGAGGAGCGCAGGGCGTAAAGAGCCCGGCCGTCGGGAGCAGGGCACAACGAGCTGAAGGCGCCGTCGCCGGCTATTTTCGTCACGTCACCGCTCGCCACATCGACATTGAAGACTGGCGCGCGGCCCTGTTCATCGGCTGTGAAGTAGATGGACCGGCCGTCTGCCGACCAGGTCGGCGATGCGGGCCAGAGGTCGAGGCCTGGCGTGAGGTCACGTCCCTCCCCACCCTCGAGCGGCACCAACCAGAGCGTGTCGTCCGGCGCCAGCTCCGGGGTACCGCGCCGGCTCCGCACGGAGACGACCCAGCGCCCGTCTGGCGAGACCGCCGGCGCCGAGTAGTCAGCGCCGGTAGCCAGCGTTCGGCAGCGGCCATCCTCAAGTGCTATGAGGTCGTCCTCTGAGAAGGCTCGGCCGACTGGCCGCATCCAGTTGCACACGAGCGTACGGCCGTCAGGTGATAGGGCAAGATCGGACACTGTCAGGGCCTGTCCGGGATCGGGTGCCAGATCTTCGACGGCGGAGCTGTGAGAGCCGGCATCGGCCAGCCGCAGAAGCCGGGCCTGTCGAGGCCCCAGGTCCTGGTCCCAGTAGCGCACAGGATAGCCGTCGAACAGGACGCCGCTAGCGCCGGCTTCCTTTCGCCGCTTCGCCTTCTCGGCGTCTGCCTCCAGTCCATCTGTCCCGGGCAGGACCTGCGCCTTGACCACGACCGCCGGGGCCGCCCGCGCGCTGGTGAGGCCGCTCAGGCCACCCGGGACCGAGAGGAGAACTCGTGCTTCCCCGCCGTCCACCGGGAGGCACCAGACCCGGCCCTCTGGCTCGTCATCTCTGGTGATGGGATCGGGGCGCGCCGAAGCGAAGACCAGCGAGCCGTCGGGAAGGAAGGCGGGACTGGATTCGCCCTTGTCCGAGAAGGTCAGCCGCCGCGGCTCTGCTGAGCCATGGGTGCGTATCTCCCACAGGGAGGTCACAAAGCGCGTACTGTCGGAAGACGGCTCCTGCACCGTGAGCACCAGCCTGGAGCCGTCGGGTGAGAGAACCACGCTCCCGACACGTGGGATCGCGTTGTAGACGTCGAGCGAGAAGGGCTTCACGGGTGCAGGGTAGCGGGCTGCCGGAGCTGGCGATCACTTACTGCCTGACTCGGCCGGCATGATGAGGCAGGTGCTGGTGCCGTGCGCCAGCAGGCTCCCATTCGCCTCCATAGTCAGGCGTCCATCAGCCGTGGCGATCGTGCTGCCGCGGTGCACAACGCGACCTTCGCAAAGCAGTCTCCCGCTTGCAGCTGTCACCGGTCGCACGAAGTTGACCTTGGTCTCAAGCGTCGTGTACCGACTACCGGCTGGAAGGGTGGTGTGCACCGCGCAGCCCAGAGCGGAGTCGAGCAGGGTCATCGCCAGACCGGCGTGCACGACGCCAATCGGGTTGTAATGCTGCTCGCCCGGCTCGCCAGCGAAAACTGCGCGTCCGCTCTCCACCTCGACCAGCGTGAAACCCATCAGATGGGCGATTGGTGGTGAGGGCAGACGGCCGGCTGCGAGCTCACGCAAGAAATCGAGACCTGACGCGCTGAGACCGCTTGCAGCCAGCGCGATTGGGTCCTCCCAGCTCACGGTGAGGGTCCGCCGGCGTGGCGTTGCCGCGCTCATTGATGTCCTTTGACCAAGTCGGTTGCACCATGATACTTAGCCTCCCGGGGAATACCGTCTCACTGAAAAAGGCCGGGACCTGCTCCCAGTCGTAGGGACGCTCATGCGCTGGGGAGAGGGCCTCCGAGCGCAGGCCCTCGTCCCAACGTCGATCGGGCAGGAGAATCCTCTACCGGTCACGCTCGCGAGTGGCTCGCCGTCCAGGGCTGAACGTGACTCCCCGGCATCGCGGACATCCCCGGTGTCGCAAGTCGCTGATAGTCGCCCAGCGCTGACCAGGCCCCACGACGAGCCGCGCGCCACACGCTCGACACCTGTACGCGCGTCCCGGACGGCGGATGTCACCGGTGTACAGCGGGCTATCAAAGTCACCCACCACGGAGGGGGCGAGCGCGTCCCCACTGACCAGGTGATAGAGGTGGCTGGTGCCGGCGAGGATGCTCGCACCGACGTACTCGTTGAAGTTGCGCACGAGTCGATGGACGGCGAAGCCCATGCTGGTCATCACCCGCTGCAGAGCGGCCGTCTCATGCGGAGGCTTGGCCCCGAAGCAGAAAAGCACCTGGCCTCCTGGGCCAGGCCGTAGAGCTGTGGCGGCGCGGGAGAGGAAGAGCTCGGCTCCCCCCAGCGTGTAGGGCGGGTCGGTGAACACCGTGTCGAACGCGCCGACCAGGCTGGCAGGCAGGGGTTTGCGCAGGTCGTGGGTGACCAGCTCGGCCTCGATGCCGTAGCGTTCCATGACCGTCCGGCTGAACGCGATTACGGCTGGGTCCACGTCTACCACCGCGAGCCGTCGGGGCCGGCGGTTTCCCACGGCGTCTGAGGCCAGCGGGAGAGCTACGCCCAGAAAGTCGTCGTCCCCCAGGAGCAGGACCGAGCGGCCGCTCAGTGCGCCGGTGTCCAGAAGGTAGGCGAAGCGGCGCAGCTTCGACTGGACCGTACAGTGGGCCTGGTTGAGGCGAGCGTCAGCCGGCGGAGCCTCGCGCAGTTCCAGCACCAGTTGGGCGCGCACGACTTCGAGTGCGGCAGGCAACGCGATTCCGATACCACCGCACGCGGGGCAGGCATAATCCGCTGCCGGGGTCCCGCTCAGCACCTCAACCAGGGCGCGGCCGGCAGAGCTCAGGCGGGCTGGTCGCTCAGGTGAGAGCAAGCCGGCGAGGCGGAGTTCGGCGCATACGGCGGCCACCAGGGGCACTGGCAGGCCGGTCAAGCGGCTCAGCGTTCTGTTCCCGACCCGCTCTCGCCGGGATACCTGGCGCAGGACCTCCTGCACGCCGTGCCGGCCCTCATCGAGTCCAATCGCTGCAGCCACATCGGCGAGAACGTCACCGGGCATTCGCGTCCTTGATCCCCCGGCGGACCTGCCGCACCGTCACCCGGCGAAGCCCGAGGCCGATCCGCAGGGACTCTATGACCAGGGTGCCGTCGATGGCCCCACATGTGAACAGATCCACCGCCACCAACTTCTCCTCGGGCCATGTGTGGAGGCTGAGATGAGACTCGGCGAGGACGAGCACGAGCGTCACGGCCCCGTTGGGGAATACGACCAGGGCCTCGTCCAGCACACGACCGCCGCCTGCATCGACGGCTGAGCGAGCGACGGCCAGGAGTGCGTCGGGATCGGTCAGGACGCGCCAGTCAGCCACACCGGCATCGACGGCGTACAGCTGCTTTGGATGCGCTTGCTGCTCGGCAAGCAGTGCGGGCAAGGAAGAGTCCTCCTGAAACAGAGACGGCAGAGTGCCCACCGCCTCCGGGAGGACCGAAGCCTACGAGGAGACTCTCGTCAGGTCTCCCTTGAGGAGGCGGCCGGCGGACGAATGGCCGACGCGGCCCTTCGTCCTGACTTGTTTGAAAACACCGGACTTCACCTCCTTCTCGATGATTCGGGTGCCTGGGAGTTTAGCAGCTCCCAGCCGTCTCGAATCAGAGCCAGCCGTTGTTACGGGCGGTCTGGGCGGCTTCGATGCGGTTGCGAGCGCCGGCCTTCTGGATCGCCGAGGACAGGTAATTGCGCACCGTGCTCTCCGACAGATGCAGGCTCTCAGCGATGTCGGCCACAGTGGCGCCGTGCTCTCCGGCGGCCAGCACATCGCGCTCGCGCTCGGTGAGGGGGCTTGGCCCGGCCCGAAGCGCGGCGGCTGCAATGCTCATGTCGATCACCTGCTCCCCCGCGAGCACCCGCCTGATCGCGGAGGCCAGCTCTTCGACGGGGCCTTCCTTCACCAGGAATCCCTTTGCGCCGGCCTCCATGGCACGACGCAAGTAGCCCGGCCGCCCGAACGTGGTGAGGACGACGACGCTGCACTCAGGCACCTGCTCGCGCAGGGCTCGAGTTGCCCCCAGCCCGTCCAGGCGCGGCATCTCGATGTCGAGTACTGCGACATCGTGCCGGACCTCCAGCGCCCTGGCCAGCACCTCGTCACCAGAGCCCACCTGGGCGACCACCTCGATGTCGCTCTCGAGACCGAGCAGGAGTGCCAGCGCGTCGCGCATCATGCCCTGATCTTCGGCCAGCAGGACTCTGATCACGGCGGCGTGGGTCCTGTTGACGTGGGAACGGCAGCGATCAGCTGAAAGCCACGGTCCGTCCGACGGCCGAACTCCACTCGACCGCCCGCTCGTGCGAGGCGCTCGCGCAATCCTGTCAGCCCGCTCCCTCCCGCGCGGGCTGGGCCGGTCTGAGGTCCGACTCCATCATCGTGGATCTCGACGGTGACCCATCCCTGGTCGTTCCGGAGCACGATCTCGCAGTGTCGTGCCTGGCTGTGCCGTATGACGTTTGTGACGCCTTCGCGCACGGCCCAGCCCAGTAGCTGATCGGCGGGCTCGGTCACCGCGTCAAAGGTCCGCTTGATCGTCGCCTCGATCCCAACGTCTGCGAGCGCGGAGCGCGCCGAGTCCAGCTCGCTGGTGAGCCCATGCTGGCGATAGCCTGTGACCGCCTCGCGCACTTCGGCCAGTGCGCGGCGACCAACTGCCTCGACCTCGTGGGCTTGCCGCACAGCTGCCGTCGGGTCACGCTCGATCAGGCGGCGAACCGCCTCTGTCTTGACCACCATCAACGACAGGGTGTGGCCGAGAAGATCATGCAAGTCACGCGCGAAGCGGAGCCGCTCCTCGGAAACTGCCAGCCGCGCAAGCTCTTCCCGGCTCTCGTGCAGCTCGTTGACGAGCAGTCGCTGACGCGTGAAGTAGATCGAAACCCAGCCCGCGCTCGCCGTGCTGACCACCATCCCGATCGACTGTCCGGGTCTCACCACCGCAGCCGCTGCGGCCGCGAGTACGGCTACGCCGACTCCTGCAACAGCCCACGGACGCGGCGGAAGCGCCACGCCGCAGGCGGCGGCGATGAACACGAACAGCAGCTGCCAGTCACTCGGATACCAGGCAGTGCCCAGCAGCGCGAGGGAGGCCATCCCGCCCAGGCATGCGACCGCGAGATTCAACCTCCCGGCGAAGACAGAGCTCACAAGGCAGACCCAGAGAGCTGCGAAGCTGGCGAGGATGGCCCCTGCAAGTGCGGTGGGGCGAGCCCGACCATCGATGATGTCGGCCAGGAGCGACGCGAGGAGCACGATCCAGGCGTTGGCGCCGACGAATCGGCGCCAATCCCAACGCGGCGGTCGCACCTGGTCGCTCACTCTCCGCCGCTGATCCTAACGACGCTCACCAGGCGCGGCTCGTCCTCCGGTAGCCGAGCATGGCAATGATCGCGAACAAGGCCGCCCAGGCCACCAGCACCGCAGCGTCCGACACGGCTGGCGCCTGACCGAAGGCGACTTTCCAGCTCAGATTGGCGTAGTGGTAGGTGGGGCCTACGTGGGAGATCGTCTGCATGACGCCGGGAAAGGTGGTGACAGGGAACCACATGCCGCCAAGCAGCGAGAGGCCAAACATCCCGAACCCCATCAACGGCCCGGTCGACAGAGGGCTGGCGAGGTAGCCGATCGCCAGGCCGAGCAACGCGAACGGAAGCGCTCCGGCCCACAACAGTCCTACCAGGGCCACCCATTGCCACGCGGCCAGGCGCACACCGTGGACGCCCGCAGCCGCCACGCACACCAGCACGAGGGCGGGCAGGATGGCAACCATGTTGGCACTGACCTTGGCCGCCACCACCTGCGAAGACGGCAGCGGAGTGACGCGGAGCTGCCGTAGCCAGCCGATCGAACGGTCGGTTGCGAGCCCACCGCCGGCGCTGACCGCGCCCGCCAGAGCGCCGAAGCCTGCCATGCCGACCATGAAGTAAACGCTCCACGCGGCCGACCCCGCGCTGGAGCCGATGCTGGTGAACAGCAGGTAGTAAGCGATCGGCATCACTGTTGTGAAGGCCAGGAAGCGGCGGTCTCGCAGCAGCCGCATCAGCTCGAGTCGCAGGTACGGCAGCATCTATGCAGTCTCCTTTGCTTCGTCGTTTTCAGTCAGGGCCACGAATGCGTCCTCGAGGCTGGGCCCACCCAGCTGCAGGTTGCGGACCATGCCCCGTTCCCGGATGAGCGCGGCCACGGTGGCGTCGGCATCGTTGGTCCTGAGTCGAACTCGCTGACCATGCACCTCGACCTCGACGACCCCCGGTAGCCCTTCCAGGCCGAACAGCGGAGTCCCGTCAAGGTCGAAGCTCACGACCTGTCCCCTCGCCGATCGCTTGATCTCGGCTCCGGACCCACTGGCAACCACATGGCCGCGTGTGATCACCACTACCCGGTCGGCCTGCGCGTCTGCCTCTTCCAGATAGTGGGTGGCGAACAGCAGGGTGTGGCCATCAGCGGCATAAGCGCGCATTCCGGCCCAGAAGGCCCGCCTAGACTCGACGTCCATCCCCACCGTGGGCTCATCGAGCACAAGGAGGTCTGGGTTGCCAGCCAGAGCGAGCGCGAAACGCACCCTCTGCCTCTGCCCGCCCGAGAGCTTGTCTACACGCTGGCCGGCCAGCTCCTCCAGGCCGGCGATTGCGAGCACCCCACGGGTGGGCATGGACCGAGGGTAGACGCTGCGGGCAAAAGCGATCAGCTCAGACACCTTGACCCCTCCTGGAAGCCCACCGTCCTGGAGCATGGCACCCACCATGCCCGCGGCGACAACCTGGGCTGGCGAGCGATTGAAGACTTTGACGGTTCCGCGGTCTGGGGCCAGTAGCCCCAGCATCATGCCGATCGTGGTGCTCTTGCCGGCGCCGTTGGGTCCGAGCAGCGCGACGGTCTCCCCGCGCCCGATCGCCAGGTCCAGCGAGTCCACAGCTCGAACCTCGCCAAAGCACTTGGTCACGGCGTCGAGTTCGATCGCAGTGGTCAGTGGAACGTCCATGAAGGGCACGCTATCCGCCCACGATCGATGCACGGTAGAGCCGGAAATCCGGAAGTGATCAGTACAAATGTCACGCGGTGGCGGGTGTCTCCCCGCGCCAGGTTAGTCTCGACTCCCTCGACGGACGGTCGGCTCCTACGCCCTCATTCGCACGATCCGAGGAATGCGAAGAACAGGGCGCTCCATTGTTCGGCGGCGTCGAAGATCGGGCCATGACCTGACCCGTCGATCATCTCGATCGCCACCCTCCCGCCCGAATTCCGGTACCGCTCGAGGACGGTGCGGATCTGGGTGACCATGGGCTGCGGCGGGAACACCTCGTCACCGGGCCATCCAGGGACCGCCCCGGCCTTTCCCAGAGATCCCATCTCCCAGGCCGAACCATCTGAAACGACGATGTCCTGGGTGCCGTGGGTCCACAGGACCGGCGGCTTCGGATCGAGATCGACGATGTCCGACCAGTTGCAGTACTTGCCGGAGAGTGCGTTCAAGATGCCGCGGGTGCCGGGCGCGACTCCGGGCCAGTTGGTTGAAGGGGTGTGGTCACCGGGGAAGCCGTCATCACCCGTCACCGACTTGAGGATCTCGTCCAGGAGTAAATCCTCCCGGCCGGCAGGCTCCCGATGCCTGGGCGACCAGTAGGAAGAGTTCATCACGTTTCGGGGCGAGAACGGGGACTTGGTCGACCGGTCACCCTCCGCGAGCCGTTGGGCGAACTCTGGGCTTCCGGTGCCGCCGCCGGAACCGGAGAAGTCGGGAAAGCACGGTGTACCGTCGGCCCGCACGCCGCCGAACCCATAAGGGGAAACCGGGTCGATGAAGGTCAACGACGCGACGGGACGGTCGACAGCGTAGGCTGCGATGGCCGCACCACCGGTCGACCAGCCGGCCAGGTGCACTGGACCTTCGATGCCCAACACCCTGAGGAGCGAGTGCGTGTCGTCTGCCCAGTCGCGAAGACCCCGCGTAGCGTCGATTGGCAGCCGCTGGGTGTCACCGAAGCCGCGCATGTCGGGAACGATGAACCGATAGCGGTCGGGCGCTGCGGGCAGCAGGTGCTCAAAGAAGCGGCTGGTCGCAAGGTTCCCGTGGATGAGGACCACGGGGATGCCGGCTTCCGAGCCCGACTCCAGGTAGTGCATTTCCAGGCGGTCGGTCGTGACTCTGTGCGAGCGGACACCGGGCAGCAGGTTCATGTTGACTCCCATCGTTGTGCGGCTGGCCGGCGATCGCGCCGGTCGGGCTGTCGACTGCGAAGTGCGTCATCCGGTTTCTAACGTGGCCCGGTCCGCATGTCAATGGCTTCATCGGGCATTGGACAGGTGCCGGCGATGTCAGGGCGCCGTCACACGGTTCGAAGGGCGTCGGTGGGCGTCAGCCGGGCTGCGCGCATGGCCGGGTAGAGTCCCGCCACCCCGCCCACCAGCAGGGCCGAGGCAATGCCTCCCCAGACGGCAAGCAGGGGGACGACGACCGTCCAGTGATTGCTCAACGCGTAGACGCTGGTGGCGAGCGAGCCTAGCAGGACGCCGGCGAGGCCGCCCAGGCTGGAAAGCAGGAGGGACTCCGTCAGGAACTGCAGTGCCACGTGCGCCTCAGTTGCGCCGAGCGCCCGGCGCAGGCCTATCTCGCTCCTCCGCTCGAGAACTGCGGTGAGCATGGTGTTGGCGATCGCCACCCCACCCACCAGAAGGGCGACCGCGCCGAGGCCGATGAAGAGGCTGGTGTAGGCGCCCTGGGCCGCCACCCGAGCGGCCAGCACGTCCGAGGGACGGCTCACAGCGACCTCCTCAGGATGGTTCGGGTTGGCGGTGCGCGCCAGCACCGCCTGTACGTCTGTGACCTGGTTGGGATCGGTGCGCAGGTAGATGGTGGTGTACTCGCCGTCGAAATGCAGATACGTGTGCGCGGCTGGATAGCCGACCAGTGCGGCACGGTCCAGATTGGGCGCTAGCGCCATCGGCTGGAGGATGCCGATCACGGTAAACCACTGCCCCCCGAGGTGCACCTGGATCGGGTGCCGAAGATCGGTGATGCCCAGATACTGCGCGGTCGAGGCGCCGAGAACTACGGCCGGGTACTGAGCTGTGACAGGGTTGAGAAAGGTTCCGTGCTGGACCGTGGCGTTCAGAGTCTGCAGGAGGGTGACGTCAGCGGCCCGGACCGAGATGCCACCGCTCTGGACGTCGGGTATCTTGTCCGTGCGGAAGACGTGAGCATCTGGCACCGTGCCGGTTGCGGAGACGGTCAGCACCGGACCGACCCGCCGGATCATTCCGGGGGCAGTCTGAGGCAGGTAGGCCTGGGCGCCGCCCAGGGCCTGGCCGGGTGAAACGGTCAGCAGATTCGTGCCCAGCGCATCGAGCTGGGCCAGCAGCCGGGCCTGACTCGAGGCTGATATCCCAAGCACGCCGACGATGGCAGCGATTCCGATGCTGACGCCCAGAGCCGACAGCAGGGCCCTCAGCCGGCGCGAGCGCAGCCCGAGGCCACCGACCCGGAAGACGTCAAGAAAGGTGAGCCTGCTATTCACCGGCCACCCCCCATCGCGTATCCGCTGTTGAAGGAGAGGCGAACGATCCTTCGACCGCGGCATCGCGAACGATCAGCCCGTCGCGGAGCTCGACGTTGTGCGATATCGAGTCAGCGATCTCGTGGTTGTGGGTGATGATGACGATCGTCCTGCCCTCGTCGTTGAGGTCGCGAAGCAGATCCATGATCGAGGCGCCGGAGGCAGAGTCGAGGTTGCCCGTGGGCTCGTCTGCCAGGATGACGGCTGGCTCCCCGACAACTGCGCGGGCGATGGCCACCCGCTGGCGCTCGCCCCCTGAGAGCTGGTTTGGCTGATGGCTCAGCCTGTGGCCAAGGCCCACACGCCCCAGGGCCCTCCCCGCCAGCCTTCGGCGATCGGCCTGATTGACCCCGCGGTAGAGCAGACCATTGGCGACGTTCTCGACGACTGAGAGTCCATCGAGCAGGAAGAACTGCTGAAACACGAAGCCGAGCCGCCACGCGCGCAGGCCCGAGAGCTCGCGGTCGCTCATCTCGAACACGTCCTGGCCGGCGACGCGTACCTGCCCATCCGTGGGCCGCTCCAGCGTCCCCATCACGTGCACCAGCGTGGTCTTGCCGGAGCCCGACTGGCCGACGATCGCTACGAGCTCACCCTCGACGATGGTGAGGCTGACGCCACGCAGCGCCTCCACCGGCGGCTCGCCCCGGTAGCGTTTGGTGACCCCTTGCAGCTCCAGCACGGGCCGGCTCATGAGGCCGGCACCACGACAGTCATGCCCTCGGACAGCCCCTGGCCGCGGACCTCGACCCGGCTGGAGTCGAAGATTCCGGTCTGGACGGTGACCAACCGGCGCTGATCGTTGGGGTCGACCACCTCCACGCCGTAGCCACCCCCCGAGAGCGCCAGCAGCGCGTTGACCGGGACCGCGAGGACATTCCTGGCCGACTGCGTCGTGATGTCAACGGTGACAGGCGCCTGATCCAGGTTTGGGATGGCGTTGGGATCGCTGGGCGTGACGGTCACGTTGAGAGTCGTCTGGGGGGCGCCGTTCGGGTTCTGCATGGTGTTGCCGCTCTGCTGGGTGGCCACAGTGCTGACGCTGCTCACAGTGCCCGGGGCACGGGTGTGGCCGTCAGGCAGGTCGATGGTGACCGCGTCACCCTGCTTGACCTGATAACCAAGCGCCGGATTGAGCGGAATGGTCACCACCTTGCTGGCGGAGGTCACGTCCATGATCTGGCCTCCGGCTGAGACCGGCGAGCCGGGACCGACGTGCAGCGCCGTGATCCGGACGGCAGCGGGCCGGAATATCACGTCGCCGAGCCGGACCGTCCCGGTCTGGGGGACACCCAGTGCGGCCTGCCAGCGCTTCACGGCGGCGGCGTCGGCACCGGTGAAGTTCCCATCAGCCACGAGATTCGTGCTGCTGGCGAAGCCCAGCGCGATAAGGTCCTGCTCGAGCTGCTGCACGTCGGTGCCGCTGACTCCGATGGTCATGACACGATAGGCAGCCTGGCTGCCGTAGAGCAGCGGAACCGGGCGCCCGTCAACCGAGTAGAGCGTCTGGCCCTGGCTGACGACGGCACCGACCGCCGGCAGACCGGTGTAGCTCGTGCCACCCGAGCCGGCGGTGGTCTGTACCGGCGCTGCCTGAGCCTGGGCGTTTGCCAGAGCGGTCTGATCCTGGTTGACCGCGGCCTGGGCCTGACCCAGGGTCTGCTGGTTGTGGGCCTGGGTGAAGGCGAGCTGAGCCTGGTCGATGCTGACCTTCTGCCCGTCCTGGGCGCACTGCTGGGATGACGCCGAGACCGCGCAGTCGGAGTCCTTCTTGGCCTGGTCGGCGCTGAGTGTGGCCTGATCGACGGCAAGTGCGGCGCTGTTGGCGGCGGCCAGGTCGCGCAGGGCGGCCTGGTCTGCGGCCAGCTTGGCGCTGGCGGAGTTGATGTTGCTCTGGGCCTGCGCCACCGCCGCCTGGGTGGCGGCGGTGGGCGCGAAGAGGGTGGTGGTAGGTCCGTAGCCGATGATGCCGCTGACCTGTTGGGTGGTGACCAGGTCCGTGCGGACGACCCTGGCGGTCCCGGTGGCGGCCGCCTGGCTCGCGCCGGTGGTATGGCCGGTCAGGCTCATCGCCATTCCGGCTGTCCCAGCCGCGGCAATCACCATCAGGGCGAACGCGATCCAGCCCCGCTTGAGGCGCGGCTTGCCCGGCGGCTTCGGGAGCGGTTCGACATGTACTGCGGCCCCCATCGTCAGCCCTTTGTCTTCGGCATCTGCGACGAGCACGCCTGGAATGCCGCCGACCAACCCGGCCACTGCGTGGGGTCGCTGTTCGTCGGAAAATTGCCTGAGCTGTCGGGGTCTGGGAAGGCCGCGAGACCGTGCTGGCGGATGCACTGGGCGAACCGTGTCAAGGCGGCGATGCGCGCCGGATCGGCTCGCTGCCCCGAGCGCAGATTCAACGACTGCAGGATCGGAGCGCAGGCCTGCTGCGCAGGCTGTGGCAGGCCCTTGATGTTGACGGCCCACTGCGGGTTGCCGTTGCCGTCGAAGGTCGGGTCCGGCTCATCAGCGCCGTGCTGACGCAAACAGTTTGCGAATTGAAGCCAGAGCCTCTGCCTGTCACTGGTGCTCAGCTGGGCCGATCCCGAGCTCGGACCTGTACTGGGGGCCGAGCCGACGTGCGCTACAGGCGGTGCGGCTGACGTCGACCCGGCTCCGCAGGCGGTCGAAAGCGACAGCACAGCGGCGATGAAGATGGAGACGGGAAAGATGCGTGTCATGCGCCCAATCCTCGATGGGCACTTCTAAGACGGAGCCTGGCTGCCCATTAGCGCTTTCTCAGCCGCCTTTAGGAATTCTTGAGAGAGTTCTTCCTGGAGTCTCAGAACTGCCGGGCTAGAGTGACCTGAGAAGGTGGACCGTAACAGCCGAAGGCGGAGCATCCGACGTCCCAGGCGGCCGGGCGCCTTGCAGGCGCTGATGGCTGCGTCTGGGGGCCCGGCGCGCCTCGTCACCCATCGACAAATGGGCTCCTCGTTGCGCCACCCCATCCTCCCCACCCCACGAAGCAGGCTTCGCGGGGACCCCGAGGCCACCGACC
>Ga0126383_10000552_pt1 | contig 21066 bp, 21 predicted proteins | sample PanSoiMetPlot_35_FD_96882 | JGI IMG/M metagenome (GOLD analysis project Ga0126383, IMG submission 96882) | Tropical forest soil microbial communities from Panama - MetaG Plot_35 | ecosystem: Environmental > Terrestrial > Soil > Tropical forest > Bulk soil | place: Panama | collected 2016-02-17
CCGCGCGCATACACCGACACGACGCCGCGGTCGTGCGTGTGCGCCAAGGCCAGCGGGTCGTCCTCGGATCCATAATTGAGGCCGAGCAGGACGACAGTTCGCGCGTCGGGCCACAGCGCCCGGGGATCGCCGCGCCGCGCCGCGGTGCCGGCGAGCCAGCCCATATCGCCGTGATAGCCGCGCGCGATGAATTCACCGAGCCCGGCGCGCGCCTCGCGACCGAGATGCGCCTCGGCAAACCCGACAGCGTCGAAACCCAAGGCCAGCGCCCGATCGCGGATCGCCTCGCGGATGGGATCGGCCATCCGCCTTTCAGCCTCGTCCCCGATAGGAAGCCACGCCCGGATCGGGAAGCCACAACCCGGCGGGGGGCTCGCCGGTCTGGTAGAAAATATCGATCGGGATGCCGCCGCGCGGGTACCAATATCCGCCGATCCGCAACCATTTCGGGGTCAGCATTTCGACTAGCTTGCGCGCGATCGTCAGGGTGCAGTCTTCGTGAAAGGCGCTGTGGTTGCGAAACGAGCCGAGATAGAGCTTCAAGGACTTGCTCTCGAGGATCGTCGCCTCGGGCGCGTAATCGATCACGAAGTGGGCGAAATCGGGCTGTCCGGTCACCGGGCAAAGCGAGGTGAACTCGGGGCAGGTAAACCGGACGAGATAAAGCAGCCCGGGATGCGGGTTGGGCACCGTCTCGAGCACCGCTTCCTCCGGCGATGTCGGTAATCTGGAGCGGTGTCCGAGTTGGGTGAGGCTCACGCTGCGCTCTCGAAGCCAGCGGCAAACGAGCTCAGCGACCCGGCCTCGATTGCGCTCCGCATCGCCGCCATCAGATCGGCGTAGTACTGCAGATTGTGCGCGGTCAGCAGCATGCTCCCGAGGATCTCACCCGCCCGGCTCAGATGGTGCAGATAGGCGCGGCTGTAACCGACGCAAGCGGGGCAAGCGCATTCTGGGTCGAGCGGCGCCGGGTCGTCGGCGTGCCGGGCGTTGCGCAGGTTCACCACGCCTCGCCGCGTAAGGGCCTGCGCAGTGCGGCCCGAGCGCGTCGGCAATACGCAATCGAACATGTCGATGCCACGCATCACGGCACCCACCAGATCGGCGGGTTTCCCAACCCCCATCAGATAGCGCGGGCGGTCTTCCGGCAGGGCGGGGACCGTTGCGTCGAGCACCGCGAAAGTCGTCTCCTGCCCCTCGCCGATTGCCAGCCCCCCGACCGCATAACCGTCGAAACCAATGCCGGTCACCCTTTCGGCGGAGCGCAGGCGCAGATCGGAATGCACGCCGCCCTGGAGGATCCCGAAGATGCCCTGCCCCGGCCGCTCGCGGAAGGCGCGGCGCGAGCGTTCGGCCCAGCGCATCGACAACTCCATCGAGCTCTCGACCGCCTCGCGCGGCGCGGGGTACGGCGTGCACTCGTCCAATGCCATTGTGATGTCGGCGCCGAGCAGATGCTGGATCGCGATCGACCGCTCCGGCGTCAGCTCATGAAGACTGCCATCGAGATGCGAGCGGAACGTGACGCCGGCCTCGGCAATGGTCCGGCGTGCCGCCAACGACATGACCTGAAAACCGCCGGAATCGGTCAGGATCGCGTGAGGCCAATTCATAAAGAGATGCAGCCCGCCGAGCGCCCCGATCCGCTCGGCGCCGGGCCGCAGCATCAGATGATAGGTATTGCCTAGGACGATCCGGGCGCCGGTCGCCGCCACCCCCTCGGGCGTCATCGCCTTGACCGTGCCGGCGGTGCCAACCGGCATGAACACCGGCGTATCGATCTCGCCGTGCGCCGTCCTAAGACGCCCGCGCCTAGCCGCGCCGTCGCGCGCCAGCACCTCGAAGCCGACGCTCATCCGCCGCGTACGGAATCGCCGCCTCCCATTCCCTCCTCCGCGGGCGGGGGAGGGTTAGGGTGAGGGCGTTCGATCAGACAGGCGTCGCCGTAAGAAAAGAAGCGGTAACCTGCAGCGATTGCATGCGCATAGGCGGATTTGATTCGCTCGGGACCCGCGAGCGCGGCGACCAGCATCAGCAGGGTCGAGCGCGGCAGGTGGAAATTGGTCAGCAGCATGTCGATCGCGCGGAAGCGGTAGCCTGGCGTGATGAACAATCGCGTCTCGCCCGAGAAGGGCCGGACCTCGCCATCCGTGGCCGCGGCGGTCTCGAGGAGACGCAGGCTGGTCGTGCCCACCGCGACGATGCGCCCGCCCTCGCGCCGGATCCCCGCGATCTGCTGGGCCGTCTCCGCTGGCAGGACGCCCCATTCGGCGTGCATCGGGTGATCGCGCGGATCCCTGACCTTGACCGGCAGAAAGGTGCCGGGCCCGACATGCAAGGTCAAAGTCGTCCACCGGATGCCGCGGCAGGCGAGCCTGTCGAGCAGGGCTTGTGTGAAATGCAGCCCCGCGGTCGGCGCCGCGACGGCGCCCTCGGCGCGCGCGAAGATCGTCTGATAATGCTGCCGGTCGCGCGGATCGCCGCCGCGCGGCCGCTTGATATAGGGCGGCAGCGGCATCGAACCGTACCGCGCGAGCGCCTCACGGAATGCCTTTCCTTCGGGGTCGAAGCGCAATGTCACGTCGCCCTCGGGATGCTTTTCAACGACATCGGCGGTGAAAGCTTCCGCGAAGACAAGGCGATCGGCAACACGCAGCCGGCGCGCGCCTCTCGCAAAAGCGCGCCAAGAGCCCCCGCCCAGATCGCGGTAGAGCGTGAACTCGACTCGCGCCTCACCGCGCCGGCCGACCAGCCGTGCCGGAATGACCTTTGTGTCATTGAAGACAAGCAGATCGCCAGGGTTCAGCAGAGCCGGCAAATCCGTAATCCGGCGGTCTTCCAGCCCTCGCGAACCTCGCAAGACGAGCAATCTTGCGGCATCGCGCGGCTCGCACGGATGCAGCGCAATACGCTCGCGCGGCAGGTCGAAATCGAACTCGTCTATGTGCATCGCGTCACGGGCGCAGATGGTACCCCCGCGCGTGTTTCGTCAATCGGAAGCGCGGCCCGGCGTACTTTTTGCTATCATCTCAAAGTCAACTCAGAACCACGGAGATCAGGGATGGCTCACCGGCTGACACGTCGCGAATTCGGGATTGCCGCTGGGGCGGCGGCAGTGGCCGGCTATGGGTTCCCCAGAAATACCTGCGCGGCCGACACGAAGACCTTGCGTTTTATCGCGCAATCGGATTTGCGGGTGCTCGACCCGGTCTGGACGACCGCCTACATCACACGCAATCACGGATACATGGTGTTCGACACCCTATTCGCGATCGACGCCGAGTTTGCGCCGCACCCGCAGATGGTCGGCGACTACAGCATGTCGCCCGACAAGCTCACCTACCAATTCAAGCTGCGCGACGGGCTCGGCTTCCATGACGGCTCGCCGGTGCGCGGCGTCGACTGCGTCGCCTCGGTCAAGCGCTGGATGGCGCGCGACGGCCACGGCCAAGCGCTGAAGCCGGTGCTCGACGAGATCAAGGCCGATGGCGACAAGGGCTTCACGATCAAGCTGAAGGAGCCGTTCCCGCTGCTGCTCGAAGGTCTCGGCAAAGTGTCGAGCCTGGCGCTGTTTGTGATGCCGGAGCGGCTCGCCAATACCGACCCGTTCCAGCAAGTCACCGAGATGGTCGGGTCCGGCCCGTTCAAATTCGTCAAGGACGAATTCGAGCCGGGGCACAAGGTGGTCTACGTCAAGAACACCGATTATGTGCCGCGCGAGGAGCCGCCCTCCTGGGCCTCGGGCGGCAAGGTCGTCAAGGTTGACCGCGTCGAATGGCTCTACATCCCGGACGTGATGACCAAGGTCGCGGCGATGAATGCCGGCGAAGCCGACTGGTGGGAGAACCCGCCGCCCGACATCTGGCCGATCCTCGCGGGCAATGCGGACCTGAACCTGACGCGGATCGATCCGCTGGAAAACACGATCATGGTGCGGTTCAACCACCTGCTGCCGCCCTTCGACAATCCGAAGATGCGCCAAGCCGTCCTGGCGGTGATCGATCAGGCCGATTTCCTCGCGGCGCTCGCCGGTGATCAGAAGAATTGGGAAATCTGTGCATCCTTCTTTACCTGCGGCACGCCGATGGCGAACGACGCCGGCTCGGCCGCGCTGACCGGCAAGCGCGATTTCGACAAGGCCAAGAAACTGATCGCCGAGGCCGGCTACAAGGGCGAGAAGATCGTCGTGATGGACGGGGTCGACCAGTTCGTCGTGCATTCGCAGGCGCTGGTTGTCGCCGACCTGCTGAAGAAACTCGGGCTCAATGTCGACCTCCAGGCCATGGATTGGGGAACGCTGGTCACTCGCCGCGCCTCGAAGGAGCCGCTCGACAAGGGCGGCTGGAACATCTTCGCTACCGGCTGGGTCGGGGCCGACATGCTCGATCCGGTCCTTAACCTGCCGCTCAAGACAAACGGCGACGGTGCCTGGTTCGGCTGGCCGAAGGACGATAGGCTGGAGGCGCTGCGGACCCAGTGGATCAAGGCGGCGACATTGGACGAGCGCAAGAAGCTCGCGGCGGCGATCCAGGAGCGCGCCTTCGAAGTCGTGCCGTTCCTGCCGACCGGCCAGTGGAAGGTGCAGACCGTCTACCGGAAAAGTGTAAAGGGTGTCATCCAGGCGCCGCCCTACCTGATGTGGAACGTCGAGAAGACCTGAACGCGGAAATGCCCAGTCGAAGAATGCCGCGAGCCAGTGCCCGATGAAGATCCGCTTGCGGGCTGCGGGGGCGCCGGCCGAAACCGCCTGGCTCGACAAACTGTGGGGTAATATCCGCGTATGGCGGTGGGCGGCAGCGGTTTTCGCGACACTCTCGCTCGGGTTCCTCGTCGCAGCGATTATCGCCCGCGACCGGGCCGATTTTTCCGACATGTCGATCGTCGCAGTCGTGCGCGACGCCGAACACCATCCGGTTTGGGCCATCCGGCTCGCTCGCGCGGCCCACCAGATTGCCGCCGACAGTTTGCAGGACCGGCCGGCTCCGCCAGGGCGCGTCTACCAATTGTGGCTCTTGGCGCCGGACCGAAAGAAACCGCGTCAGCTCGGGCTCTTGCCGCCATCCGGGCGCAAGCGGATCGCGGTGTCGCCGGAGAACACGCGGTTGCTGGCCGGCGCCGGCGAGCTCTTGGTTACGCTCGAACCGGCCGGTGGCTCTGCCGATCCCGCGCCTAGCGGTCCGACGGTGTTTCGCGGGACTCTCGAGAGTGCAGGCTGACTCTCGCTCCGCCCCGCTGTGAATTTTCGAGGAAATGTTCCCGATCGCTTGCCCGAGCCCTGTCGCGCCACAGTTATAAGGTGTACGACACCTCGGCGGTGAGGAACGGCTGCGTGATCGAAACCGCCAAAGCGTTGGCGAGGCAGCATGCAGCAATACGGTGATGGCCCGGTGGCGGCGATCATCATGGGGGTTTCGGGTGCCGGAAAATCGACTGTCGGGCAGCAATTGGCAGAACGGCTTGGCTGGAGGTTCGAGGAGGGCGATGCACTTCACCCGCCCCAAAATGTCGCAAAAATGAGGAGCGGGCAGCCGCTCAGTGACGCCGATCGAGCGCCCTGGCTCGCCGCCGTCGCACAGGTCATCGACGGGTGGCGACGCCGAGGCGAGCGCGGCGTCATCACCTGCTCGGCATTGAAGAAGGTCTATCGCCGGCAGATCATCGGCGATCACGGCGATGTGCGGCTCGTTTACCTGGAAGGGTCGCGCGAGTTGATCGCGTCACGGGTCGGGGCTCGACGCGGCCATTTCATGCCGCCGAGCCTGCTCGACAGCCAATTCGCCGCTCTCGAACCGCCGGGACCTGACGAAAATCCGATCATTGTTGGCATCGATAGGCCGGTGGAAGGCGTTATCGAGAGCATCGTCCGCGCTCTTGGCCCGCCCGCGCAATCGCCGCAGTCGGCCGGATCCAATTTGGGAGACAAAGGATGACGCCGCCCACCGGCTCGCCCACTGGCTCGATCGACGACATCTGCGTCAACACGATCCGCACCGTGTGCATCGATGCGGTGCAGCAGGCCAAATCCGGCCACCCCGGGACGCCGATGGGGATGGCGCCGGTCGTCTACACATTGTGGCAGGAATTCCTACGCTTCGATCCCGGGGACCCGATCTGGCCGAACCGCGATCGCTTCGTGCTGTCCAACGGCCACGCTTCCACCCTGCTTTATTCGATGCTGCATTTGACCGGCGTAAAATCGGTCAACGAGAAATACGAGCGGCTCGGCACCCCGTCCGTTGCGCTCGACGATTTGAAGCGGTTCCGGCAGCTCGACAGCAAGTGTCCGGGTCATCCGGAATATCATCTGACCTCCGGCGTCGAGACGACGACCGGCCCGTTGGGACAAGGGATTGCGACCAGCGTCGGGATGGCCATTGCGGCCCACTGGCTGGCGCGCCACTTCAACCGCCCTGACTTTAAAGTGTTCGACTACGACGTCTTCGCGCTGTGCGGAGACGGCTGCATGATGGAAGGCGTCGGCAGCGAAGCGGCGTCTTTGGCGGGCCATTTGGGGCTCGGCAACCTCTGCTGGATCTACGACAGCAACCACATCACGATCGAAGGGAACACCGCACTCGCCTTCAGCGAAGACGTCGCGGGGCGGTTTCTCGGTTATGGCTGGCATGTTCAACGGGTCAGCGACGCCAACGATCGCGAGCGGGTCGCCGATGCGATCGCGATCGCCAAACGGATCGACGATCGGCCCAGCCTCATTATCGTCGAAAGCCACATCGGCTACGGCGCGCCGCACAAGCAAGACACCTCCGGCGCTCACGGCGAGCCGTTGGGCGAGGCCGAGGTCAAGCTGGCCAAGCGGTCCTATGGTTGGCCTGAGGACGCGCAATTTCTCGTGCCGGCAGGCGTGTACGAGCATTTCGCAGCAAAGTTCGGTGCTCGCGGGAAGAAGCTCCAGGCAGAGTGGATGGCGCTGTTCGAGCGCTACCGGAGCGCCTATCCAGAGCTCGCCGATCAGTGCGAGCGCATGCAGCGGCGCGATCTCCCCGAGGGGTGGGACAGGGACATTCCGTCGTTTCCAGCGGACCCAAAAGGCATCGCCAGCCGAGACTCGTCAGCTCATGTATTGAATGCGATCGCCCCGCGTCTGCCTTGGCTTCTTGGCGGCGCCGCCGATCTCGCGCCCTCGACCAAGACGCGACTGACCTTCGAAGGAGCCCGCGATTTCGAGCGCGACGACTACGGCGGCCGCAATTTCCATTTCGGCATCCGCGAGCACGGGATGGGCTCGATCTGCAACGGTCTCGCGCTGTCGAAACTGCGGCCGTTCGGCTCTGGCTTCCTGATCTTCTCCGATTATATGAAGCCGCCGATCCGGCTCAGCGCGATCATGGAATTGCCGGTTGTCTATGTCTTTACGCACGACTCCATCGGTGTCGGCGAAGACGGCCCGACGCACCAACCGGTCGAGCAGCTCGCGGCGCTGCGCAGCATCCCGGGGCTGATCGTATTGCGTCCGGCGGACGCGAACGAGGTCACGGAGGCTTGGCGCGTCGCGCTGAGCCTCAAACACGAGCCGGCTTGCTTGATACTGAGCCGGCAAAACCTGCCGACCCTCGACCGCACGCGCTATGCGCCCGCGAGCGGCGTCAGCCGCGGCGCTTACGTCTTGGCCGACGCCGGAAACGGCAAGCCCGACGTAATACTGATGGCCACCGGAAGCGAGGTGGGCCTCTGCGTCGAAGTCTACGAGAAACTGGTCTCCGAGGGGGTCGCCGCGCGGGTGGTCAGCATGCCCTCATGGGAACTGTTCGAGCACCAGCCGGAAGAATATCGCGCAACGGTGCTGCCGCCAGACGTGACGCGGCGGGTCGCGGTCGAGCAGGCCTCGACCCTCGGCTGGGAGCGGTATACCGGATTGCGCGGCACGATCCTCGGCATGAAAACCTTCGGGGCTTCCGCCCCGTTGAAGGAGCTGCTGGTCAAATTCGGGTTCACCGGCGAAAACGTCTACGCAGCTGCCAAGCAGCAGCTTTCGCGCAAGGAGTAGGATCATGGCCAATCCGCTAAGGACGCTCAACGAGTTCGGGCAATCGGTATGGCTCGACTTTGTCAGCCGTGATTTGTTGAAGAGCGGGGGATTGGCCAAGCTGATCGCCGAGGACGGCCTGCACGGCGTCACCTCGAACCCGTCGATCTTCGAGAAGGCGATCGGTCACGGCGACGATTACGACGCCTTGATTGCCGAGGCGGAAGCCTCAGGAGATCTCGATCCGGGCGCGCTGTTCGAGGATCTGGCGGTCCGCGACATTCAGGAGGGCGCCGACACCCTGAACACGGTCTACGAGCAGACGCAGCGGCGCGACGGCTTTATCAGCCTCGAAGTCTCGCCCTATCTAGCGATGAATACGCACGAGACGATCGAGGAAGCCCGCCGGCTGTGGCACGAGGTCAACCGCCGCAACCTGATGGTGAAGGTGCCGGGCACCAAGCCGGGCCTGACCGCAATCCGCACCCTGATCGGCGAGGGCGTCAACGTCAATGTGACCCTGCTGTTTTCGCAGCAGGTCTACGCCGAGGTCGCCGAAGCTTACATTTCCGGGCTCGAAGCTTTCGCCAAAAAGGGCGGCGACCCGCACAAAGTGTCCAGCGTGGCGAGCTTCTTCGTCAGCCGCATCGACACTTTGGTCGATGACGAGCTCGACAAGAAGATCGCCGCAACTGCCGATCCAGCCGCGAAGGCGGAACTGCAAAAGCTCAAGGGCAAAGTCGCGATCGCAAACGCCAAGCTCGCCTATCGGCTCTACAAAAACATTTATACAAACGAGCGCTGGCAACGCTTGGCGCAGCAAGGCGCCCAGACCCAGCGTCTCCTGTGGGCGAGCACCGGGACCAAGAACAAGGCCTACAGCGACGTTCTCTATGTCGACGAGCTGATCGGCCCGGACACGGTCAATACGATGCCGCCGGCGACGATGGACGCCTATCGCGACCACGGCCATCCCCGCCCCAGCCTCGAAGAGGATGTCGATGGCGCGCAGGCGGTCATGGATGCGTTGCCCAAGGCCGGTATTTCGATCGATGCGGTGACCTCGAAGCTCGTCGAGGACGGGGTGCGGCTGTTCGCTGACGCCGCCGATCAGCTTTACGCCGCGGTTCAGAAAAAGCGCCGCACCGTGCTCGGGTCCAAGCTCAATTCGATGACCTACAAGTTACCCGATGAGTTGCAGAACGACGTCCAGGCCGCTCTCGAGAACTGGCGCAAGGAGGGCAAGGTCAGGCGGCTTTCGGCCGCCGACGCGTCGCTGTGGACCGAGGCGGACGAAGCCCACTGGCTCGGCTGGCTCGATATCGTCGACAAACAGCTGAAGGGGATCGCGCATCTCCAAGACTTCGCCGACGACGTCAGACGGTCCGGTTTCCGCGATGTGTTGCTGCTCGGTATGGGGGGATCGAGCCTCGGTCCCGAAGTATTTGCCGAGACTTTCGGCTCCAAGCCCGGCTACCCCAAGCTGTACGTGCTCGACTCGACCGACCCGGCGCAGATCCGGCGCTTCGAATCTCGCATCGACATCGGTCAGACGTTGTTCCTGGTTTCGAGCAAATCCGGCAGCACGCTCGAACCCAACATCTTCAAGCAGTATTTTTACGAGCGGGCTAAGCAGCCAGTCGGCGCGGAAGAGGCCCCGAAGCGCTTTGTCGCCATCACCGACCCGGGCTCGTCGCTCGAAAAAATCGCCCGCAACGAGGGTTTTCGCTGCGTGTTCCACGGATTGCCGAGCATCGGCGGCCGCTATTCGGTACTGTCCGATTTCGGCATGGTGCCGGCGGCAGCGATCGGGATCGACCCGCGCGCCTTCCTCGAATAGACGGCCGAGATGGTGCGGTCCTGCGCGGCGAGCGCCCCACCCGTCGAGAACCCGGGCGTAATCCTCGGCGCGATCCTCGGGACCGCACAGCGTCGCGGGCGCGACAAAGTGACGGTCATCGCCTCCTCTGGCATTGCTGATTTTGGCGCTTGGCTCGAACAGCTTCTCGCTGAATCGACCGGTAAGCTCGGCAAGGGCATCGTGCCGGTCGATGCCGAGCCGCTGGGAGCGCCGTCGGTTTACGGTAATGATCGCGTATTCGCCTTTCTCCGGCTCGCCGCCGATCAGGATGCGGAGCAGGAACAGGCGCTTGCCGCGCTGGAGGCTGCCGGGCACCCGGTCGTGCGAATCACGGTGTCCGATGCGATGCAGCTTGGGCAGGAGTTCTTCCGCTGGGAGATGGCGACCGCTGTCGCCGGCTCGATCATCGGCATCAACCCGTTTGATCAGCCCGACGTCGAGGCCGCCAAGGTCAAGACCCGCGACCTGACGGAGGCCTATGAGAAGATCCGGGCTCTACCCGACATGCGCGCATTCTTCGATGCCGATGGGGTCAGGCTGTTCGCCGATCCGCGCAACGAAGCGGCGCTGAAGCCGCAGGCAACCAGCCTCTCAGCGGCATTGAAGGCCCATTTCGGGCGGATCGGCGCGGGCGATTACGCCGCCTTGCTCGCCTATATCGAGCGCAGCCCCGCCCATATCGAGGTCATGCGGCGCCTGCGCCGCACCATCCGCGACCGCACCCGAGCGGCGACCTGCGTGGGCTTCGGGCCACGCTTCCAGCATTCGACGGGACAGGCTTATAAGGGCGGACCGAATACCGGGGTATTTCTGCAGATCACTTGCGAGGATCCACAGGACCTTCCGGTGCCCGGCCAGTCCTACACCTTCGGCATCGTGAAGGAAGCGCAGGCGCGCGGTGATTTCGATGTTCTCGCCGAACGCGGGCGGCGCGCTCTGCGGGCGCACATCACCGGTGATCTCGACTCCGGTCTCGACACGCTCGGTCGGGCCATCGAGCAGGCGTTGGGATGAGGGCCAATGTAGAAGCCACGACAGGGAGCTGAACCATGGATGTTCGGACCGATGCCAGCAAGGATCGATTGGTGATGCCGCCGCGTGCACAAAAAGCGCCGCCATGCACGTTGGTGATCTTCGGCGCCGGGGGCGACCTGACAAAACGGTTGTTGATGCCGGCCATCTACAACCTCGCCAAGGCAAAGCTGTTGTCCGCCGAGTTTGCGATAATCGCCGTCGACCGCACGCCAAAACCGATCGAAGTTTATCGCGAGTATTTGGCAGAAGGTATCAGGAGCTTTGTCTCGGATACCGCCTCAGGGCCCGCAACCGAGCCGTTCGACGGGCAAGCCTGGGAGTTCGTTGCCAGCCGGATCACTCATTTCGCGGGCGACCTGACCCAGCCCGACACCTACGCTCGGCTACACCAGGTTGTGGAAAAGACGGCGGCGCTGCACCAGACGGGCGGCAACGCGATCTTTTACCTTGCAGTCGGCAGCCAATTGTTCGGTACGATCGTCGAGCAGCTCGGCGCCGCCGGGCTCGTACAGGAAAAAAGCGGCAGCTTCCGCCGGGTCATCATCGAAAAGCCGTTCGGCGGCGATTTCGCCTCGGCCCGCGCGCTGAATGCGCAGATCCTCCGCGTGCTGGCCGAATCTCAGATCTATCGCATGGACCATTTCCTCGGCAAGGAGACGGTCCAGAACATCATGGTGCTGCGTTTCGCGAACGGTATCTTCGAACCGATGTGGAACCGCGACCACATCGACCATGTGCAAATCTCGGTCGCCGAAACCGTCGGCGTCGAGCGCCGCGCGAGGTTCTACGAGGAGACCGGCGCATTGCGCGACATGGTGCCGAACCATGTCTTTCAGCTTCTCAGCCTTATTGCGATGGGGCCGCCAAATTCTTTTGCGGCCGACGCTGTACGCACCGAGAAACACAAGGTGCTGGAGGCGGTGCATCCGCTCGATTATGCCGAGGTGCGCCGGAATGTCGTGCGGGGGCAGTATGGCCCCGGTGTGATCAACGGTAGCCCCGTGCCGGCCTACCGGGCGGAGCCGGGCGTGGGTCCCGACAGCACCACCGAGACCTACGTCGCGATGCAGCTGGGCATCGATAATTGGCGCTGGGCGGGTGTGCCGTTTTATCTGCGCACCGGCAAGAGAATGACGCGGCGGACGACCGAGATCGCCATCCAGTTCAAGCAGGCGCCGTTTGCATTGTTTCGCAACACGCCGGTGGACATCTTGACGCCCAATGTTCTCGCTCTGCAGATTCAGCCAGACGAGGGAGCATCGCTGCAGTTCAGCGCCAAGATACCGGGTCCGGAGATCTCGCTGGGCGGGGTGCGGATGAATTTCTCCTACAAGGATTATTTCAACACGGAACCGACGACCGGGTATGAGACGCTCGTCTACGACTGCATGATCGGCGACGCGATGCTGTTCAACCGAGCCGATGGGGTTGAAGCCGGGTGGGCGGTGGTGCAGCCGATCCTCGATCTGTGGCACGACGACAAGACGGTCCCGCTCGAAACATACCCAGCCGGCAGCGCCGGCCCGGAAGCTGCGGACACGCTGCTGTGGCGCAGCGGCCGGCAGTCGCGGCCACTCGCATGAGAGTTGGAGATCCAATCAAATGAGTCGGCCCGTCATTGTCGCCCCTTCGATCCTATCGGCCGATTTCGGCCGGCTCGCCGAGGAGGTTCGCGCGGTCGACAATGCGGGGGCCGACTGGATCCATCTCGACGTGATGGACGGACGCTTCGTACCCAACATCACGATAGGGCCGGTCGTCGTCGATGCCGTGCGGCGGGCGACCAGCAAGCCGGTCGACGTGCATTTGATGATTGTCGAGCCCGAACGTTACCTCGACGATTTCGCGCGCGCCGGCGCTGACCACCTCCTGGTGCATTGCGAACCGAGCGCGACGATCCATCTGCACCGCACTTTGGCGCACATCCGTGACCTGGGGAAAACGGCGGGCGTCGTATTGAACCCCGCGACGCCCTTGGCGATGATCCAATATGTGCTCGACCTCTGCTCCATTGTGCTGATCATGACGGTCAATCCGGGGTTTGGCGGCCAGCAATTCCTGCCCGAAATGCTGCCCAAGATCCGCGAGCTACGGCGTTTGTGCGACGATCGCGGCCTCGACCCTGTCATCCAGGTCGATGGCGGGTTGAGCGGAGAGAACGCATGGCGAGTCCTCGATGCCGGGGCTAACGCCATCGTCGCCGGCTCACATATTTTTCATGCACCCGACTACGGCCGCGCGATTGCGTCGATCCGCACCTCAAGGCGACCATTAGCCTAGGAAACGCAAATGGCGTCAGAACCGTCAGCCCCGTCGATCGAGCCCGCCAGAGATCCCGAAGCGTTGGCCCGCCGGGTCGCCGGGTGGATTGTTGATCTCGCCGCCGCTAGCACGGACCGGTTCGCGATCGGCCTCTCGGGCGGTTCGACCCCGCGCCGGCTCTATCAGCTGCTTGGCGAAGGCCCTTATCGCGATCGCCTGCCGTGGAACCGCGTCCATTGGTTCTGGGGCGACGAGCGCTTCGTACCGTGGGACGACCCGGACAGCAATTACGGCATGGTGCATGCGGCGCTCTTTCAAAGAGCGCCTGCTCCTGCCGAAAATATCCACGGTATTGTCACTGACGGCACGCCGGCAGAAGCTGCTGCAGCCTATGAAAGGGTGCTGAAATCCTATTACGGCTCCGAAAGCCTCGATCCGACCCGGGCTCTGTTCGACATCCAGATTCTCGGCTTGGGGCCCGACGGGCACACCGCCTCACTCATTCCGGGGACGCGCGTGCTCGATGAGCGACAACGCTGGGCGGCGGAAGTCATCGGCGCCCGGCCGGAGCCGCGCATCACGCTGACCTACCCGGTGCTGGAGAGCAGTCGGCATACGGCCTTTCTCGTAGCCGGTGCGGATAAGAGGGAGGCGCTGTCTCGGGCTCTGGCAGGTGATCAGGCGTTGCCTGCGGCTCGAATCCGCCCGCTGGGAGAGCTGATCTGGTTTGTCGACGAGGCGGCCCGGCCCCAGCCATGACACCCAACCGCGACGAGCTGAAGCGCGCAGCGGCAATGCGCGCCATCGAGGAAGTCGAAAACGGCATGGTCCTCGGGCTCGGAACCGGTTCGACGGCGGCTTTCGTGGTCGACGGACTGGCGCGTCGGGTTGCCGATGGGCTTCGGGTGGTCGGCATCCCGACTTCCGAGCGCACCGCGGCTCAAGCCCGCCGGCTCGGCATTCCGATCGCTACTTTCGCCGAATATCAAAGCCTCGATCTGACGATCGACGGCGCAGACGAGGTCGAGCTCGGCACCCTCCATCTGATCAAAGGGCTCGGGGGCGCTTTGCTGCGCGAGAAGATCGTCGCCGCAGCGAGCCGCCGCCTCGTCATCGTCGTGGATCAGGAAAAGCTCGTCGAACGGCTCGGCGAGCATACTCCGGTGCCGGTCGAAGTTACGCAGTTCGGCTGGCAGGCGACCGCGGCCGCGCTCGCCAAACTCGGCTGCCTGCCCGAGCGCCGCTACGCGCCGGGCGAGCAGCCTTACCTCACCGACGGCGGCAATTACATCCTCGACTGCCGTTTCGGCCCGCTCGTCGATCCCGCCGAGGTCGAGAGAAATATCGCGCTGACGGTCGGCACGGTCGAAAGCGGGTTATTTGTGGGGCGCAGCTCGATGGTCGTCCTCGCGTCCCTGACCGGAATCGAGGTTTTGACGCCACCCGCTCGCGGACAGGCGTAAACGCGAAGGAGGCCGCACCTCGGCGGCCTCCTTTGCTCGTTTTGAGAGGATTAGCGGCCGTAGTCGCTACGCGACTGCCGGCGCGACGAGGATGACCCCATGTAAGGCTCGTCCCGATGGAAGCTGGAAAGGCACTGTTGCCGAAGTTCCGGATCGGTAATCGGGCCGCACTCCTTGCGCATCCGCGCGTCGCGGAACCCGCGATTGGTTTCGAGCAGCCGATCGTATTGCTGGCTCTCGATTACGTTTCGCCGCGCCGACCAGTTTGGTGACATGTCCCCGGCATCGGTCTGCGGCCCATTGGTCACTACCTGGGTGCCGGGAACACCAGGGGCAGCCATTTGGGCGTGGGCTGGCATCGTCGCGACCGCGGTCAAGCAGGCGGTTGCAAAAGCCAAGCCGGTAACAGTCTTAAGCAACATGATATCACCTCGTGAGGTTGTTACTCCCAAGGTGAAGAACGCGCCAGCGCCTTTGCCTGTTCCGTGCAAAGCGCCGTGGCAAAAACCGGTATGCTGTAACTGGAGAGAGGAGCCCTAGGGCCGCTGCGGCTGTGAGAAGCCCTAGGGCTCGGGGAACACTCAGCGTCCGTAATTGCTCCGGTAGCGCCCCGAAGACGTCGACGATCCGTAGCCCGCAGCGCCCACGGCAGGCTCATATTGTGCGAAGCTCTCGATGCACTGCTGACGAAGTTGCTGATCGGCAATCGGGCCGCACTCCTTTCGGATGCGGGCTTCACGGAATCCCCGATTGTTTTCCAGCAATCGGTCGTAACGCTGACTTTCGATCACATTCCGCCGGGCAGACCGGTCCGCGGGCAGAGAGCCTTGCGGGCTGTTGCTCACTGCCTCGGTGGTACCGAGGCCGGGCGGTGATGCCTGCGATCCGGTCGGCCGCATAGCCGGATTGGGGTATGCGTTGCCTTGAGCTCGTGGCACATAATTTCCGGTCGCGGATCCGTACGAGCCTGTCGGCGCATTCGGATGCGCATTACTCGGGTGGGTCTGCGAACCATAATAGCCGGGCGCAGTCTGCGACTTCGCCCCTGGGATTGCCGAAAACGACATAAGGCAGGCCGCGGCAACCGCCACACCCACAGCTGTTTTGACCGTCATAATTATCGCCTCCATGCATTCAACTGGTCCGACGGCAAAACAAAGCTTCGGAACTGCCGTTCCAATAAAACGCAACAGTGGAAAGCTGAGCTAGCTCAACGCTGACAGGTTTCTAAATTCAGAACACCGGGTCGGGGAGGCTGCGGCGTCGGCACGCGGCGAGCAATGTGTTGAGCAAGAGACAGGCGATCGTCATCGGACCGACTCCGCCGGGCACCGGGGTCATCGCCCCGGCGACCGCGCTGGCCGAGGCGAAATCGACGTCGCCGAAAACTCGGTTGCGCCCGTCGGCGTCGGCGGCTGGGCTGATCCCGACGTCGATCACCGTCGCCCCCGGCTTCACCCAGTCGGCCTTGACCATCCCGGGCTGTCCGGTCGCCGCGATCAGAATGTCGGCGTGACAGCTGATCTCGCGGGCAGCGCGGGTTTTCGAGTGTACAACAGTGACTGTACAATCGGCGCCGATCAGCAATGCTGTAAGCGGTTTTCCGACAATATTGGAGCGGCCGAGAACGACCGCATCGAGACCGGCCAGGTTGGGGTGGACCGAATGCAGCAAGCGCAAACAACCCTGCGGCGTGCAGGGGACCATAGTCGACAGACCGCTCCACAACCGCCCGACATTAACCGGGTGAAAGCCGTCGACATCCTTGCCCGGATCGATCTCACTCACGACCCGGTGCGGATCGATCTGCCGCGGCAGCGGCAACTGCACCAGCACCCCGTCGATTCGGTCATCGTGGTTCAGTTTTTCGACCTCGGCGACGAGGCGCGCTTCCGAGACGTCGCTCGGCAACCGGACGTCGAATGTGGCGAGCCCGGAACCGGTACAGGCCAAGCCTTTGGCGCGTATATAGACTTGGCTTGCCCGGTCGTCCCCGACCAGAACGGTGGCGAGACCGGGCGCGCGCCCGATCTCGCCAGATAGACGCGCCGCGACTTCCGCGGCGCGCCGGCGTAGCTCGGCGGCCATTCCGGCGCCGTCGATCAGTTTTGCCTGCCCCAATCCACGTCCCCCGGCCGCCATTCGGTCGCTCGACACTACTTGAGCGTAGAGAAAGGGGTAAGAGGCTATTACCAGCCGAACCGCTGAAGTCGCTGCGCTCGCCGCTCGCGGTTTTCTGCTGATAGAGTAGCGCTAAGTTCGAGGCGTCGAATTTCTCGAAGAAGCAATGGCGATGACAATCGCGACCTATCATTGCCCCGCCTGCGGGCACTCCTATGCCGCCGACCGACCACTGTGGCGGTGCGATTGCGGCGGTCACTTTAATCTCGCGCCTGGCCGGGGCCTCCGGCGAGACGATATTGCCTCCCCGGAAGCGTCGCTTTGGCGCTACGCAGCTGCGCTGGCACTGTTACGCCCGCCGCGGGTCTCGCTCGGTGAAGGATGGACGCCGCTCGTGCTGCGTGACTGGCAGGGTGCGCAGATCCACTTCAAGCTCGAATCGCAGATGCCGACCGGTTCCTTCAAGGATCGAGGCACGGCGGTCATGATCAATCACCTGCTCGAAGTCGGGGTCGGGCCGATCCACGAGGATTCCTCCGGAAATGCCGGCGCCTCGATCGCTACCTATGCGGCCGCAGTCGGGCTTCCATGTCGCGTCTATGTCCCGGCCGCGGCGCCCCGAGCGAAGCTCGTGCAAATCGCCGTTTCGGGGGCCGATGTCCGGCCGATCCCCGGCACGCGCCAGGACGTCACCGAAGCGGCGCTCGGTGCGACGGGCGAAAGCTTTTATGCCAGCCACAACTGGCAACCCTTCTTTATCGAAGGCACCAAGACTCTCGCCTTCGAGCTATGGGAACAGCTCGGTTTTCGCGTTCCTGACAACATCCTCGTTCCGACCGGCTACGGCAGCAACATCCTCGGCCTCGAACGCGGATTCGACGAGCTCGAGAAAGGTGCTGAAATCGCCGCGCGGCCACGCCTGTTCGCAGTGCAGGCAGCGAATTGCGCAGCCTTTGCGGCGGCCTGGGCGGTAGGCACGGAAACGTTCGTGCCGTTCGCCGCGCGGCCCACCGTCGCTGACGGTATCGCTACCCCGAAACCGGTCCGCGTCGCCGAGGTCTTGGCGGCGCTGCGCCGCTCCCAGGGCGCCGTTGTCGCTGTGCCGGAAGAGGAGATTGCGCCGGCCGTTGCCGCGCTCGGCCGGCTCGGGCTGTTTGTCGAGCCCTCCGCCGCCACCGCCGGCGCGGCACTGACGCGGCTGCTGTCCGATGGAACGATTACACCGGATCAGACAACCGTTGCCGTGTTGACCGGCTCTGGGCTGAAGGCGGCGGACCGCATCGCCACTCTTCTTGGCATCCTAGGTGGGAAATGATCCAGATCCGACCGTGTACGCCGGACGATGCGGCCGCAGTCAGCGCCCTATTGGGCGAACTGGGATATACAATCTCGCCTTCGCAGGCGGCGGAAAACGTCCGAGAGCTCTGCAAAACCGGCTCGGATTCGATTCTTCTTGCGACGGCGGATCGTCAGGTGGCTGGGCTTCTCGCATCGCATCAATGTCGCATGCTGCAGTACGCTCACCCTGTCATGCGGGTTACGGCACTGGTGGTCGATCAGCGGGCGCGCCGTCGTGGCGCGGGCAGGCTGCTGATGGAGCGTGCCGAACAAATCGGCACAGCCGCTGGTTGCGAATTCATTGAGCTGACCTCGGCCATGAACCGTGCCGATGCCCACGCCTTCTATTGTAGCCTCGGCTATGAGCCGAACTCGCTCCGCTTTCGTAAGCCGCTGGTCCTACGGCGATGAGCGAGAGGACGGGTGTGCAGCGCGCGTGCGCGGCACCGGGTGGCGTGATAAGTTAATTTTGCAATAGGCAGGCTTACAGGGAGGATCTTCAAGATGCGCGCCATGGACGTCATGACGACCAATGTGATCACCGTCGGGCCGGACACATCGGTCCAGGAGGTGGCGAAAATCCTGTCCGAGCGGAATATCAGCGGCGTTCCGGTCGTCGATGCCGAGAATCGGCTGGTCGGGATCGTCAGCGAGGGCGATTTGCTGCATCGCGTCGAAACCGGTACCGAGCGCCGGCCCGATCGCAGAAGCGGACGCCGGCGCTCATGGTGGCTCGACACCGTCGGGTCGGACGAGGAACTCGCGCGCCATTACGTCAAATCGCACGGCCGTACCGCCAAAGATGTCATGACCAGCGAGGTCATCTGGGTCAGCGACGCCACTGAACTCGCCGATATAGCGAATTTGCTGGAGACCAAACGGATCAAGCGGGTGCCCGTAGTCAGAGACGGGAAACTGGTCGGGATCGTCAGTCGGGCCAACCTCGTGCGAGCCCTGGCCGCGGCAGGAAGCCGACTGAGCGCCGACACCGCCACAGACGACCGCACCATCCGCCAGAAACTCCTGACCGAGTTGCAAGGACAGGACTGGGTACACACCTGGGCGGCCGATATCATCGTGAGGGACGGTATCGTGCACATCTGGATCTCCGACGATCGCCCCGAGCAAGAGAAGCAGGCCTTGCGCATCGCGGCCGAGAACATCCCCGGCGTTCACGGCGTCGAGGAGCACATTGTGCCGGCGCCGATGATCCCGCCCGCGTTTTAGCGGCGGAGGGCAGGTCGCCGTAGAAGACGGGATTGACCGCAGCCGCGGAACGGTATCCCATCCCCTCGACCGTTTGGCTTCGATTTTGAGGGGAGGACCCGCGAGCGATGAGCATCAAAAACAAGGCCTATATCGTCGGCATCTATGAGCATCCGACGCGCAGGGCCGAGGACAAGTCGCTGGCCCAGCTGCATGCCGAGTCGGCCAAGGGGGCGCTCGAGGACGCCGGTCTCGGTAAGAGCGACATCGACGGGTATTTTTGCGCCGGCGACGCGCCGGGGCTCGGGCCGCTGTCGATGGCCGATTACATGGGCCTCAAGCTGCGCCATATGGATTCGACCGACAGCGGCGGGTCGTCCTACATCATCCATGTCGGACATGCTGCCGAAGCCATTGCGCTCGGAAAATGCAGTATCGCGTTGATAACCCTGGCCGGCCGCCCGCGCAGCGAAGGCCAGGCGACCGGAACCGCCGCGCGCACCACCCAGAACACTCCCGATGCGCCGTTCGAAAACCCTTACGGACCCGCCACCGCGAACATGTACGCGATGTGCGCGATGCGCCACATGTACCAGTATGGCACGACGAGCGAGCAGCTCGCCTGGATCAAGGTCGCCGCCTCGCACCACGCGCAGCACAATCCGCATGCGATGCTGCGCGACGTCGTCACGGTAGAAGATGTCGTCAACTCGCCGGTAATCGCCGATCCGTTGCACCGGCTCGATTGCTGCGTGATCAGCGATGGCGGTGGGGCGATCATCGTTGCCAGCCCCGAAGTGTCAAAAAACCTGAAACGGCCAAAGGTCAAGATCCTCGGCGCCGGCGAGGCGCCGAAGCATCAGATGGGCGGTCAGTTCGACTTGACCCATTCGGGAGCGGTATGGTCCGGACCGGCTGCCTTCGCGGAGGCCGGGGTCAAACCAAGCGACATCAAATACGCCTCGATCTACGACAGTTTCACGATTACCGTATTGATGCAGATCGAGGATCTCGGCTTTTGCGAGAAGGGTCAGGGCGGCCGGTTCGTCTCAGACGGGAACCTGATTTCCGGCACCGGCAAGCTGCCGTTCAATACCGATGGCGGCGGCCTGTGCAACAACCACCCGGCCAACCGCGGCGGGCTCACCAAGGTCGTCGAAGCTGTCCGCCAATTGCGTGGCGAGGCGCACCCCGCCGTTCAAATCAAGAACTGCGACCTGGCATTGGCGCACGGAACCGGCGGGTCGCTCGGCACCAGACACGGCGCGGCGACTGTGATCATGGAACGGGAGTGAGCAGATGCAGAGCCAGGAGCGCAAGATACAGGCCCCGCAGACCAATCCCGAGACCCAAGTGTTCTGGAACCAGGCAGAGCAAGGCAAGCTGATGATCGGCAAGTGTCTTGCGTGCGGTGCAGTGCACTATTACCCCCGCGCGATCTGCCCGTTCTGCTTCAGCGACAAGACCGAATTGCAGCAGGCCTCGGGGAACGGAACGATCTACACCTATAGCGTGATGCGCCGAACGCCGATACCTTATTCGATAGCCTACGTGACATTGAGCGAAGGCCCGACGATGATGACCAACATCGTCGATTGCGACCTCGACAAGATCCGCATCGGCCAGGCGGTCCGGCTCGTCTTCAAGCCGAGCGACGGTGGTCCGCCAGTACCGATGTTCACGCCCGTTTGACGACGCGGGTCATTGCGAGTTGGGACCGGGCGGTGCCCGATCTTGGTAGATGAAACTTCCGGCGGTGGCGTCGCCGTGCGAGGCTTGGGCCTGCCGTCGGCGCA
>Ga0126383_10000553_pt1 | contig 21055 bp, 18 predicted proteins | sample PanSoiMetPlot_35_FD_96882 | JGI IMG/M metagenome (GOLD analysis project Ga0126383, IMG submission 96882) | Tropical forest soil microbial communities from Panama - MetaG Plot_35 | ecosystem: Environmental > Terrestrial > Soil > Tropical forest > Bulk soil | place: Panama | collected 2016-02-17
ATACCTAGAACATCCATGATAATTTCTTTGTCAGGATTCTCGGGGAATACAGTTTCAGATATAGCAATTGTATCGGAGTGCCCCTCCTCGTCATGGAAAATGTCCATAGTATTATCACTATTAAATTCGACAGGATGAATACTCATGGATTAGCCTCTGCTGCAATAAATGAAGCCTGAGAATTATCAATTACTTGAACTGAATTACCTACAGCCGGACCTGCTCCACTGAAAGTCACATTAATTAATGTACCTGTATTTAGTTGCTGAGTGTAAGCAATTGCTGTTACTGTTGGTGTTGCCCCGCCCCAATATATTCCATATGAAGATGGAGTATTAAATGTCCATGATGGTAACACTAACATTTGGGCCAGCGGTAACATAAGCATTTGAACTATTGTTGCAGAGGCCGTTTGCCCAAACGCAAATCTCTGATTACCACCACCAGAATTCCATTTTTGATATCTTCTAAGGCATCTACTTAAATCATCGCCGGGATTAACTTCTGTAAACTTTGCAGGGAATTGCCCATCATACAATATCGCATTGTCAAGATATGCAGTGCATGATGCATTAAAATAGAATAAAACAACCACATATGTAATGTCAGACGGAACTTGCGTGGTTACAGTCAACGTATGATAAACACTATCACCTGGATGGTAGGGTGATGCGTTATAATTAGAAACAGGAGCCGTTCCATCAGAACCAATACTTATCCTAACCGCATTGGGAGTATTGCAATTAACTCTAGCCTGAAACGTCAATGTTCTAGTTCGGAGGTTCTGGCTATCAGTTTGAATTATCTGTCTTATTTGTGATGCACCGGCGCCACTGCCTAATGTAAATGAACAAACAGCAGCAGCAGCACTTCCCGTATCCGGACTACCAGCAGTTTTTGAGACAGAGATTGTATCTGTTCCTACAAGATATCCATTCCAAGCATCAGGGCCATATGATTGGCTTGCCATTGTGAATGGACCATTGCCACGCTGCCAGTTTTCAAATCCACCATTGATAAGAAGATTAGCTGGATTGGAAATAGGAAGAATCTTTGGTCGGTACTGCGTAGAGACAGAACCAACATTCATCATTATATTATCTAGAGCAAGCTGCCCTACGCCCTTGAATGAAATAATCACCAGCAAATCTTGAAGTGTAGTCAGATTGACTGAAGATGGAATCAGAATTACATTCTCAAGTTTGTATGTTGCATACGACGTAGTCAGCGGAGTATATGAAGGATTAGCTCCAGATACACCAGATGCAGAATCAACGTGATATAGAGTTATACTTATCGAAGGATTCCCGGAGATAGCCTTAGCCCTGAGCTGTATAGATACCGGGCAATTCTGCATCTTAGCTGCATCTTGCCATGAGATTATATCAGTAGACATTAGATACTGAGTAATCCCAACTGAGTCAGCGGCCTGGACAGTAGTAATATTAATCAGGCAATCAACTCCTGAAGGATTACCGGGATCAATATTGGCAGTATCTCTAGCACAAGTAATTGATGAATCATTTGTTCCTGACGCTCGCCAATAATTCGCAAACTGCATTGATCGAGAACCGGAAGTTGGAGTACCAGCAGCTAATGTTAGGCTTTGACCATATGTCCATTCCTCAAAGCCACCATTGTTCAAGATGTTCTGATAAACAAGTTGACTAGGATCAGGAGAAACATTGCCAAGAATAACATTACCCTTGGCGCTATCAGCCAGATCAATTGTTTTATGTGTAAGTTCCTGAGTATTGCCAGCAAATGTGGTATCAGGAGGCAATGCTGTCTTGTTTGTAATGTTTGTTTGAAGTGTGCCTACGTCCGCGCTGACAGAGTTAATACCATTATATGCATCAGTCCAAAGTCCAGCATTGTTCCGCATCTCAACAGAGAGGCCAACAGCATGAGAGGTCGCTGTCGTACCATCCTGCCCTCTCTGGACAATGAGATTATCGCCAGACTTTGAGAGGCACCACAAAACTTCAAACTCAATAGAGACATAGAATGGAGCCGCTGGAAAGAGAGCACCGCCGCCAGGAGACAATGAGATTGTTGTATCAGAGGCTCCGCACGCTACCGCCAAAACTCCGCTGACATTGTTTGCGGTATGTGCAAAAACAATCTGCTGACCAGCGGTTAAAGGTTCAATCCCGTAATCATCAACTGCTGTCACGATGCTCTCCAACAATCAGAGGGACATTCGCGGGATATCACGTCCCACGGCATCAATACCAAAACCAAAGATAGAGAATGTTGCGGCAGCGCCAGTGCCAGAGAATGTACTACGATAGCGAAGATAACGCTGAGTCGCTAGTCCAAATCTCGGCATTTTCTTGCCATTGACATTGTTGCCACCAAAGACTGCGTCTTGGCTACCACCCGCAGTATTCAGCTGGCGGAATGTTGTGACCTGACGCCAGGTTGTCTGATCTGGACTTTCTTCAATCACCACATCCAATGTTGGAGTGGTGCCAGAGATTGCATTCCAGTACAAATCAAACTGCATCAATTGAGCACCATTGGGAGTGCCACTCAAAAGGTCAACAGGGGTGCCATTGGTATTGGCATTCTGCGATCCCAATGTTTTCAGGGCCAATTTGGCATCGTAAGGCATTAGCTAGGCACCACCATTCCGTTTGTTTCTTCCCAATAACCGACCGTATTCTCGGGATAATCTCGTGCTCTCTTTACTCCACGCAAAATCCAGACTTTCTCTTCTGGATCAAAGTAGTCACCAGGCGGCTTCATATTCCGAGCTTCTACCAATGAGGCAGCCATTGGTCGATCCTCAAAGTACGTTGCGCCCGATGGTCCTACCTTCTTCATTCTATGGAGTTTGCGACGAAAGTTTCTCCCGTATTCATCAAATGAGTCTGGATAATCTTCGGGGCGACTAGCCTGCACAAAGCCAGTCTTTGCCATTGCAATCATTGATCTGATATCGTCTACGGAAAGTTCTTTTAGAAGCTCAGCTTTGACCTGAGCTTCTACATCATCCGTAGAAAGTTGCGCCCCCACTTTGTTGGGGTCATTGGCAATGATTGAATCAGGCAACAGTTCCACCATCAATGGCAGTCGCCATGCCAGGATCGCCCTGCAATTCCATTGTCTGGATTGTGGTTGCAGCAGGAAGCAATCCGTAGTAGCGCATTGCAGAACGTGGATGAGTGACTACCAATCCGACATACCATTCAGCCCTACCCAAATGGCTCGGCTCAGTTTCCATCTCACCAAAGTCTTTGACCTGCAAATCGCCGCCCTGACCTTGAATGCCGAAAACAAAGTCCTCATTGCCAAAGCGACAGATGTACAAAGATGCTGTCACATTGGAACTTCCAACAGTCTCGTCAAAATCCAATATGGTAGAAGCATCGTCACTGCGTTCAATGACATAGATTGGTACGCCTGCATAAGCTGTTTGTTGGCGTCCAAACTCATCTGGCTGAGTATCAACCAGCACGGAACCCTGCAATGTACGGGCGCGGGTAGTAATGTTTCTGCGAAGGGTCTTGTTGCAGAACATAAACTTGCCCTCGGCATCGCCAATGACTGTGTCAATGCTCTGATCCAAAACATCTAGTTGAAGAGATGCGCCATTGGCCCCCGCAAGAACCAACTGATTACCAGTAATTCTGCGGCGGAGGCCATCAAAAGCATTAGGATCAATGTTAGTATCGCCTTCAAAGAAGGTCTGGCTAAAGTTGATCGCCATTGCACGCGAGAAAAGCTCGTACTGCTTGGCTTTGAGATTGTAGATATTCCCTTCCGTATTGACCTGGAAATTATCGACAGTAACCTCGCCGCCCATAATGGACAATGTCTCAGCCTGCGGATTAATGACACCTGCTGAGCGGGTCCAAGTACTGTTCACCGCACGAAAGGCAACATTCGGAAGCTGCGCCTCAATCATGTAGCGATAGGCGTTGCCCTGAATGGTTTTCATTTTGATGAACTGGAGAATGGGGCTTGTCTCCACAATGATCTTAATGACACCCTGGCGGAGATAATCCTTGGTGCCTTTGGCCGACTCCAACAATGTGAGTGCCATTACTTATTCCCCCTCTGTAGGGCAAACATGATTAAATCTGCACCTGAGGCTTTGTCTACATCAATCTCGGGAAGTCCCGAGCCTGTGCCATTTCCTACGTTTGCTCGGTTTGCAGGATTGTTTTGAGGATTATAATTGTTTGCTTGCTGCCTTCTTGTTGCAATCCGATTTTCTACCGACGCTACAAAGCGCGGCATCCAATTCACGTCCCATTCACCACGATATAAGCCAGGCTCGCTCGTATCCATTCCTGCCATCATTAGCAGGCGAGCGGCACTTTCTGCATCCCTCCTTTGCCAAACATCATTTGACATTGTCTGCTGCTGAGCAGCCGTACCCATTGCCTTTATATTATCAAGCTCTGCTTGCAGTGCCTTTGCCTTATCCTCTGGATCAAGACTATCAACGGCAGCTTTACGGAGAGCCTGATTTGTATTGGCAATGTGCTGATTGGCAGCGGATAGTTGCTGAGCAAGCGCCTGATTTTGCGCCTGCATCTGACCCATGAATTGCTGCCATTGTTCAGAGGTAATGTTCTGCTGTCCGTTATCAGCCATACAAACTCCCAGGATTAGACATTCGGCTCATTAGGTTTGGAGTGGCAGGTGGAGCGGGTGTACTACCATAGTTTCCATATGACATTGGGATCATATTCTGCCAGGCATCATTGGTAGCATTAGGATAGAAGGGCATATTTTGATATGATGGCGTATTGCCAGGAGTGAATGGCATAGTCTGATACGGACCTGAATAACTCCTGCCATTCGCCAATGAAGGAATGGGAGCAGTGGTATTCTGTGTTGTACTTTGTGATTGTGTCACTCCGCTGTAAGGATTGTTGCTATACATATTCCACATACTTTGTGGAACCCAATCAGGAATACCACTCGGTCGCCCCGTCGAATTTGCTCCCGCTGTATTCGCGGAGCTAGATTGTCCCAATGCTTTCGCACCTGTACCAATGCCCTGAAAGTTTCCTATGCCCGCACGCGCCGCGCCGTGCCATGCGCCCCAACCATTTTGTGCTGCTTGGTCCAATGCAAAATCAACTTGTGCGGCAATGGTCGCATTGTTACGGGCGTCCAATCCGGTCGCCTTTGTAAATGCATCTCCGAGTCCCGATACCGCATTGCCACCACCAGCAACATTCCCATAATGAAGCTGGAAAGGACCAAAGCTACTACCATTGTCTCCAACATATGTGTTTAGGCCCTCTGTTTGTGCGACCCTAACGGCAATCTCTGGATCAATCCCTCGGGCTTGTGCTGCAATCCGAATATAATCCGAGACTGAATTGGGATCGTTAGGGTTTATTTGAAATCTATCGGCTCCACTGACATTGTTAACGCCAGTGCCAGGAAGCTGACTAGCAATGAACTGACCATTAGGCGCTCCACCGATCTTTGTTATTTGGTCCCAGGTTAGATACCGATTGCCTGCCCTATATGCCGTACCAGTATTACCTGTGTCCCAAAGTCCCGTAGAGGGATCGTAACCCTGCAATGCAAAGTAATGTGCAGGCGTACTAACAGCACCCATGTAGCCATTCATTACTTTCTGCTGCAAGTCATTAATGTTGATTTGTGGAGAGAAATCGACTGGAATGCCGAGCCTATCTAGGAGGGCCTTCTCTGATGCAGGTCCAAACATTCCATTGTTTGCCGACCAAAGGCCAGCGTCTTTGGCAAGATTCACAATCTGGTCTGGCGTGAACTTTGTGCTGCCATAATATTTCATAAATGCCTCAGCGACATTCGGACCACAGATAGCAGCAAGGACATTGTACGCCTGATGATACTGTGTGGTATCAAACTGTGAGATTGTGTAATCTTGCCCAGGCATTATCTTATGTCAGGGAGTGGTGGAGGAGAATAGTTGAATGTAGGAGTCAGACCGATGGCAAGGTTCTTCCAGGCATCATAGTCACTCCGCAGGACTGGCTTTGTTCCAGCGGATGGAGAATTACCATTCATCATTGCCAATGCTTGTACTGCGATTGTTCTCAATGTAGTGCGATCACCCGAAGTGAATTCCCAACGCGGCGAATTAGATTGGTATGGCATTATCGTCCATCATTCCATTTCACAGTATTGAGCCAGGCAGTTGCGGCAATGCGATTCTGAAATGCGGTGTATTCGTCAGCACTAAGCCAGCCTTGATCTGCTCCCCTAATGGCAACATCAACGACCGTTGCGAATGATGAAACAACTTTGTCATAGAAGAATACTTGGTCAGAGCCGCTCGCATTGAGGGCTGGCTGAGTCCAAGTTAATTCTGACGTGGAAGTTCCATCTACAAAGAATACTTTCGCAAAGTATGCCTGAGCCGCCTGCAATTGAAGGCCAGGTAGTGTGAATGTCAGACGCCATTGTAGAGTATTGTCTGGCTGATATTCTGGTTTAGACTCCTGATATTGTGTGTTTGTATAGACACCAGTCGCAGTACCCCAATACACTGTGCCGTTTGTTTTAATGCTTGTGGTGCCAGTGATTGTAGCAATGTCTACGCCAGCTTTAGCTACAAAAGCTTGAACTACTGATGCTAGTTCAGTAATCTCCTGAACTTCTGGCTCGTCAGGGATTGGATCGAATGTTGGTACTTGTGCTCTGTTGCGTTCTGCCACGTCTTTGTTCCTCGTAATCAATCGGGGTAGCACCGTAATACTTTACAAGTGCAGAGTCAATCTGCGGGAACTGCATTCGCGCTTGCTTTTGTACTTCTCGTATCATTCGTTGGAGAGTTTGAATTTCGGGGTGAATCTCACGGAACTTGTCTGCCGCAATCTTGTCCGTATTGTTCAACATTCTTAGTTGGGAGAGGGTTGATTGAATTTCGGGATGCTGCGCTTCAATCTCATCAGGTATAGAAAAATATGGACGTAGTATTGCACTAGCATTCTTAAAATCGACAACCTGAGTAGTATTGTTTGCAGCGAGCTTATTGTTGAGTACGGCCTGTAAATCTGGATGTTGGTCCAATAAGGCTTGCCGTTTATCAAAAAAGTCAGAGAAATTGATGTCACCCGTAACAGGATCGGGGGTTGGCTTGATAGCGTAGTATTGGTTGAGTAAAATATCTTCGGCTGATTGAACAAAGGGTGGAAGATTAAACCGTGCTCTCGCAGAGGCCTGCTCGTCAGAAGAGACAGGCACATTCTTATATGCTGGAGACTTTTTGAGGTCATCAATGAGAGTCGAGACTGTTTGTGATCTATCTTGATAGCGCCGCCTCCATTCGACTCCACTAATCAAACCATTCTGAAATCTTTGGTCATCTTTACTTTGAGCTTCGTTATTGTCAGTCCGCGCATCGTCCACAGTCTGATAGAATTGATTTTGTAGTTCTCGAAGTTTACGAGCAGCAGGATTAAGTAATGGTTCGGAGAGTTCATTGAACGAACGCGCCCCAGGGATATTTGCCAATTCGTCCCGCTGCATCGGAGTAAGGGCTTTGAGTTGCTGAATGGATATGCCCTGATTTTTAAGTTGGTTAAGATCATAGACAGGAATACCTGTCATACTTTCTAGGGCCTCAGCACGTGCCTGCTGATATGCACTCCATTCAGGTGTACGATAACGAAGTACCCCTGATTGTGCGAGAATAGCAGACACCAATGATGATTGTTGCTGTGCCACATCAAGAGTGGCTGTGTCGGTCGCATCACCGTCCAACGCACCATTGTAAACTCTATCTGGCTCAAACCCTTGTGAGGCAAGAATCATTCTCGTATAATAATCTCTGTAATTGTCGGGGAGCATCTGCTGGACATTGGCCGCAAGACCAGCAATGACGGGAATGTTGGTCCCTCTGGCAATGTTCAACGCCGACTTTAATGGAGGAGGTAGCAATGTTCCTGGCTGCCCCTCTGCGATGGCTTGAGGAACATCCCACATATCCCCAAAATTAATGCCGAGTTGCTGCATTGTCTGGTCAATGTTCTGCATAGCCCCCGACAATCCGCCAGTGAAATAAGCGGGGCGAAATTGATTCGTCGGCTCAATAGGATTAAGTGGAGAGACTAGGCGGAATGGATTAACCTGCCAACTATTTCCCCCTGGCAACATGTTAACCATTCCACCCACAATCGGAACATCTCTCAATGGCACATAGCCCTGATCAGTATTGTCTTGGTAGGCAGTCCAAGCACTCGCCATACTTGGCTTACCAATGAATGTGCGGGTGAGCCAAGGCCAGCGCCTACTTTCATGCATCCAAAATGGAACAAAATGTAGCATGAGTTGATCGAAACTATTCTTGCTGTCATAGTTTGTGAATGCCTGATTGTAAGACTGATTTGTGCGGGTGACTGCCTCTTTAGTGGCATCATCCATGATTGCTTTTGATTCTGGCGGGAGGGCGCTATATTCTGTGTAGACTTTGTCTAATGCATCAGACAAGAATGCATGGGCCGCATCATTCATTGCGGGATTATTAAGCTTTGCTTGGATTAGTTCATTCAGCCGTGGTCTAAGGGTAGAATCGATTGCTGCGTATCTGTTGCTGATCCAACTGTTTGGGTCTGATCCCCCAAGCTCATTGGGATTGGCTGCTGTGGCATTCCCTCCTGCATTAATTGTAGCGTTAGCATTGGCCCCAGATATTTGAGTGCTGACCGATGTACTGCTTGGATTAATGACGGATTCCTCTCCTGAATTCCCCGAGCCAGGAGATATTGCAGCGTTAATAGCGTGCGAGATTTCTTTTGGGGAATCTCCTGACGCGAGGCCAGCGTCAATGATGTTTGAGAATTGTTCTGTGTCAGGGTCGATTGTTGGGGCAGTGGGGGCATGAATACCTACCATTGGATCTTTATCTTGAGCCATCAATATTGCAGTATCAATGGCTTGCTGTCGAGACTTAAAGTTCGCTGGCCCCATTTCATTATTAAGAATGTACTGCCAGTTGCGAGATTTATTAGCACCAGCAAAATCCGCACGCTGGACTTCAATCTTGTGAGTTCCGTAGGTTCCGTGAATATAGCCAGGAACCTCAGATTGAGTTATCCATTCTTGTGCTGGCAATGTAGGTGCAGTAGGATTACTCACAATCTGCTGCGGAGTCACTTCTACCTTTGCAGACTTTGCAGCACCAACTGCATTCTCTAATGTATTGACTGGCGGTACGATTGTTCCTGCTGCTTGTCCTGCTGCAATCTTCTCCATAAGATCCATTTGACCCTGGAGGATGTTTGTCTGGAATGTATTATGTGTGGCGTTATAGCCATCCCAAATGCGGCCCTTTTGAGGATAGTATCCCACAACGGGATCATTCCATGTGCGGTCCAGCCTACGATTGGGATGTGTATCAAAGAAGTTTTTCTGGAACTCATTGGCCTGAATGTGAGTCTGATAAAGAAGCTCATTATCGAGCTTCATGTTTGTAGTGATGCCTTCTACTTCTGGACGCAGACCAAACTTATCGCCAGCCTGAGCCAGCAATTCATGGGCCTGATCTAATGTTGGCCTGATTGCATCTAAGTTTGCCTGGAGCTTCTCGCTATAGGCAGTGTGAAGATTACGCCGCCAAGCCACAGTGCCCTGGATTTGTGATAGTTCATCGGCCTCAGCTTTGTTCATAAGATTAGGCAATGCTGCAAACTGCTGCTGCATCGCATTAACCATGTTGACTTGAGCACGAAGATCAGCGGGACTATAATATTGGTAATTGAGGCTGTCTTGCATTTGCTTCAATGAGCCTTTGAAAATGTCTGCTTGAGCTTGCGGCTCTACTGTTAGAAGCTTCTTTTGTGCAGAGATTGCAGCATCTACGGCCTGATTAATGTTCTCTGTAGATATTGGTCCAGAAAGAATAGCACGTCTTAGTTGGGCACGAGGCCCCGCATAAAGATGATCCAACACCACATCATCATCAACAATGTGGCTCAGGTCTTTCTTATTTACACCTTCTACATTCAGTCCTGACTTTATACCTTGCAATGTATCTGCGGAGCCAGGGTTTGTGTAAAGATTCATAAAGGCATCATTGACTAAGTCTTGAGAGATGCCATTAAGATCAGCCACTTGGGTCACATCAGGCGGTGTAGTATTCGCCCAAAACGATTTCATATCATCTCGTACTGGAATACCGAGAGCATTGCGAGTATCAACTAGGTTTGTTTGGAATGTTTTCCACCAGTATGAGAGACGAGTATTGTAGGTCCAATTTCTGGACCAATCAGACAAAGCTTCACTTTTATCTACAATCCAGCCAGTCGCAGGATTCCAGTTTGCAAACTTCTGCAAGAGGTCATTGTCTACTGGCTCATTGTAATGTGGCGGATGAAGTTGTCTGAGAGTATCTGGCACACCATCAATACTACTCGTAAGTCTGCCGAATGTTTGCGGATCAATGCCGAGTCTTTCGCCACCACCCTCAATCATATGGCGCAGTTGAGCCTCCGCAGGTTGCATGAATTGCATCCCCAAAGACCCAATAGAAAGATTTGTCAGAGGCTGATTAATGTATTTGTTTATAAAACCCTTCCAGATAGGATTGTAAACCCTATCATCAAAGGCATTGAGGAATTGATCCATCCAAGTATTCTCCATTCGTTGGGCTGTAACACCCATAGAGAATAACTTGTCTGTCCTATCTTTGGCCCTATATGCAATGTTCTGAATTACATCATAGGCGGGTTTGTCTTTTTGTGACGCAATGAAATTGTCGGCTTCCTCAGTGTTCCTGTCAAGGAAAGAACTAATAGCCGCCACACCATCAGAACTAGCTTTAGGATTAATTCCCAAAACTTGAGCAATACCATTAATGGCAGTCGCTTCATCAATACCGTCTGCCGTGCCACTGATTGTTGGGCCTCTTGCGTATTGCTCCATAATGTTGTTAATTGCGAGTTGATGCATAAGAGTAGGGTCAGATAGATTACCTCCAGCCGACTTATTGAGTGCTTTAATTTGAGGTATTGTAGGCGGAGCAGGACGCGCAAGTATGTCCTGAACTGCCCTTCCATTATCAGATAATGATTCGACAGGAGAAGCAACATTATTACGAAGAGCAGAAAGTATACTGTTAGTATCTGCGCCTGTGACATAGTTTATGCCGTGATCTCTAGAGAACCATTGTTGTGCAGCTTGAAATGCGTTATTGTAGCTCTGGCCTGTCTGAATGACTCGGAACTCTGGCATTGCGAGCTGTCTTGGAAGGCCCATGTTTGTGCGATCATTGATCCAGTCTGCAATAGGACCAATATTCACACCATTGTATTCTTCTGGAACCGCGTTAAGAATGTTCTCTACTAGCCCCGCAGGAAGGATTGTATTAAGAGTTCCTCTTGCAACATCTTTGGCATCAGAAAGAGGGATATAGTTAGTAGCAACTCCCGAGGCAAAATTGCTCACACCTTTCATTGCTGTGTCCACGCCTTGCTCATACTTGACCATTCCATAATGGAGAGGGTCTAATGTCTTTGCAAGAGCCTCGCCAGCAAGAGGAATGTCGCGCAGGCCAGGAATTGCTACCTTTCCAATGTCAGCGCCGACTTGAACTCCCTTAATAACTCCGCTAGAAAGGTAAGTAAGCGGATCAAAAGCAATGTCGCCAGCAAACTTAAGAATGCCAGGATCATTATTCTTCTCATATTGTTCATTTATCAGATCAATCAATTTTGCGGGGGTATGATCACCTTGCCCGCCAAATTGCATTGTAGCTGTCAAAAGCTGATCTGGATGGAACACGCCCTCATAAATAGGATGAGCAATCCAATGTTTATCAGCGTCCAGAAAACTACCGACAGCGCCAAATGCTCCACCCACAATGTTTTTAATCTGAGTAAAAATATCAGGGGATTGATTATTAGAAGGTCCACCAGGCGGGTTCTGGAGATTTTGCCCATTGACACTTGCGGGTTGTGACATGTCGGGCTGAATGAAAGGAAGATTGCCAGTGCTATAATCTGGCAAATTCGGCAATCTTCCTAACATTGGTTGTGTAGGAAACGTCGGACCCAACCCCATTCCATTGCTCATGGGAGGCTGAATATTCGGATATGAAGTTGGGCCGAACGGATTGTCCATTAACCAGTCTGTTTAATGTTTGAGCTAGAAACGTCCATTCCTGTCTCTTGCCCTGCATTTGTTCGTGCGGCTTCTTGTGAACTTGCATTCACATTAATACTGCCGCCACCAGGCAAATCTACCTGATAATGTCCGACTGGAGTATGTGAGGAGCCACCTCCACCACCCCCACCACCGCCGCCGCCTGATTGTGCGGGAGCTTGTGCAGCAGAAATATTGGGAGCAGGATAGTTTGGATATCCCATTGTTTGTTGCTTCCAAATATCAAAGGCGCGGGTAGGATCATTTGGAAGGCCACCATATTGATAGCCATTCGAGAAAAAGCCAGGAGCAGTCTCAATACCGTACAATGGGTCAGTCAACAATGGCGAGGCTGCATTGAACAAAGACCTCATATTGTATGGAAGGGCATTGATGTTAGGCGAAGGGAAATTGAACGCCTGCATCTGCTTATCCATAATGTCTTTGAGCATACGCTGGAATTGTTGCTGAGCTTGGAAGTTTTGTTCGACGCCTCCGAATGGTACTCCCAAAAATCCGAGGTTTTGTAGGCCGTTTGTATAGGCAGTAGGAATACCAGTCTGCCCAAAGATATAGGCAGCTAAATTCTGATCTACTTGAGGATTAGACATTAGCGGCCCCCAAGAATCTGATAGAGGGCATTGTCTACAAAGGAATTAGGATCAGTGCCTTGCGGGACCGAATTCAATCCTAGCCTCTGTAGTAACAATCCCAATGAGCGGGGCGCCGGACTTCCTTGTGTATTCACACTAACAGGACCAACACCTTGAGTGGGAGCACTGGGACTTTGCGGCTGACCATTGCTACGTCCTGTAGCCGCATTGACCAATCCACCCATAATGTCCTCAAGACCACCAATGCCAGGTACTACCGCTCTAGCCATATCATTGACACCACTAAGAGCAGGTACACCACCACCAACATTGCCACCACCGCTGGTGTCTGATCTTCCCAAAAGATCGCCAGTATTGTTCTCGAATGAAGAAACGAGAGCACCAATTCCAGGAATCTGCCGAGCAATGTCATTCAATCCCGAAACTGCGGGGATTGTTGGGCCAGGAGTTCCTGAACTTTGTGGCTGTCCATTGTCGCCGCCAGGATTGCCTCCACCTGCCGCGCCAGGAGTACCAGCCCCTACAGTGCCAGGACCATTGTTTGTACCTTGCTGTGCTCTACTAATGTCCGCTTGAGTAGGTTGCTGACTCGGGTTTAGTTGCCCCAGGTATGTCTGCAACATTCGGCTCATGTTTGTTCCAAGAGCGCCCCTTTGATAGCCCCCATTCTGGAACATTTCTTGCGAACCGTTCGGCATTAGATTGAAACCCGCTGGCGAGTTGACGAGCGCACCATAGGCATTGTACATGTTTCGCATAAACAGAGGCATTGCTGCCGTCGGATTGTTTGGCGAAAGTCTGTTCCACGATGCGTTATTACTCCCCAAACTCGTATCATTGATGTTCTTCATCAATGCAAGAAAGCGAGTCGCATCCATCATTTGTTGGGCTGGACTCGCATAGGGATTGGGCATGAAACCCATTGCTTGCGCGGCGGAAGTAAAATCTTGAGGAATGCCAGATGAATTCTGAATGGCACCGCCCAAATCTAATCCGCCAAGGTCACCATAGGGACTAGCTGGCATTAAAAGCTCCCTACACCCTGAATGGGGCTAGTTTGTGCGATTTGTAGATTTTGTGTCGCCAATGGCGAGAACACTCCGAATGGCCCACCAAATCGCAATAAGAAGTCGGACGCAAAAGGCCCATATTGATCGGGCAGCCATTGAGAGAATTGGCTCATTCCATTCATACTATTTCTTATTGTATTGACCATTCCTTGATAAGTACCCGCATTCTCACCCTGCGGGTTCATTAAGTAGCGCATTACATTCTGCCAATTCTGCGGAGAAATTCCATAGGCAGAATATGATGTGCCAGGATCATTGCCCATAAGACCCATATTGCCGAAGCCGCCTTGGGCCATTGCAACATTAGCTTCATGCTGCCCTGATACATCAGGGCCAGGATTGAAAGCATTGGCAGTAGGATCAAAGGCACCTGCGAATGCATGTGGCTGTTGACCCGCTGAAAGATTGAGAGCATTAACATTGAATGGAGTAGAAGTATGCGGAGGCTGAATGCCAAAGCCAGGCGGGGCCTCTGCACTACCAACAACATCTAATGACGGATTGAATGATCCACCAACATTAGAGTTTACTGTACTGCCGAGAGTGTTGAAGCCAGCCATTAAAATGTTCCAGGCGGCATTGCTATACCATTCCTAGATGCTTGGGCTTGCGAAGCTGCCGCTCGACCTGCGGGACCATTTGGAGGATATGTTCTTTGGTCTGTGGGACTACTCCTATTCATCATCATTTGATTATATTGTGTAGATGCTCCTTCATTGCTATTCATGGGAATGCCATTGTTTGGAATAATGAGGCCAGAAGTGCTAGGATTGCCACCCTCACCACCAAACTCATCAGCAATAAGACCCTTTGTAAGCTGGTCTTGGAGCATCATCATAATCTGAGTAATGATAGGATTGACAGGCACACCCTGTAATATTGCCTGCACTCTCATCTGCTCCAAGTTTGCAAGAAGCTGACTTTGCGCCATTGCGAGAGCCTGCTGAGAATGTACCTTTATTGTGTTCTCATTAAAGTTCTCAGCCTCACGTAAGATTCTTTGTTCTTCTTCGTAAGTATACGGCAGATTAAGATATCGCTCTCTGATAGTTTGCTTTGAGAGGATAGCTTGTGAAGGGTCTGGTGAAGTAAGACGTAATGCCGTAAGTGCAACCTGTAATAGCTCCATATCGGTCTGTGGATTACATTCAGCAAAGACTGTATAATCTCCGCCAATGTCAGACCCACTGACAGTAATAGTAAATGGAGAACTATATTTATCCACACCATAGACTGCTAACTTTTTGTCGGGGGTATTGTAGAATACTTTTGCAATCATCATGGCGGTACGGCACCAAGAAGTATGCAACATATTCATTGCATTAACAAAGGTCTGCAATCGGACAGAGGCCCCCTGGTCCAATGTATCGACCTGCGCTCCTGATACTGTACCGCCACGATTTCCCAATGATGTGACTGGAATCAATGTTTGCTGCAACATTTGATTGAGAGCCATATCATGCATTTGAAGATTGGGGTCAGAAGGCGGAGGCTTCATCCACGCCGCTGCATCGGCAACATTGACAGGAGAATCAGCAGGGATTTGGGCGGTAACTCCCTCACCTTTTCCGATATGTTGAACAGCCTCTCCACTAATTCCCTTTGTGATAAGGTCGGCACCTGACCCCAATTTAGAAAGTCGATGCATTCTCGTGAGGAAATAGTTTCGACCATTCCAAACTTCTCGGGCTGCATCTAAATCTCCTGCAACCATTTCTTCTTTTTGTTCGGTTAATGGTGTGCTGCGAGCTTCTATAATGTCAGCTGGTATTTCAAAATAGTCCGTCTTTGCAGGTTCAAGTGCCCATCCCAAAAACCTAGTTTTATTAACTTCCGACCAATTCCCATTGACACGCCCCACTCTGGAGGATGGGAATGGGTTTGTACCTGTAATATAGGGGTCACCACTGATGCCCGAAGCGCCCAAATACGTAGCGTGCCAAACTTCGGGTGTATATATTTTTTCACCACTATATTCATCGGTGCCTTCTGACTTTATTCTTTTCCAATAATCAATGACGTAAACTATGTCCTGCTCGACCAAACCTTCAAACATACTAGAACCAAACTCACGACGGAGATTAAAAACGGTGTCTTGTCGTCCGACAATGAATTTGTCCAGCTTTTGATCGCCACGAGTATAAACAACGTCAAGAGGATCAAGAACGCGAAGAATGATAGGATATTCGTCAGAAGAGGCTGTTTTGTCATAGTAGCAGATATAGGCTGCATAGCCATCTACCAGCATATGCATTGCCCATTTAAGTCTTAGGTGGTCTTTTCTCAGTGTCTCATTAATGTAGAGAGTGCCATTAAGGAATTTCTCAATGGCATCACTACGCTTCTGTGCAATCTGACGACCCATTTCTCTCAGTTGCTTTGTTAGGTCCATAAGATTAACATCTGGACCCATACCTTGAAAGCCATTATTTTGATTAAGCACGTCGACCGTGTCTACGTCCAATTGTTCTGATGGTATTCTAATCATCAGGGGACGCATTGTCAGGCGATCTGCCTTAAAATCAATGTCTGAGCGGGGCAATGGATCAATTACATAATCTTTCCAGCGTTTATTACCACCTGTATAGTCATCGTCAGGAACCCAATCAAGACTATACATTGTGCGGCGCTCTCTGATTTTGGCCTGAATGTTTCCAAAATGGAGAGTGCGTAGGGTGATAAAGTCAGCATAAACCGTGGAGTTTGTAAGGCCCCGCCACGGATCACTGGACGCTGTATAGATTTCGGACACTACTTACCTTTTGGTGGATTCTTTGGCGCAGAACTCTTTTTGCTCTCTGGACTGCCCCAATTTGGAGGGGCTGGCATTGAACTATCACACCATCCAGTAGAACAATCAGGCTGCGACCCCTTTGGAACAATAGGGCCTACTACTTTGATTGACATTATGAACGCGAGGCTCCGTGTGGCTCTTTGCCTGGAGGACAAGTGCTACCACTAATGAGGCACATTGAATCACGATTGCTAATCTTTGCACCCTGAGTGGATTGTGTAACTTTGCCCATCTGATCTGGAGAGGAAGTAGAAGATTTAAAATCAGCCTGCGTAACCAATTTACCAGACAATCCTGTCACACCGCTATCTCTTGCCATATTTGGCCTTTGTCTCCTTTGGTGGCTTTGCAGCCTTATAGTTCTTGCTATCAGTTAGATCGGACTTCTTTGGACCCAACAATTGTGGGTCAGTTGTATTAACTGGGAGATTTGTTGTTCTTCTTACCACTGGCGTTTGTAATCCTTGCCGCCTTCTCTTTACTCATTCCCTGAGATTTGAGGGCTTCATATTGTGCGGGGTTCTTTATGTTGCCTCCTTCGGGTGTGGAATATCCACCGCCTTTGTTTTTCTTCCAAGGGCTCATTTTTCGTACTCCACTCCCTCAAAGACTAGACTTGCGTTCGACCACATTCGTGATTCTTGCAGAGCACGAATAGCCAATGTTCGTTCGGCAGAAGGCTTGCAATAATCAAGAATGATATGATACATTGTACTATAGGCTACACTTAGAGCATGAAACTTTTCGGATGCATTGTCTGTTGTCGATTCTCTATAAAACATTGGGTCAACTATATCGGTCATACGCTCCCTCGAAGATAAACATCTAATGTTTCTTTCTGCATTTCCTCAATATCTTGATCGTCAAAGGCTTTATAGGCTTGTATTGCTAATGCATGTTTGAAAACCCTATCATCTTTACAGCCATCGGCAGCTTGAAGCTTGCCCCGAATGTTTACGAATGTTAGACATTCTTCGTAGAAGGCTTTGTCGTATGAAGTTATACTTCCTGTAGAAATGGCAGAGCTTAGGTCTTTGAGTAGCAATGGACGATTTAATTGATTGGTCGGCCATCCATACTCCGAATTTGCATGGTATTCTTTTAGCTGGCTTCTTCCCAACTTAAGACTATTCTGTATTGGTCTATATCTAAGGACATTCGTATACCCGTATCGCTGGACAATGTCAATGAGGACACCAGTACCAGCGTTGTTTCTTTCAATGCAACAAAAGGCGTTATTGTACTCACGAGCCAACTCGACAATGAGTGAGGCAAAGAGATCGGGGGTGAGGTCGCCGTGAATATCGGCAACGTGTCGCATTGTTCTGTAATGGTAGATTGCGGCACCTGATAAATCTTCACCACGACCCTCGGCGCAATCTGCTCCAATGACGTACTTTTCTCCATGTTGCGGGTATTCCCATTTTCGCACTACCCCCATATGATCTGTTTCTACGGGAGTCTTGCAATATTGCATCCACATTCTGATACGTTCTTTGTTGAAGTAACTATTTCCCGAACTTATAAATGCATCTAAATCTGACGATGGATATTCTTGCGGGAGTAATGACGGCGTGTCCGAATATTCTTTGACTTGCTGTGCATACCATTGTTCTGTTCGGTCAGGTCGAGCAAACCAAGGTATAAAAAGCGGGACAAATCCATTGCGTCCAATCGGGTTTTGTCTGGACCAACTTTCATCAGGTATCTTTGCATTAAGATATGTAGTGTGAAAGAAATTTCCAACACCGTTTGCAGTGGATATTCCCCATAATCTTCCACCTGAATCAATGGTGGGTTTATACGCAGCATAGTTAGTTTCGGCAAAGGGATGGAATGCCCATTCGTCACAGATTACATCGGAGGCGGATTCACTTCTTCCTGCATCTTCCGTTGATGGAAAAGCCTTGATTGCTGTAGAAGCCACCCCTGGGGTCCGATTATCCTGGAATGAAAATTCGGTTTCATTGTGCTTGTGAACTTTCCTTCGTAGGAAAATTGGCAGGTTTTGGTAAATGTAGAAAGACTTTGCCAATAAAGCTCTGGCCTCATCTTCGCGCTTAGATAACATAAGAACATTGGCGCCATCAAAGAAAGAGGCCCTCCAGAGAGCGTAAGAAGCGGCTAACCAACTTACGCCCACCTGTCGGGCCTTTAGTGTAATGATTCTTTTGTTTTTGAGAAGTATGTCTAGAAGCTCATTATGGACAGGCCACATCTCAAACTTTGTGCGGCCCTTTTGCGGGTCATTGATGTAGACGTATCTTTGGACAAAATAATGGACAGATTGTTGACAGGCAACAGCCTCAATGGCCTTCTCTTGACTAGAGAGATTGTCCGCCTCCTGCGGATTATTTGCTATCTGAGATGCCGTTCGGACTGGCATAATCGCTACTGCTTATAATCCCTACAATGTTTCCTGCGGAGTCTTGCCGCGCCTCATTGATACGTTGGATTGCAGAAGCCATTATGTCTGTAAGATCAGGTGATGTTTGTTCGGGTTGACGCGGGTTTGCAGGTCGCCCTACAGGCCTGCGCGCCTCCCCAAAGACATTATCCAGAACAAACTGTGCTGCCTGGAGTTTAATCTTCTCATCTTCTGAATGCAGAGTCTCTCGGATTGCAGTTATTGTATCTGGCACTAGGGGAATTAAAGCTTCTTGCTTCTGGTCAATACCAGCCCCAATGAGCCATTTGCGCCTCTCTTCCTCTGATATTGTCTCAAACCATTGTTCCGTTTCCCAACGTTGGGCTGCGTTTGTATTAAGATTGAGCTGCCGACTTGCGGCTAACGAAGAAAAACCCCGAACTCTAAGAGCAACATAGCTCCTTTGTTCGGGGAGTATTGCGACGTTCTTTTGAGCGTCTAAATCTTCGGGTGTCTCTGCGAAACTAAAATGTCCGATTAATTGTCTTAGTGTTGGGGCATTTCCAATTCTTCGGGCAATCTCTTCCTCGGCAGCGATTGTACGCTCCCATGATGAGGTTCCGTTGGAACTATCTTTGTCCATCCGAATCTTTGTGCCCTGCGTCTAAGGAATTCTTCTCGGATTTCTATGTCTGAATTTACTTTTTGGATTGCGTCTTTGAGATTCATGCCTCGCTCCTTTGGTCATACTATACCAAAATGCGGGGCCTTTGCAAGCTTATTATGTTACAGGAACATCTCGTTTGGTTAACGTTAGCAGAAAGTACCTGACCTGTCAAGTAGGAATAGATGTTAAATTTCTGTTAGTTTGTAGAGAGGAACAATGTTAGGAGAAATCTCTAAACCCCCCTTCCCCCCCTCCAAACCTCTCCCCCATCCCCCCTGTATCTTACCCTTTACAAAGAGATAGTTCAAGCCCTGCATTCTTTTGTGACACTTGTTAAAACTATCCTCTATTTTTATTCCTATGTAGCCAGCGGAGCGTCGCGTGGCAAGAATAAACCCATATACTGACCCATACTTGCACCATACGGTTTATTCCTATGCTCCGCATGGTGTTTTTGTTCCATCCGCCATTATTTTTATGTATGTTTGCGGACATACCACCCCTAAACCCTCCATCAATGGGTGGGGTCTCAATGATTCCGACATTCCCGATCGACTATGTAGACCTTTGCCCCGCTCAATCGTGAATATGACTCGCATTCTCATTGTGGGACTGGGGGAGTGTATCACTCCACGGACCAATCCCTTACTTAGTGGATAGAGTATGTAGACTAAGGCCCCCGCAAGGTATGATTGTTTAGGACTATACATAGTTGGAGAAAGCACTGAGAGACCCCGCACATTGCCCGACCAATGAGCCGACTCGCGGGGCATTCGGCAGGGGTCATTGTCTGGCGGGGCTGCCAGATGCCCCTACGTCGAATGTAAGTAATCCCTTTCAAAGCTAGTCTATTGGTACATTGTTCTCTGGCATTACGGTCAATACCAAGCACAATGGGACAAATCTTGTAGCAATGTGGGCAGTCGGACCATACATTACATGTCCAGATGTCTACCAGACATGGGGACAAAAGATGTACCAATGTCCACTACACAGCAGAGGCGCCGCACTTTGAATGTACTGAGTTAGAACAATCCTCACACCTTTGTGGCGTCTTTGTTGGCAACAATGCTTGCTTTACAGTCCGTTTACAAACTGCCCCGCCCGAGATTGAGCCAAACTGCCCGAAACTGTGACATGCCAGCCCCGCCGCGAGATTGAGTCGGGCAGTCTGATTGTTGACAGTCTCTCGCGCGGGGGTGTACAAACTCTGTGATGGCTCACTCAGTCGCGGCCAACCCTACGCCAGCATCGGACAATGGCACTGGCGGGAAAGGAGCAAGCCCCACATTGCCAGCGTCACCCCGCACATATTCATTGGAGAATCAATCAATCGTGACTACCACTACTGCCCCGCAAACGTCCGTTGTCGATACCGTCGTTGCTCGCATGGCAACAATCTACCCGCGCATTACGGACGTTCCGAATGCTGGCATTCAGAAG
>Ga0126383_10000554_pt1 | contig 21037 bp, 23 predicted proteins | sample PanSoiMetPlot_35_FD_96882 | JGI IMG/M metagenome (GOLD analysis project Ga0126383, IMG submission 96882) | Tropical forest soil microbial communities from Panama - MetaG Plot_35 | ecosystem: Environmental > Terrestrial > Soil > Tropical forest > Bulk soil | place: Panama | collected 2016-02-17
CAGCCTGAGGTAACGCACACCTACCTCGACACCGAGACGACTGGGCTATCAGGGGGCAGCGGCACCCAGGTCTTCGCGGTTGCCATATGCCGTCCGATACCCGCCGGCCTGGAGCTGACGCAGCTCTTTCTCGCCGACCCGGGCGGCGAGGCTGCCCTCCTGGCGCTGCTCCAGGAGGAGCTGCATCGGACCGAGGGCCTGGCCACCTACAACGGGAGCCGCTTCGACCTGCCGCTGCTCCGCACCCGCTGGGTGATGGCGCGAATGCCGGGCGAGCTGGAGCACCCTGCCCACCTTGACCTGTTGACGCTGACCCGCTCGTTGCTCAGGCAGCGGCTCGAGCACTGTACTCTGCGCCTGGTCGAGGAGCACCTGCTGGGCTTCGAGCGGGAGCGGGACGTGGCCGGGGCGCTGGTTCCGCAGAGCTACTTCGCCTACCTCCAGCACGGCTGGAGCCCGATGCTGCCCATGGCTCTGGAGCACAACCGCCAGGACGCCGTCAGCCTCTACTACCTGCACGCCCGCTTGCTGCGTCGCCTGGAGGGTGCCGATCCGCTGATGGACGGCTCGGACTGGCTGGCGCTCGGCCGCTACCTGCTGCGCACCCGCCGCCGTGCCGACGGCTGGCGAGCGCTCCGCAACGCGGCTGAGCTGGCGGACGGGCCGGCCTCGGCGCTCGCTGGGCTGCTGCTGGCGCGCTTCCTGACCCGGCGCCGCCGCCCGACGGCTGCTGAGCGCGTGCTGTCGGCGCTGCACGAACGGATGCCGGCTCTGCCGCAGGTGGCGATCGCTCGTGCCCGTCTGCTCGAGTGGTCGCTCGGAGATCTCGCCACGGCCCGTCTGGTGGTCGGGGAGGCGCTGGTCGGCCTGCCGCCAGAGAGCCCCTACCGAACCGACCTGGAATGGAGGCTGCATCGGCTCGACACCAAGCTGGGACGCCGGCGCGACGACTACGGCTTGTTCCAGACGATCGAGTAGCGCCACAGCAGGTGGCGCCGCACCCGTGCCCCCGGCAGCACCCGCGCGCATGCGGCGCGGACCTCGGCCGGAGTGGAGTAGCGATCGGTACGGCCGTGTGCATCCCAGGCCTGGCGCTCGGCCCGGGCCGGTCGCAGGCGGCGGGTGTGCCACAGGCGGAGCGCTATCGCGACCGGCATTGCTCGAGCGGCCCAGAGGCGCTCGATGGCGTTGCGGCTGGCCGCCACGTCGAGCACGAGGAGCACTCCGCCTGAGCGGAGGGCACCAGCCAGGCGCGCCAGCGCCGGCTCCAGAGGTAGGTGGTGGAGCGTCGCGATGGTGGCGATGCAGTCGAACCGGGCAGCCGACGATTCGTCCATCAAGTCTGCCACCTGGAACTCCAGGGCCTGCCGGCCGGCGCTGCGGCGGCGAGCCCGATCGATCATCCCTGGAGAGAGGTCGATACCAAGCACTCGCTTGCAGCGAAGCGCCAGCTGCCGCGCGAACTCGCCGGTGCCGCACCCTGCATCGAGTCCGTCCTCGCAGCCGGCCGGCACATGGCGCAAGAGCCAGCGGTGGTAATGGCGGTTGTGGTTCCACCCGTCCGGCAGCAGCGCCAGCCGGTCGAAATCGTCGCGAAGGGTCTCGGGCGTCTGAACGCGGGTTGGCATGGCCATCGATCGGTGACAGCTCCCTGAAGCGTCGGTCTACACTGCTCGCCCGTGAAGGTGCTGCTGACAGGAGGTGCCGGCTTTATAGGCTCGCACGTCTTGGACGCGCTGGTGGAGCGTGGAGACCAGGTACTCGCGCTGGACGACCTGTCGACCGGCGCACGCGAGTACGTCAACGAGGCCGCTGAGTTCCGCAACGTCGACATCCGGACGCCTCAGGCCGCCGCAGCGGTTCGCGAGTGGAGACCTGACGTGGTCTGTCACCACGCCGCACAGATGAGCGTCAGCCGTTCGGTGCGCGAGCCGCTCTTCGACGCGAGCGTCAACCTGGTCGGCGGCCTGAATCTGCTCGAGGCTGCCCGCGAGGTGCGTGCCCGCTTCCTCTTCGCGTCGACCGGTGGCGCCCTCTACGGCGACGCCGACATACTTCCGACGCCCGAGACCTACCCGGCGCGGCCCGTGTCGCCATATGGGGTGGCAAAGCTCAGCTTCGAGCACTACCTGCACTGCTACCGCGTTCAGCACGGCCTCCCATACGTCGCGCTTCGATATGCCAACGTGTACGGCCCCCGCCAGGACCCGCACGGCGAGGCCGGCGTGGTCGCGATCTTCTGCCTCAAGCTTCTCGCCAACCAGCAGCCGGTCATCAACGGCGACGGAAGGCAGACCCGTGACCTGGTGCACGTTGCAGACGTCGTGCAGGCGAACCTGCTCGCCCTCGACTCCGACGTCATCGGGCACTTCAACGTGGGGACGGGGCGTCAGGTCGACGTCAACCAGATCTTCTTCATGCTCGCCGAGCGGATCGGGATCTCGCGACCCGAGGTGCACGGACCTCCCAGACCAGGAGATCAGCGCACGTCGGCTCTCGACTGCCGGCTGATCGCCGAACGGCTAGGCTGGCGACCCCGGATCGCGCTCGAGGATGGCCTCGCAGAAACCGCCGCCTGGTTTCGTACGCGAGCCGAGGACGCGAGGACGCGAACATGAGCACACCCGACCACGTGGGCTCGACTCCCAACCTTGAGGTCGTGGATCGGTTCTTCCAGCGGCTGATGGAGCTGCGGCCGGTCGAGGCTACCTACCACGGGCTCCACCAGCACGACCACCGACTTCCAGACGGCACCCTCGCCGGCGCGCGCGAGCTCCAGGAGCTTCTGCAGGAGTTCGAACGCGAGCTCGCCGGCTGCAGCAACGGGCTCGACCTGGACCTGGCCCGGTACTTCGTCGGCCTCACTCGCTTCCGCCTCGAGGACATGCACCTGTCTGCCCGCATGCCCGAGGCGCCCGACCAGATCGGCACCGGCATCTTCCTCCTCTTCGCGCGCGACTTCGCTCCCCTCGAGCTGCGGCTGGAGGCGATCACATCTCGCCTGGAGGCCGTCCCAGCCTATCTGGCGGCCAGCCGTCAACAGCTCAACGAGCCGGTGAAGCTGTGGTGCGAGGTGGCCGCCGTCTCGGCACGGGAGCTGCCGGCGCTGTACTCGACGGTGGTAACGGCCGCCCGTGACTTGCCGCTGGCCTCAAGGCTGGAGCGCGCGGCGGCCGGCGCTTCTGAAGCCACCGAGGACTTCGCCCGCTGGCTCGAGACCGAGGTGATGCCGGGCGCGGCTGACGACTGGGCGCTCGGCGAAGAGCGGTTCGCACGCCTTCTGGAGCTGCGGGAGCTGCCGGACACAGCCGACGCCATCCTCGTCCTGGGCCGCAGCTACCTCGCGGAGATCAGGGCGGAGCGTGAGGAACTGCTCTCCAGCTGCTGGCCAGCCCGCTCGCTGGAGCAGGTCAACACACTGATCCGAGCCCAGCGGCCGGAAAGCTTCGACGCGGCACTGGCCGAGTACAGGGACGTGATCGCCCGGTCTCGCGACTTCGTAGCCCGGCGGGGCCTGGTCACGCTGCCGTCCGGTGAGGCGCTCAGGGTCGAGGCGACTCCAGGCTTCCTCCGTCCCGTCATCCCGTTCGCGGCCTACGAGCCGCCGGCCCGCTTCGACCGCCTCCAGCTCGGGATCTACATCGTCACGCCGCAGGATGGTGACCTGGGGGAGCACAACAATGCGGCGATCCTGAACACCTCGGTGCACGAGGGCTACCCTGGCCATCACCTCCAGTTCGCCTGCGCCAACCAGCATCCTTCGGTCGCCCGTCTGCTGAGCGCCGACTGCGCCCATGAGCTGGTGGAGGGATGGGCGCACTACTGCGAGCAGCTCATGTACGAGCAGGGCTTTACCACCAGCCCGGAAGTCCGCTTCGTGCAGCTCAACGATCTCGTCTGGCGGGCGTGCCGGATCATCATCGACGTCGAGCTGTCAAGTGGCCGCATGAGCTTCGACCAGGCCGTGGATCTGCTGGTCTCCGAGGCGGCCATGGCCCGGCCGGCGGCGGTGGCAGAAGTGCGGAGATACACGTTCACGCCGGGCTACCAGCTGTCATATCTGTACGGCAAGCACCTTCTTCTTCAGCTCAGGCAGCGCCGGCAGCGGACGGAGGGCAGCGCCTTCGAGCTCGGCCGCTTCCACGACACCCTGCTCTACGCGGGGGCGCTGCCGGCTGCGACCTGGGACACGCTCTTCTGACGACAGGGCCGCACCCAAGGACCCGCAGCTGAGCTGCATGTTCACGATCGGGTCAAGTCTGGTGAGGCATGGTGGGTAGGCCCGGCTCCGCCGGGCCGAGTGGGTTGTGGCCTAACGCTGCCAGAGGCTGCCCGTCACCCGCCACCGCCGAGGCGGCGGCTACCTTGTGCGCCAGCACGGTGGGGGTCTGGAGGGGGAGGCCTGCCTCCCCCTGCGACGCCTATGCCCACTCCGAGCTCGGCTCCGGTACCTCGGTCCGGCCGGACCCTGGCAGTGGCCGCACATCGTACCCGAGCGGTTCGATCGCCTCTTTGATCCACTGCAGGGCCATCACCTCGGTGTTCGGCCATACAGTGGGGTCCCCGCCGGCCGTGCACGCGTCGATGACCACGCGGCCGACCACCCGAAGCAGCGTGCGGGCCAGGGGAGCCGCCTGAGGCACCGAGCACCGCAGGCCGCCGACCTCCCGTGAGAGTTCGAAGCACGCCATGTTGATCCGTTCCGCGTCGGACTCAGCCAAGGTCTTCACCCCGGATCACTTTCGCGCCCGCCTCGCGCATCTCGGCCAGCGCGCGCTCGCCGTCGCCCGGCTGCGCGTCCACGGCCGCGATGGCGTCCTCGAGCACGGTCACCTCGAAGCCTGCGTGCAGGGCGTCCAGCACCGTGGCCCGCACGCAGTAGTCGGTGGTCAGGCCGGTCACTACCAGCGACCGCACCCGGTGCTCGCGCAGCCAGTCCTCAAGCCCGGTCCCGTCCATAGCGGAGTAGGCCTCCTTGTCGGGGTCGGTGCCCTTGCTGAACACACGCTGGATGGGCGACTGGTCGAGCGCCGCGTGGAACTCCGCGCCAGGCGTGCCGGCCTGGCAGTGGACGGGCCAGGGGCCCCCTCTGCTCTGGAACGAGCAGTGGTTTGCCGGGTGCCAGTCCCGACTGGCCACCACCAGCGGCACAATCCTTGCAGCGCGGTTGACAGCGGGAAAGATAGCGTCACCTCCCGGAACGGGGAGCGCCCCCCCTGGACAGAAGTCGACCTGAGGGTCAGTGATCAAAAGGGCGTAATCTCTGTCAGATTTCTGGGCCATCGGGGGTATTATTCGCCTCGGGGCATGGACCTGAGCGAACCTGTCCTGCTGACTGCCGGGGGCCTTGAGAAACTCAAACGGGACCTAGAGCGGGCGCAGGCACGACGAATTGAGGCCTTCGAACGAATGAAGGAGGCCGCACAGCCGGGCGACATCGAGGACAACCCGGAACTGGAGCAGGCCAAAGAAGAGGTGGCCCGTCTGAACGAGCGCATCTGGGAGCTCGAGGAGATGATCGGCCGCGCTCAGATCATCGAAGACAAGAACTCAGGTGTGGTCGAGCCGGGCTCGACCATCGAGGTGGAGGACGAGGAAGGCGAGACGAGCGTCTATCACCTCGTCGGAGCCGTGGAAGCGGACCCGTCCACCGGGCGCATTTCAGTCGAGTCTCCTGTTGGCAGAGCGCTCGTTGGAAAGAGAGCCGGCGACAGCGTAACCGTCGAGGTGCCGGCGGGCACCGTCGAGCTCACGGTCAAGGCCGTTTCCTAGCAGGGTTACCGGCCGGTAGGTCCGGCGCGCTCCGCAAGGGGACTGGTCGCGCACAGCGCCGAGGTGGTCATGGCAGCGGCCGCATCGGGTCGGCCCACCTTTGGCGTGGCTATGCTTCCAGACGTGGACACGGGGCGTGTGAGCGATCGAACCACCGTCGGGCTCTTCTTCCGCCAAGCCGCACGATTCGGCGACCGGACGCTGGTGCGGTTTCACGACGGCGCCGCCTGGCGGGGCTTGAGCTGGCGGCGCTTCCAGGACCTGGTGATACGCCTGGCTGCACGCCTGGTGTCGGAGGGCGTGCAGCCCGGCGACAGGGTCGTGATCATGTCCGAAAACTGTGTCGAATGGCTTTACTGCGACCTGGGGATCCAGGCTGCCGGCTGCGTGGCGGTCCCGATCTATCCGAGCACCGTCGCCGGATCGGCCCAGGAGATCGCGGTGGACGCGGGTGCGCGACTGGCGTTCGTCGCCGATGACCTCTCGGACCGGCTCCAGGTGGAGCGGGTGGTCCGCATTGGCGCTGACCTGCCGGGATGGGTTGCGGCCGAGGCGAGCCCCGAGCTCCGCGCCGAGGTGGAGGCTCGGGCGGCAGCCCTGCGGCCAGACGACCTGGCGACGCTGGCCTATACCTCAGGCACAACCGGCGTACCCAAAGGCGTCATGCTGGCTCACCGCTGCATCGCAGACATGGCTGTCAGCTGCCTCCAGGTGTTCGACATAGGGCCGGACGACGAGTCGCTCTCGTTTTTGCCCTATTCGCACGTGTTCGAGCGGATAAACGGCATATTCGTCGGGCTGGTGGCCGGGGCGTCGACGTGGCTGTCGCGCGGCATCCCACGCCTGGTCGATGACCTCCAGGAATGCCGTCCGACGGTGATGGTGGCAGTGCCGCGTGTGTACGAGAAGATGCATCAGCAGGTGATGGCCGTCGTGCGCGAAGCGCCCGCACCTCGCAGGGCGCTCTTCAGCTGGGCGCTCGAGCAGGGCCGCCGGCGCTCTCGAGGGCAGGCCACGCCGCTGTACCCACTGGCGGACCGGCTGGTGCTGGGCCCCCTGCGCCGGCGCCTGACGGGAGGGCGGCTGCGCTTCTTCGTCAGCGGCGGGGCGCCGCTGGCGGCAGAAGTAGAGGGGTTCTTCTGGGCTGTGGGCGTCAAGATCCTGAACGGGTGGGGCATGACCGAGACCGCCAGTGGGGCCACTTCCAATACCGAGCGCCGCCACGAGTTCGAGACCGTGGGCCCCCCTCTCCCCGGGGTTGAGGTAAAGATCGCCGCCGACGGCGAGATCCTGATCAAAAGCCCCGGCAACATGCTGGGGTATTACAACAACTCGGAGGCGACCGCTGAGACCCTGGATGACGGCTGGGTCAAGACGGGTGACATCGGCGAGCTGGACTCCGCAGGCTTCATGCGCATCACGGACCGGAAAAAGGAGCTGATCAAGACGGCCGGAGGCAAGTACGTGGCGCCGGCTCCGATGGAGCTGCGGCTGATGCAGCAGCCGGCGATCGAGCGAGCGCTGGTGATCGGTGACGAGAGGCCCTACGTCGTTGCCCTCGTGGTCCCCGACTGGAAGACGATGAACGTCGAGGCCGGCATATCGGGCCGGCCGGAGGAACTGGTGCACGACGAGCGGGCCCAGGCCATCGTGCAGCGGTCCATCGACGAGCTGAACGAGGATATGGGCAGCTGGGAGTCGATCAAGTACTTCCGGCTGCTGCCTCACGACTTCACCGAGGAGAGCGGCGAGCTGACACCCACGCTGAAGGTCAAGCGCCGCGTGGTGCAGGAGCGGTACCGTGAGCTCATCGATACCATGTACACGGCCCGGAAGCCGGCGAGGCGCGCCCAGCGCGCTGGCTGCTGATGGCTGGTGCCATCGATCTCTCGGAGGTCCACCTGGCTCTGGACCGGCTGCGACCGCAGCTATGCCACTGCGGCCTGAAGGGTGAGTGTCTGGGCTGCAGGGGCGTGGAGATGGTGAGGGCGCAGGTTGAGGCCGTGGCGGCAGCGGCCAGCCAGCCGGTGCTGATGCAGGTCGCACAGGAGGCGGCCATGAAGGACATGGCTGCGCGCTTCGAGGGAATGGCCGAGAGGCTGATGAACGACCCCGAGCTGCGTCAGGCCGCTGAGGCGATGCAGGAGAAGGTCATGTCCGACCCGGAGGCGCGACGGCTGCTCGAAGAGCTGATGCGCCGCCTGGAGCCGCCCTCCGAGACGTAGGCGCGAGGGCCGTCCAGGCAGCGCTTTGGCGGGCCGATCGAGGATCAGGTCGAGCCGGTTTGTGGGCTGGGGGGCTGAGCCGGCGCGCCGGGGGCCCGCGGACGCTTGAGCGGCTGGTCCCACAGAGGCAGAGGCGCGGTCTGCAAGCGCTGCAGGATCATGTCCTCCTGCTGCTGCGTCAGCTTCCCTGCCGAGACCTGCTTGTCCAGGTCGGCCTTCGTCACGCTGACGAGCTTGGCCCGGAACGCTGTCTCGTCCATCCCCCTGGACGCGGCGATGTCCTTTACGGTCTTGCCGCTCTGCAGGTCCTGGCGAAGCTCCTGATCGCTGATGCCGAGCGCCTTGGCGATCTCGCTCAGGGTGGCGCCACCGCGCGGACCCTCCTTGGCGATCGGCGGCCTCCCGATGCCGGCGAGGCCCTTCTCGAGACCTGCCGCGCAGACCTTACCGTTGCCCAGGCGGGACTTGATCGCGTCGGCCTGCTTCTGGGTCAGATCTCCGTTTTTCACTGCGTCACTGAGCGTCTGGTTCAGGGCATCTGAGATCGCCTTGTTGACCTGGTCCTGGCTCTTGCCCAGGTCGGAGGCGAGATGCCCGACAAACCGGTCGCAGTACGCCTGGGTGCTGCTGCTTTTGCTGCTCGGGCTTGGGGAAGGAGACGGCGACGCGGCCAGCTGAGTACCAGTTGCGGCCACCGTGGCAACGACTGCGAAGCCAGCGATCGTAGCGCCGCCAACAGCCGTCAAATAGATCCTGGCTGGGCGCGGCAGACCCATCCAGATGGCTTTGAGACTCATGGAGCGTGAGTCTGCGGGGCGCTTGTCATGGGCATCTGAGCCGCGGGTAAAGCTTATGTAAGGGGACTTACACTCGGTTGCAGGCCATGGAAGCTGCCGCGCCGCCTGTTGTCACCGCCACGGGCTGGAGCGGCCGCCACGCGGTCGAGCTCTACGTGCGTACCTACTCCACGATGCTGCAGAGCTCTGGCGAGATTCGCCTGGACTCCCTCGTGCACGCACATATCGGCATGGCCTCGTCCCTGCACCCGCTGGCCAGCCGGCCGGAGATGGACATGGGTGCGTTCATCTACTCGGTGCGCCGTCTGCCCGAAGCCATCAGGTGCGCCCGCCGCGTGCTCCTCGGGCAGAGCGCGCGCGGCTTCGAGGCCGCGCTCGGACTGGACGTCACCAGGTGGGAGCGTGTCAAGGCGCCAGCTCGTCGTCGGCCCTGGTACTACGACGGCCGGGACACGCTGGCGGTGCTGCTGGCCTCGCCCTCGGACATCGACGACCTGGTGCCGTCGCTCGTCGCCTACCAGATCGAGTGGAACAAGCTGAATCGGGCTGTCCGCGAGGTTGGTCCGGAGGGAGAGCAGGTGCGCCTTGCCGTCATGGCCGGCGAGGAGGACTGGGAGCGCCTCCACGACGCCTGGGGCGATGAGTTCGAGGCGACACTGGCGCAGGCGGGACGCGAGGAATCCCACATGTTGCTCCGCATGGTTGGCGGCTCCCACGTCGGCTACGCGCGCGGCGCGGCCCGCTGGTGGCAGCCGATCCAGGAAGCGATCGACGAGATGGGCTTGACAGACGCGCCGGTGTACTTCGTCTCGTCGAACGTGCACAGCCTCGTCAACGTGCTCAGCGGCGTAGCTCGCAGGCTTGAGGCGGACATAGTCGACTTCACGCGCAGCAGCGATCCCGACCTGGCCGCCGAGTTCGAGAAGCTCGAGTCGGGTCAGACGCCGGCGTCGCGCGACAACTGGCTTTACTTCGGCGCGCGGCAGCTCTTCGACGGCCATCCCAGAGCCCGCGACTACCGGCAGCGTAGGGCGGAGATGGAGAGGGCACAGGGAATTCGTCACGTGATGCCGGTCGCGATGGGCATCGACTCCGCGGCACAGGTGGTCCGGCTGGCCGATCTGGACCCGCGCTGCCTGGATCCAAGAGTGGGCGCCGTAGGCGCGGATGTGCTGCGCCGCTCGCGTGCCGCGCTCGTCAACATCGACTACCCGCTCGGCCTGGCGGCGTATCACATTCTCCGTAAGGCGGCGGAGGCATCGCCCTGGCTGCTGGGCGTTTACGTGATGGGGAAGGCTGCGACGCTGAACGCAGACGTGGGCGACGTGATGATTCCAAACGTGGTGTACAACGAGCACTCGGGCAACACCTACTGGTTGGACAACTGCTTCTCGGCAGCAGACGTCCAGCCTCACCTGGTCTTCGGCTCGGTGCTGGACAACCAGCGGGCCGTCACGGTGCGGGGTACGTTCCTCCAGAACCGCGACTACCTGGAGTTCTACTACCAGGGTCGCTACACGGTCGTCGAGATGGAGGCCGGACCGTACCTGGATGCCTGCTTCGAAGTCCAGCAGCCGGGGAGGCACCCTGTGAACGACAACGTGAATATGAGCCGCCCGGCCTTCGACCTCGGGATCATCCACTATGCGTCGGACACCCCGTACACCCAGGCACGGACTCTGGGCGCGCGGGGACTGGACTACCGGGGCACTGACTCCACATACGCCTCGGCTGTCGCAGTGGCGCGCCGCATCCTCCAGCAGGAGGGTGCGCTCGATGACGACTGAATCCCACTGGGAGCGCGAAGCCGAGAACTGGGTGCGCTGGGCGCGCAAGCCGGGACTGGATGCCAGATCGGGGCCAACCGCGCGGCAATACGCCCTATCCAGGGCGCCGGATAAGGCCAACTCCCGGCACTTGGCCCATTTGCGCTGCAGCTGTGGGTCCCTCAGCGCGGATCAATTGGCGTCACCGCCACCAGTCCTCGCCCCTGTCGAGCCAGGCCAGCAGCATGCCCTGACGGAGTCCCTCGTGACTGACGTGGAACAGGTCCAGGCCATAGAAGTCCAGCAGGAGCAGCAGGAGCTCCACACCACCCCGCATGGCCCGGACGCGGGCCTCGGGTAGGCCGACCCAGCCCGCCACGACCGTCGCCGGTGCCGAGTCGAGCCGCTCAGCGGCGGTCAGCAGGGCGGCGGTCGTGAGAACCGATGGCGGGTTGTCGTGCGACAGCACCAGGGGCAGATTCGACGCTGTACCTCCGGTCATGACCAGCTTGTGGGCCTCGCACTCGGGTGCGCGGCGAACCTCCTGGACTGCTGCGGTCCGAAGAGCTTCGCGCTCGCCCGATTGCGGTGGATCGGACAGGTAGCGTGCCGCGAAGCTGCCCGAGCCAAGCGGGAGCGAGACCCAGCGCAACATCCGCCGTCCGTTGGCCACGACCAGCTCCGTGCTGCTCCCGCCCATGTCCCCCATGAGCCAGCCGTGTCTGGAGGCGTGCCGGCTTGCGACACCCTGGAAGCTGAGTTCAGCCTCACGGTCCTCGCCTATAAGCCGGACCGGTACCTCTGCCGCAGCCGACGCCCGGGCGAGGAACTCCTCACGGTCTGCGGCTCTCCTGATGGCGGCGGTGGCGCCGGCGACGAGGTGCCCGAACCGGTGCTCACGAGCGCGGCTCAGCACCGATTCCAGGGCCTGCAGCGCCTCCGCGGCCTTGGCCGCCCCGATCCTGCCTGTCCTGTCGACTGCGGGCCCAAGCTCGGGGATCTCAAGGAACTGGGCAACGTCGCGCAGCTCGTCGTCGCGGACGTCTGCGACCAGGGCGTGGATGGTGTTGCTGCCGATGTCAACGGCGGCGAGACGGCGAAGGAGCGGGTGGCGCATCGGCCCCGAAGGTTACAGCCCCTCTAATATCGGGCCATGGCCGACATAGAGACGAGGGGATCAACCCGTGTCGAGGGGGACTCGATGGGCGAGATGGAAGTGCCCGCCGATGCGCTCTACGGCGCCTCCACGCAGCGCGCGGTGATCAACTTCCCCATCTCCGGCCAGCGCTTTCCACGCCGCTTCATACGCGCACAGGCGCTGATCAAGAGGGCCGCTGCCGAGGTGAACGGGGAGCTCGGCCTGATCGCGGCCGACAAGGCCGCCGCCATCAGCGCCGCCGCCCAGGAGGTGGCCGACGGGCGATACGACGATCACTTTCCTATCGACGTCTACCAGACCGGCTCGGGCACCTCGACCAACACCAACTTCAACGAGGTGATCGCCCGCCTGGCCAGCCGGCGCCTGGACAGGAGCAGGGTGCACCCGAACGACGATGTGAACGTCTGCCAGTCCTCCAACGACACGATCCCCACGGCGATGCAGCTGTCGGCCGCGCAGGCGATCGAGGAGGAGCTGATCCCGGGCCTGGAGCGGCTGCGTGCCGCCCTGTCACAGAAGTCGGCCGAGTTCATGCCCACCGTCAAGACCGGCCGCACGCACCTCCAGGATGCGACGCCGATCCGCCTGGGTCAAGAGTTTGCCGGCTACGCGGGTCAGGTTGAGGAGTCGATCCGCCGCGCGCGGCAGGCGCGCGACGAGCTGACCGTCGTGCCATTAGGGGGGACGGCTGTCGGAACCGGTATCAATGCCCACCCGGATTACGCTCGAAAGGCCTGCGCGCGGCTCGCCGAGCTGACCGGACTCGACGTGCGCGAGACACCAAACCACTTCCACGCGCAGGCTGCAATCGACGCGGTGATCGCTGCCCATGGCGGTTTGCGTACCGTCGCACTCAGCCTCTGGAAGATCGCGTCCGATGTTCGCTTGATGGGCATGGGGCCCCGGGCAGGACTGGCTGAGCTGGCGCTGCCGGAGACGCAGCCGGGGTCCAGCATCATGCCGGGCAAGGTAAACCCGGTGATCGTCGAGTCACTGACCATGGTGGTCGCGCGCGTGGTGGGGAATGACGTCACCATCGGCTTCTGCCAGACAGGGAGCTTCCTCGAGCTGAACGTGATGATGCCCGTGGCCGCGGTGGCCGTGCTGGAATCGATCACGCTGCTCGCCAACTCCGCACGTAATTTTTCGGAGCGCTGCATAGAGGGAGTGCAGGCCACGGGGCGGGGCCCCGAGCTGGTCGAGAAAGGCCTGATGCTGGCGACTGCGTTCGCACCGGTGATCGGGTACGACGAGGCCGCCAGGATGGCCAAGGAGGCGTTTCGCACCGGCAAGACGATCCGGGAGCTCGCGCGCGACCGCGGCTTCAAAGAGGAGGAGCTCGACCGGATCATCGACCCGGCCAAGCTGACCGAGCCGGGGCTCGGCGGCGGGCCCGCCGGCGGCTAGGTGCCGCAACTGACCAAGTGCTGGGTAAAGGCCCCATCAGAGGGCTCGAAAGAAGGCCCACGACCGGCGATTGGTCCAGTCCCCGTGTAACCTCTCTCGCGGTGGCCCAGGCGATCTCGTTTCAATCTGTCACCAAGCAGTACCGCAACGGCAAGGTGGCCTTGAACAGCGTGAGCTGGTCGGTTGGAACCGGGTCGCGGGTTTGTCTGCTGGGCCCGAACGGCGCCGGCTGTTCGTGCTGTCGGCGCTCCTCTTGCTGCTTTCCGCGCTGACCGCGTCGATCGGCGTGAGCCTGCTCCTGGCGCTGGTTGCTCGCGACTTTCGCACTGCCAACAATTTGAACGGCGTCTTCGTCCTGCCTACGACGACGGTGACCGGGATCTGCGTCACGCTGGTGCCTGGACTGTGGCGGTTCCTCGTGCTGGCGGTTCTCCTGCTGGCGATGGGCGCTGTCGCATCCTGGATCGCGCTGCGCTGGCTGACGTTCGAGCGCTACCTCAGCTGACCGCTTCCTTCAATTCCACGCTTCCAGATTCGTGCGAGGGTCAGAGCCGAAGCTCCAGCAGCATGACCTCTTCGCCCCACCAGGCCGCCGCGCACCGCCCCGTCTCCCGAAACCCGAACGAGCGAAACAGTGCGCCGCCGGACTCCGTGCGGGGGCAGACCTGCGCCCAGATTCGGGTCACCCCCGCCCGTCGGGCGCGCCCGACCGCGTGCTCCAGCAGCATGTGGCCGACGCCCCGGCCTCGCGCCTCAGGATCCACCACCAGCCGGTCGACGTTGCACGCACTGCTGGGAAAGCAGCAGCGCACGGCGCCGACGAGCCGGCCCTCGTGGCGGGTTCGGAAGACCTCGAACCCGCCCCGGAACCACGCGGTCACCTCCGCTCGTGGCGGGGTCTGCTCCTCCACCAGAAGCGGATTGACCAGCTGGTCGCAGCCGGTCCAGGCACGACGGTACAGCTCGGCGAGAACCGCCGCCTCAGTCGGGTCTGCGGGCCCCACCCGTGCCGTGGCGCGGAAGAAACGCATCGGACCCTGCTAGCGTATCGCCGGCATGGACCTGCTCAATCGTGCTCGCGACCTCTACGTCGCTGGACGCATGCACGACGCCCTGGAGGCCGCCCAGGCAGCCTGCGATCGTGAGCCAAAGAATTCTGAGGCCTGGTGGTTGCTCGGCCGTATCAGCCGGCACACGGGCCTGCTGGCCGCGAGCGACGTCGCTTTCCACAAGGCCCACGAACTCGATTCACGGTTTGCGTTGCCGCACCGCGTCCCGGCGTCGCGCTTCTCTGCGCTCATCGAGGAGTCGCGTTCCGCCCTCCCAGACAGCACACGCCGGCGCCTGGAACCAACCTCGATCCGTGCGCAGCCGATGCCCACGCCGGAGCAGGTGCGGCAGGGCGTCGACCCTGACGCACTCAGTCTTCGGGATCCCGGTCCCCAGGATGTGCTGACACTGTTCCAGGTGAATCACGAGAACCGCAGCCCCTCCGAGGACGCTTTGCAAACGCTGGTGAGCCGCTCGCTTGCGGCCGTCTGACGCGCAGACCACGCCACAAGCGATACAGTGCGGGGTTGAGGGCCCGACGATCGGGCTGGCAGGATGGGGAAGCTACGGAACCGAGAGTGGAAGTCACGCTGAGTCGCGATGGCTTCGTGGCGGGTGTCGAGAGCATACTCGACCCCGCGTACCGACTCGCCACCGTGATGCTCCTCGACTACGCCGCGGCCGAGGACGCAGTGCACGACGCCACCCTCGACGCCTGGGCCATACACCGCCGCAGTGCCGGTGAGCCGGCCAACTTCCGCACCTGGTTTCTCGCGATCGTAGCGACTCGGTGCCGTCGTATGCGCTTGAGGCGTTGGCTCCCGTTCGGAGTTCGGGGTGAGGCCCCAGAAGCCTCTGACCTGGTCTCGGACGTGCTGCTGCACCTCGGTACGACGGCGCGCGTCGCGCTCTTTTGCCGCTACTGGCTGGGTCTGCCAGACGAAGAGGTCGCCGTGATTCTCGGCATGACCCCGAACCGCGTGCGTGATGGGATTGAGAGAGCTGAAGAGCATTTGCACGCCGAGCTCGAGCAGGATCTCGGAGTGACGATCGTTGATTCGGTCGACCCGGGCGTGGACGAGCGGCAATGACGGACGGCCTGAACGAGGAGGTCCAGCAGGCCTTCGCCAAGCTGACCAGGGTTCCCCGCCCTCATCTCAGCGAACGCATCCGCGAAAGCATCTGGGGCCGTCCCGCCCCGGGCACACGCCTCCCGCCAGGTGTTCCAGCCTGGGTGGGGCCGGGCGTCAGCTCGCCACCGGCCGGTCGGCGGGCAGCCCCCCGGCGCGTGCTGGTCGCAGCCGTGCTGGTCATCGCCCTTGCGGCAGCGGCCCTGCTGGTGGGCCCCGCCGGCTTGGCCCAGCGGCTGACCGCCGTGCGCCAGGTCTTCAGCTCGCACCGGCCGGCAGCAACCACCGCGTCCGGGCCGGCCAGCACCCCGGTGGCGCCCCAGGCCTCGCCCGTCGTCTCCGCCTCCCCCGAGCCGACGGTGGCCCCCGCCGCCTCACCGCCCCCAGCAGAGACTCCAGCGCCCGCGCCGGCGGCCCTGCCGGGCTACTCCTGCAGCGCCCAGGGCGGCGGCGGAGGCGCGCAGTCGACCATGACTGCGGCAAGGGTCGGGGCGCAGGGCGGCTTCGACCGCTTCGTCGTGGAGTTCAGCGCCGGCGTACCCCAGTTCGAGGTGCGACTGCAGGACAGCGCAGCCTTCGGGCAGGGCACACTGCGCGGGTCGGCCGGCCTTGCGGTCACGCTGAAGAACCTGACCGGGACCGTGTATGCCGGGCAGAGGGAGTTCAGGCCCGGGCTCACGGTGATCCAGGAGGCGAGGCTTCTGAGCGACTCAGGCGGCACGGCCCAGTGGGGCGTCGGGCTGGCGTACGCGTCGTGCTTTCGCGCGTGGATTCTCGGCGGCCCATCGCGTCTGGTCATCGACGTCCAGCATTGACGGGCCGACTGCCCGCGGAGTGATCGCCGCGGGCGATCCATAGCGCTTTGTTCCGGCTGGGCGCTCCCAACGAATAGAGTGTTCACATGATGGGAGGAACGACCCGTTTCACCGGCGTTGTGAGCCTTGCCGCGGTGCTCGTCCTGGCCTGTGGCGGGGCTGCTGGTGGCGGCACCGCCGCCACCACCACTGGCGAGGACCTCGTGATCGGCGCTCCGATGTCCCTTACAGGGAGTCAGTCCAAAGAGGGCGCTCTGGCCAGGCAGGGCTACGACATGTGGTTGCAGTGGATCAACCAGCAGGGCGGGATCAACGTCAAGGGCGTCAAGCACAAGGTCCAGCTCAAGTACGAGGACGACACGAGCAAGGCCGACATCTCGGCCCAGCTGGCGCAGAAGCTGATCACTGAGGAGAAGGCGCAGTTCCTTCTCGGGCCGTACGGCTCGGCGACCACGGCCAGCGACGCGGTGGTGGCCGAAAAGAACAGCATCCCCATGGTCGAGGGCAACGGCGCTGCCCAGGCGATCTTCAACCAGGGCTACAAGTACGTGTTCGGCGTGCTGTCGCCTGCGAACGTGTACCTGAGCGGGGTTCTGGATATGGCGGCGACCCTCAGGCCCAAGCCGGCCACCGTCGCCATGCTGGCCGCTGACGACAACTTCTCACAGGAGGTCGCCAAGGCGGTCGTCGACTATGCGCCCAGCAAGGGCTTCCAGGTCGTGTACAGCGACAAGTACCCCAACGGGTCGACCAATCTCTCGGGTCTGGTGGCCAACGCCAAGGCGCGCAATCCCGACATCGTGCTCAACTCTGGGCACCTGCAGGAGGCGATCGCGATCCACAAGGCGGCCAAGGACCTGAAGCTGGACGCCAAGCTGTCTGCGTACTCAGTAGGACCCTCGACCCCGGACTTCATCGTCGCACTTGGCAAAGACGCCAACTACGTTTTTGACGGTTCGCAGTGGACGCCGCAGGTCAAGTCGACCGCCTCGTTCTACCTCTCCTCCCAGGACTACGTGGCGGCCTACAAGAAGCAGTTCAACACCCAGGACGATCCTGACTACCACGTTGCCGAGTCGACCGCGGCCTGCCTCGCACTGCAGAAGGCAATCGAGAACTCCGGAAGCCTAAAGCCGGACAAGGTGCGCGACGCCCTGGCCGCTCTCAACGTGTCGACCTTCTTCGGCCAGATCAGGTTCGACAGCCGCGGCATCAACACCTTCAAGCCGATGGTCGTCGAGCAGATCCAGGACGGCAAACACCACACCGTATGGCCGGCCAACGTGGCGGACGCGACGCCGCAGTACCCGACGCCGAGCTGGAGCGGCCGCTGAGCTAAGCACGATGCAGCTTTTCGTGCAGCAGGTCGTGCTCGGCCTGCTGATCGGTGGTGTCTACGTGGCCGTGGCGATCGGCTTCAGCCTGGTCTGGGGCATCCTCAACATCGTCAACCTGGCACACGGGGCGCTCGTCATCGTCGGCGCCTACCTGACCTGGCTGCTCTTCGCGCGCGCGAGGATCGATCCCTTCGCCGCGCTGCCGATCGTCGCCGTGGCGCTGTTTGCATTCGGCTACGCGCTTCAAAGGGCGCTGATCAATCGGGTCATCCGGGCCCCCCTGTTCTTCACCCTCCTTTTGACGTTCGGCGTCAATCTGGTGATCGTCAACGCACTGCTGGTCATCTTCAAGTCAGACTTCCGCTCGGTCACACCTTCGTATTCGGGCAGCGGCTTCGGCGTTGCCGGCGTCCAGGTTCCGTACATCAGGCTTGGCGCCCTCGGCGTGGCCGTCGCAGTCGCGGCGGGGGTCGGGGGGCTGCTCAACCGGACGAGGACGGGGGCCGCCATCCAGGCCGTGGGCGCCGATCGCGAAGCGGCGCGCCTGGTCGGAATCGACCTTCGCCACGTGTACGCTCTGACGTTCGCGGTTGCTGCGGCCTGCGCCGGCGTGGCGGGCGGCTTGATCACCACCATCCAGGCCATCACCCCGACGGCCGGCGAGCCCTACACGTTGCAGGCATTCGTTGTCGTGGTGCTGGGCGGGCTGGGCCGCGTCGGCGCCACTGTAGTCGGTGGCCTGGTCTTCGGACTGGTCGAGACGCTCGGACAGACGATGGTGCCTGGGCTGGGGGCGGGCTGGGCTAACGCCATCGCGTTCGCCATCCTGGTGCTGGTACTGATCGTCAGGCCCCAGGGGCTCATGGGACGCGTCGCATGAGTGCTGCTATGCCTCCCCCTTCGAGTGAGACGATCCTGGTGGAGCGGCCGCGCCTCCTGGACAGACGCCGGCTCCGCCGGCTGCTGGTCCTTCTTCTCGTGCTCGGTGCCGTCCTTGTCCTGCTCGCCCCGCTTACAGCCACCGACCAGGCGGACAGCCTGGGCGCGCCGCAGCTCGTGGACCGCTCACAGATCCGGATCCTGACCACGGTCGCCATGTTCGTTGTGATGGCCTCGGCCTGGAATCTCGTGGGCGGGCTGACCGGCTACAGCTCCTTCGGCAACGTGGCCTTCTTTGGCCTGGGCGCCTACACCTGCGCCGTGGCGGTCGACGCCCATCGCCTGCACCTGCCGATGGCGGCGGCGATCGCGCTGGCGCCGCTTGTGCCGGCCGCGTTCGCAGCGTTGGTGGGGCTCCCCCTCCTTCGGCTGCGCGGCCACTACTTCGCGATAGCGACCCTGGGCACGGCGGTTGCGGTGGGCGAGGTCGTAAAGAACGTCGACTACCTTGGCGGCGCCACCGGGCTCTTCCCGCCCATCCTGCATCGGGCCGACCTGCTCTTCCTCTACCTGATGGTGGGCGCTGCGCTGCTCGCGGTGCTCGTCAGCAGGCTGATTCTGCGCAGCCGCTTCGGCTACGGCCTGATCGCGATCCGGGAGAACGAAGAGGCGGCCGGCGTGATCGGGGTCAACACGACGATGTACAAAGTCGGCGCCTTCGCCGTCGCCGCCGCCCTGACCGGGCTCGCCGGCGGCCTCTTCGCGCTCTGGAACAGCTTCATAAACCAGGAGCTCGGCTTCTCTCTGGACTTCAACATCCAGATGATCTTGATGGCGGTGTTGGGGGGCGCGGGCACGCTGTTCGGACCGGTGCTGGGGGCGATCGTGCTGGAACTGCTGATTCAGAACCTTGCCGGCCGCAGCGACGTGGCGGTGTACGCCCAGATCGGCCTGGGGCTGCTCCTGGCGGTCACCGTCATCTTCGTGCCCCGAGGCATCGTGGCCTTTTTCGGGGGCGGCTCCCGTCTATCGGTGGCGCATCTGCGGCGCTCGCTCCGTGAGACGGGCGTATGACGGCGCTGCTCTCGATCCAGGGCGTGACAAAGCGTTTCGGCGGCGTTGCGGCGCTGAACGAGGTCAGCTTCGACGTGGGCGAAGGCGAGATACTCGGCGTGATCGGCCCCAACGGCGCCGGCAAGACGACGCTGCTCAACTGCGTCAGCGGCGTCTACCGGCCTGACGCCGGCAGCATCACCTTCGACGGCCACTCGATTGCGGGCGAGCCGCCCCACCGGATCGCGCGGCTCGGGGTTGGCCGCACCTTCCAGGTGGTCAAGCCTTTTGCGTCAATGACGGCGCGCGAAAACGCCGCCGTGGGCGCGCTCTTCGGCGCCTCGCAGCTCGCGCTGTCCAGGGCGTTCGCGGCGGCCGACGAGGTGCTGGAGATGGTCGGCATGGCCGGTAAGGCCTCGCTGCCGGTTGCCAGCTTGACCATCCCCGACCGCAAGAGGCTGGAGGTGGCCCGGGCGCTGGCCACCAGGCCACGGCTGCTGCTGCTCGACGAGGTGATGGCCGGGCTCAATCCTGTCGAGGTGGACGAAGCCCTGGAAATGGTGCGCACCGTGCACCGGAGCGGAGTGACCATCGTGCTCATCGAGCACGTCATGCGTGTCGTGGTCGGGGTCTGCCGGCGGGTCGTGGTCCTCCACTTCGGACAGACTCTGGCCGAGGGCACCCCCGACGGTGTCCTCCGTGACGCTCGTGTCATCGAGGCCTATCTGGGAGAGAAGTACGCCCGGAGGCTGGTGGGTGGCTGAACGGGCGGCGCTTCTCGAGGTGCGCGGGCTGGACGCCGGCTTCGGGGCCGGGCCGGTGCTCTTCGGCGTTGACCTGGATTTCTATCGGGGGGAGCTGGTGGCCCTGATCGGCGCCAATGGCGCCGGCAAGTCGACCCTGCTGGGGGTGCTGAGCGGTCTCGTTCCGGCAGCCGGGGGCAGGATCACGTTCGACGGCCAGGACCTCACCAACGCCCGGCCAGAGCGCGTGGTGGCCGCGGGCATGTCGCACGTGCCCCAGGGCCGCCGTCTGTTCGGCTCGCTCAGCGTGGAGAAGAACCTCCGTCTGGGTGCCTACCTACGCCGGGACGTTGATGTGGAGGCGGACCTGGCGCGGGTCCTGGAGTACTTCCCGGCGCTGAGGGACAAGATGGCGCGCAACGCTGCCACACTCTCGGGCGGCGAGCAACAGATGGTGGCGATCGGCCGCGGACTGATGGCCAGGCCCAAGCTGCTGATGATCGACGAGCCTTCGCTGGGCCTGGGGCCCAAGGTGGTCGAGCGGATGATCGAGGCGGCCCAGGCGATCAACCGGGACGGTACCTCGATCCTCCTGGTCGAGCAGGATGTGGTGCTGGCGCTGGAGGCGGCACACCGAGGTTATGTGCTGGAGAACGGTCGGGTCGTACTCAGCGGTCGTGCGGCCGAGCTCGAGCAGAATCCCGCCGTGAGGCGAGCCTACCTGGGACTTTAGGGCCAAGTTCCGGGAGTTGGCGCTTTCGGGCGCTCTGACAGGGCGTTCTGCCGAATAACGGGAACGCAAAGGCAAAACGCTAGACACTCCCGGCTTGTGCGGGTCAGGGGGCTCTGCGTTGCGCGCGTCGGGAGGATCGGGCGGTGGGTCGTCCAGTGGAATGCGGAGCCG
>Ga0126383_10000555_pt1 | contig 21032 bp, 12 predicted proteins | sample PanSoiMetPlot_35_FD_96882 | JGI IMG/M metagenome (GOLD analysis project Ga0126383, IMG submission 96882) | Tropical forest soil microbial communities from Panama - MetaG Plot_35 | ecosystem: Environmental > Terrestrial > Soil > Tropical forest > Bulk soil | place: Panama | collected 2016-02-17
TGTTCCGGGGCATTGCCGACGATCTCGATCTCCAGGAATGGCTGACTAAATACATTTTTCCGGCGGAAGCCAAGAACGTAACCGAGGATTTCGTGCGCGTCGGCACGCGTCTCGGGCTGGCCGAAATGATTCGCAGCGGCACCACCACCTACTGCGATATGTATTACTTCGAAGACGCCATCGCCGATGAGACAGCCAAAGCCGGCATGCGCGGCGTGCTGGGCGAAACTGTGATCGATTTTCCCGTCGCCGACAATAAGACGAACGCTGAGGCGATGGCTTACGTCGAACGATTTCTAAATCATTGGAAAGGCCATGCGCTGATTGTGCCCGCGATTGCGCCGCACGCTCCCTACACCGTCTCAGCGGAGCACTTGAAGGCGGTGCGCGCTCTGTCCGACCGCACCGGAGCGCTGATTGTCACGCACATCTCCGAAACCAAACGCGAGGTTGACGACAGCCTGAAAGACAAGGGGGCCAGCCCCATCGACTATTTAAATCGCATTGGCTTCCTGAACGATCGCGTAATCGCCGCCCACGTTGTCTGGCCGACTAGCGAAGAGATCGGCCTGCTGAAGAAGCTCGGCGTAGGCATCGTGCACAATCCGCAATCGAACATGAAATTGGCTTCCGGCGTCGCTCCGGTGCCCGAGATGCTCAGGAACGATTTGCCGGTAGGCCTGGGCACTGACGGCGCGGCTTCCAACAATGATCTGAATCTGTGGGAAGAGATGGACACCGCCGCCAAGCTGCATAAGGTTTTCGCCAACGATCCGAAGGTCGTCTCAGCGCAGGAAGCATTCGAGCTGGCGACGATTCGCGGCGCCCGGGCCCTGCATCTCGAGAAGGAGATTGGTTCGCTTGAGCCGGGCAAGCGTGCTGATCTGGCGATTGTCGATCTCGACGACCTCAATCAAACGCCTTACTACAATATTTATTCGGACCTGGTTTATTCCGCGAAGGCCGGGGACGTGCGTACGGTGATTATCGAGGGGCGGATGGTCATGCGCGATCGCAAACTGCTGACGCTGAATGAAGAAACGATTAAGGCTGACGCGCGCCGGTACCGGGAGAAGATCGTGCAGACGGTGGGCGTGAAGACGTTGCCACAATAGTGATAAGCGTGATGATGGAGCGCGGGCATCTCTGCCCGCCGGCACACTGAAGGGTCTGTTCGCGCTTCGCGCTCATGCGGGCAAGGATGCCCGCGCTCCAGTCGCGCCGCTCCAGTCAGGACTAAGCGGTCTTGCGCAATCTCTCGACGAGTTTTCTGCGCATCCGCCGCGCGCTGGAGGCGGCCTTGATATCCTCACCCGCCTGCAAAGTCCGCACAAATTGCAATACCTGCCGCCGCCGCTCGCCGTGCAGCTCATCTGCCAGGTGGACCAGCGCCGCCACCACGATCTGCTTGTGACGCGTATTCTCGAGCCCGGGTTCGTGGGTCACATCCAGCCAAAGCTTGTGAATAAATTGAACCTCTTCTTCGCTTAATTCCGGCGCGTGCGCTCCGAGGTAATAATCACTGATGGAGTTGTTGGACGCGATGACGCGGAAACGAATGCGCTGATTTGGTTTGTTCGCCAGATGTTCCCAGGCGTCACCCACCAATTTCGCCTGGCGGTCGGGGGCCATCACTGACGAAGCGCCCGCGATGATGTCCGACGATTGCAATTGCGCCGCGGTCAGAGCGATCGCCTGAAAGATGTCTGAAGACGGGACCACCAAAAGGTGCACACTCTTCCCCGCCTTTTCCGCCAGCGCGACAACTTTGCTAAAAAGATATTGTTCGTAACGGCTGAACAGGCGATCTTCGGCGATATCTTCATAGCCGGTATCGGGACCGCGCATGACCTGCACGGTCATCACTACCAAATCCGTCTTGCCCGTATGCGTCAATTCCAAAGCCTTCTTCAGGTGATCCAGCGTGTTGTAGTCGCGCACCAGGCACAAAGTGTTACCCGGACGGACCTCGGCCGTCTCGTTTGAGATTCCTTCTCTGGTATTGAGGCGAAACTGATCAAGCGACGTGGTGGTGTGAATCTCTTCGGCGTGCCGCCGTTCGTTGATCTTTTCGGAAATTGAGAAGACGGCGAAGAAAACGATCGTGAACGCGATGCCGCTGACGGTGGCTACCTCTTTGGTAATCAGGTTGACGCCGGCAATAGAAAAGAGGAGCGCCGTGATCACCCCGAGGCCGATCGGCAGTTCATTGCCGGCGAGGTTCAAATTGAACGGCACTTTCCATTCGCGAGTGGATCGGTCTTTGAAGCGCAGCACCAGCACGGCCAGGGCCTTGAACGCGAACGACCAAATCACTCCAAAGGCGTAAGCTTCGCCCAGCGTATAGGTGTTGCCGCGCGAGGCAAAGATGGCTACCAGTTGCAGAATCACGATCAGATTGATCATCCGGTAGGTCGTGCCGAACCGGCGGTGGGGCGCGCGAAACCAGTCGGTCATCACCCCGTCTTCGCTCACGCGATTGAGCACCCCGTTCGCGCCGACGATGGCGGTGTTGATGGCGCCGGCCAACATCAGAAAACCGACGATCACGATAAATGCCTGGAAGGCCAGCTTGAGCGTCATCGGCCCGGCGAGATTGATCGCAATGCCGCTGATCAGGTTGTCAAAATACTGCGGGCGCTGGCTGTCAGGGATGATCGCATAGGCGAAAAACGAAACCAGCGAAGTAAACAGCAGAGAGTAGAGAAAGATGATTAACCCGGCCCGCATCAGGTTCTTGTGCTTGGGAAATTCGAGTTCGCGATTAACCTGGGCCAGCGACTCTTCTCCGGACATGGCCAGGAACGAGTGGCCGAAGGCCATGAGAATGCCGATCAATCCGATCAGCATGCCGGCCCGTTCAGTCAGAGTGAAATGCGCCTCGGCCGTGTCCTGTTGCGGTGACCCTTCCACCTTCTGAAAACTGTTAGGAACAATCCTGGGCATCCAGCCCGCGGCGTCGCGATCGAAGGTCAGATTGTGAGGCACGGGGGCCGGCGGCATCTTCTGCATCTGCGGGCGAGTCAGGATCGTGAACGTGCACCATCCGATCAGCAACACCACCATCGCGGTGGTCACATACATGATTCGCAGCGCGTCGTCTGACGATTCATGCAGCCCGCGAGTGTTGCGCCACCAGAAATAAACCGTGATCAGGGCCGCGATGCCGGCGGCAATGTAATTGACCGTGGCGGCACTCGGCGTCCACGGATGGCCGAGATAAACGGTGACCTGCGAAACCAGCCCCACGATGTACTGCCCCGCCGACACCCCTGAAATCGGCCCGGTCAGCATGTAATCGAACATCAGGGCCGAGACGGAAAGCTTCGCCAGCGTGCCGCCCATCGCTTCCTTTACGACGCGATAGACGCCGCCGCGCGTAAACATGGCGCACGATTCAATGTAGACAGAGCGCACCGCATACGAGAACAGCATCACCCCGAGGATGAACCACGGTGCTGCCTGGCCCACCGCTTTCTCGGCAATGCCGCCGACATAGTAGGCCGACGAGCCGAGGTCGTTCAGCACGATGGCCGCGGCGCGCCAGAACGAAATGAAGGACAGCATCACCGAGGTCGCCACGATGACCTGGGCGCGGCCGTTCTTCCTGCTAATGTCAGGTTGCGCACTCATAGTTCAAGAGAGACTCGGGCAGTCAGTGCTCGAGCGAGCCATTGATGAATTTTCCGGGAAATGTTCGTAACCAGACGGGGACGCATGGACCGGGTGACCATAGCGCAAAAGTCATAAGGATTTTGTAAAGAGTGTCAGAACCGGGAGCGATAGCGACCGGGCCAAACAGCTTGATTGATGACCAGCAATTTTCTCAGGGCCTTTTGCCTGAGCGAGCGCGTGCCTGCCTATTCAGGGTGGAACCGGTAGCCGACCCACGGCTCGGTGAGAATGTGACGCGGCTTGGAAGGGTCGCTCTCGATTTTCTTTCGCAGTTGTCCGATGAAGACGCGCAGGTACTCGTTCTGTTCGGTATAGTCACCGCCCCAAACTGCGCCGAGCAGCGCGCGGTGGGTGAGCACTCTGCCGGCATTGCGCAGAAAGTGGACCATTAAATCGAACTCCTTCGGGGTGAGGTGAAGCTCGTTCCCTTTGTGCGTAACGAGATGGGCGTTCAGATCGATCTGAAAATCTCCGGCAGACAGCAGATTTGTCTGGGCGTCGGTCTCGGGCTGTCGCCGCAAGGTCGCGCGAATACGGGCCAGCAGTTCATCCATGCCGAAAGGCTTGGTGACATAATCGTCCGCGCCGGCGTCAAGCGCCTCGACTTTGGTTTTCTCTTCGCCCCGGACAGAGAGCACGATGATCGGCACCTGCGAAATCTGGCGCAGCCGCCGGCACAATTCGAGACCGTCCATATTGGGCATTGCCAGATCGGTGATCACCAGGGCCGGCGGCCAATCATGAAATGTCTGCAAAGCGAATTCACCGTCGCCGGCCACGCGCACTTCATAGCCCTTCGTCGTCAGACTGCGCAGCAGGACACGGGTGAGCTGCGGCTCGTCGTCAACGACCAGTACCCGCTGTTTGCCCTCGTTCATGCCTGCGCCTTCCTGCGTTTTTCAGATATTGTCAGCGGCCCGGTCTCATCATCACCGACGGGCAGCTGCGCGACAAACTTCGTCCCCGGCTGTTCGTCTGCATCTTCGATCCAGATGCGGCCGTCATGCGCTTCGACAATACCGCGCGCAATCGCCAGGCCCATGCCGGTTCCCGCCGTCTTGCGATGGCGCACGTCGCCATCGCGCATGGCCCGAAAGAACTTATCGAAGACGCGCTCGCGCAACTCGGCGGTGATTCCCGGGCCGTGGTCTTCGACGGTAATAACGACGGTGCTGTCGGCTCCCGGGACGGCCGCGACTCTGATGGTGGTGTCGGCTGGTGAGTACTTGGCTGCATTATCAACCAGGGTGTAGACGACTTCTGCGATTGCATGCTCATCAACTCTGACCGAGGGCAGTTCGTCGTCAATCCAAATCTCCAGCCGGTGATCGCGCGTGCGGCGTTCGGCGCGCTTCATGGCGGCGGCAATGATCTCCGGCACTGAAGACCATTGGCGCTGCGGATGTAATTCGCCGGCGTCAATCCGCGCCAGCTTGGTCAAGCCCTCGACAAAATGGTCCAGACGATCGGTTTCTTCGTCGATGACTTGCAGCATCTCTTTGCGACCCTCGTCACCCAGCCGCAACTCGCTGTTGCTAGAGTCGTTGGAATTCAATTCCGCCAGCAGGGTGGTGGCTGAGGCCTTAATCGAGGTTAACGGCGTCCGCAAGTCGTGAGTTACTGCATCGAGGAGCGCCGACTTCAAGCGTTCGCTTTGTTTCAAGGCCTTGGCCTGACTGGATCGCTCGAACGAATCCTGCAATTCGTAATAGAGCCGTTCGACTTCGCGCTTGGCTGATTCGGCTTCCTCGGCGCGCCGTTTGACCCGCGCTGATAATTGGCCGACGACGATCGCCGTGATCATAAAGGCCACCAGCGCGATCCAATTGCGCGGGTCGCTGATGGTCAAAGTCCCGATAGGCGGCAGAAAGAAAAAATTAAAACAGACCACGCCAAAGAGACTGGCGACGATTGCGGGTCCCGATCCCCAGGCCGTGGCGACAAAGAGGATCAGTAAGAGAAAGGCCAGCGCCACCGTAGTTGGATTGATTGGATCGCCGAGCAGTTTCAGAATGCCGCTGGCGGCGGCGATGCCCAGGATCGCGGCGACAAAGCCGAACCATTTCCGCGCGTAGACTGACTCAGTGGTCACCTAAGTTTCTTTTGCGATGCGCGGCGATTGTAATCGAGTCGCGACAGGTTGGCACGCGGGCGCCGTTCAGCCGGCCCCCTTTCTAAAGTTGACGAAAAAGTAAGGAATGCTATAATTAGGCCGAAATCCAAAGAAAACAATCAAAATGAAGATTTCTGCACACGAAGAGTACGGCCTTAGATGTCTGGTGCAACTGGCGCGCGCCGAGGTTCGCGGAGAATCGTTGACGCTCAATCAGATTGCTGATCGTGAAGGCTTGTCCGCGGCCAACGCCGGCAAGCTGATGTGGATTTTGGTAAAGGCCGGCCTGGTCCAATCAACGCGCGGAGCCAACGGCGGCTACACCCTGGCGCGTCCGGCCGCAGAGATTCGCTTGAACGAAGTCATTCGCATTCTGGAAGAAGATACGGTGGATCGATTTTGCAAAACCCATACGGGGGTGCTCGACTCCTGTATTCATACCAGCGACTGCGGCATTCGCCCGGTGATTGTCGGACTTCATGAGATTGTGCAGCACGCTTTGTCCGAAATCACTCTGGCCGAGTTGATTGGATCAGAACAGAAAGTTGACGCGCGTTTGCATCAGATTCAGAAGATGCAAAGCCCGTTAAGGACGATGCGCAACGCGAACTGAAGAGTAAACCGATGAGCACTGCGGAAATTTTAGCGAACCGGGAATACAAATACGGATGGGTGACCGATATTGAATCGGAAACCATTCCGCGTGGTCTGAACGAAGATACCGTCCGGATGATCTCTGCGAAAAAGCAGGAGCCGGAGTGGATGCTCGAGTTCCGGCTGAAGGCCTATCGCCACTGGCTCACCATGAAAGAGCCGCGCAACTGGCCCAACATTGAATTCCCCACGGTCGATTACCAGGACATCATCTATTACAGCGCGCCCAAGCAGAAGGCCACCAAGGCGAGTCTGGATGAAGTCGATCCGGAATTGCTGCGCACCTTCGAAAAACTCGGCATCCCTTTGTCAGAACAGAAGCAGTTGGCCGGGGTGGCCGTCGATGCCGTGTTCGATTCAGTGTCGGTGGCCACGACGTACAAAGAGAAGTTGAAAAAGCATGGCGTGATCTTCTGCTCATTCAGCGAAGCGGTAAAGGAACATCCTGAGCTGGTGCGCAAGTATCTCGGCTCGGTCGTTCCCACCAATGACAACTTCTTTGCCGCTTTGAACAGCGCCGTGTTCTCGGACGGTTCGTTCTGCTTTATTCCCAAAGGCGTGCGTTGTCCGATGGAGCTTTCCACCTATTTCCGTATCAACAATTCCGAGTCCGGACAATTTGAGCGCACCTTGATCGTGGCCGAAGAGAGCGCGTATGTCTCGTATCTCGAAGGTTGTACCGCGCCGCAGTTCGATCGTAACCAATTGCATGCGGCGGTGGTTGAGCTGGTCGCCCTGGATGATGCCGAAATCAAATACTCGACGGTGCAGAACTGGTATGCGGGTGATGAGACAGGCAAAGGCGGCATTTACAACTTCGTCACCAAGCGCGGCAAGTGTGCCGGGCGCAACTCAAAAATTTCCTGGACGCAGGTCGAGACCGGCTCGGCCATCACCTGGAAGTACCCGTCCTGCATTCTGATGGGCGACAACTCGATTGGCGAGTTTTATTCGGTGGCCCTGACGAATCATGCGCAGGAGGCGGACACCGGCACCAAGATGATTCATCTCGGTAAGAATACGCGTTCGACCATCGTTTCGAAGGGCATCTCTGCCGGGCGCGCCAACAACAGTTACCGCGGGCTGGTGAAGGTGATGCCGAAAGCCGAGAACGCGCGCAACTACACGCAATGCGATTCCATGCTGATTGGCAGCAATTGCAGCGCGAACACGTTTCCTTATATCGAAGTCATGAACAACAGTTCGCAGGTCGAACACGAAGCTTCGACTTCGAAGATCAGCGAAGAGCAGTTGTTCTATTTAATGCAGCGCGGCATTTCGCAGGAAGATGCGGTGTCGCTAATCATTAACGGTTTTTGTAAAGACGTCTTCCTGCAGCTCCCGATGGAGTTTGCGGTGGAAGCGACGCGCCTGCTGGGTTTGAAGTTGGAAGGCGCGGTGGGATAAGGGTGGCGAATGGTCTTTGATTTACCATTCACCCATTTTTGGAGCAGTCAATGTTAGAGATTCGAGACTTACAGGCATCGGTTGACGGCAAAGCGATTCTTAAAGGCATCAACCTCAAAGTTAATAAGGGCGAAGTGCACGCCATCATGGGGCCAAACGGTTCGGGTAAATCAACTCTGGCCAAGGTGCTGGCCGGCCATCCGGCATACGAAGTGACGGGCGGGGAAGTCATCTATGACGGCAAGAACCTGCTGGAGATGACCCCGGACGAACGCGCGCGCGAAGGCGTCTTCATGGCCTTCCAATATCCGGTCGAGGTGCCCGGCGTCTCGAATGCGCAGTTTCTGCGGCTGGCCTATAACGAGAAGCAGAAGCATCTCGGCCAGGAGGAGCTGGATCCGCTCGAGTTCAAAGACTTCCTCAAAGAGAAGGCGGCCCTGGTGGAGATGGACGCCAGCTTTATGACGCGCTCGGTAAACGAAGGCTTCTCCGGCGGCGAGAAAAAACGTAACGAGATTCTGCAGATGGCCGTGCTCGATCCCAAGTTGTCGGTGCTCGACGAGACTGATTCCGGGCTGGACATCGACGCGCTGCGGATTGTGGCCGAAGGGGTGAACAAACTCCATTCTCCGGAAAAGGCCTCAATCGTGGTGACGCATTATCAGCGGCTGTTGAATTACATTGTCCCCGATTTTGTGCATGTCCTTTCTGGCGGCCGCATCGTCAAGGAAGGCGGCAAAGAGTTGGCCCTGGAGTTGGAAGAGAAGGGTTACGACTGGCTGAAGAATGGCAACGGCACAGCCGCCGCGAAGTAAGCATGACCTCCGCAATAGCTAAAACAAACAACTCATACGCGGCCGCGTTCAGTGAGGCGGCGCTGCGAAAAACGGAAGAGCCCGCCTGGCTGCGCGACTTCCGTAACGCATCCTTTGCGCGGTTCCAGGAAATTGGTTTCCCTTCGGTCGAAGAGGAAGAGTGGAAATACACGAACGTCGCCGCGATCGGTAAAGGCAACTTTGCGCCGACGACCAGCAGCAACGGCACGGCGTTGACGCCGGACGCCATTCGCGTTTGGGGTTATGAAGAAGCCCCGGTGCGGCTGGTGTTCCTTAACGGAATTTTCCGGCCGGACCTCTCGTCGCTGCGCGAGCAGCCGCCCGAGTTGCTCGCCGGCAATCTAATTGAGGCGGCCAACGATGCCCGCCATGGCCAGGCAATTCGTCAGGTGTTGGAGCCGCGGGCCCAGGGGACCAACGGATTTGTGGCCCTCAACAATGCTCTCTTCGCCGGCGGTCTGTTCCTGCAAATCAAACGCAACGCCACGATTGCCCCGCCCATCCATCTGTTGCTGATCACGGAAGCGGGCAGCAGCAATCCGGCCGCGTCGCCGCGCATAGTAATTCACGCCGAACCGAATAGTTCGGCCACGATTATCGAGAGCTATGTGAGCGCCGGCGAAAGCGAATACCTGACGAACGCGGTAATTGATTTCGCCGTCGAAGACTCTGCGCAGATTCGACATTACCGGGTCCAGCGCGAAAGCGCGAAAGGCTTTCATATCGCCGCCACCCACGCGACCCTGGGGCCTAAAGCCAAATACGAAACCACTTCAATTAATCTCGGGGGCTCCATCTCGCGCCACGACATCGACGTAGTGATGGATCACGAAGGCGCTGAGTGCGCAGTTGATGGGCTTTACATGGTTGAGGGCAGCCAGCACGCAGACACTCATTCGGTAATCGATCATCGACAGCCGCACTGCACCAGCCGCCAACTTTACAAGGGCATCCTGGATGGCAAATCGCGCGCGGTCTTCAACGGCAAGGTTTTCGTGCGGCACGGGGCGCAGCAAACCGACGCGCAGCAAACCAATAAGAACCTGTTGCTTTCGAAAGAAGCGCAGATCGACACCAAGCCGCAGCTGGAAATCTACGCCGATGACGTGAAGTGTACGCACGGGGCGGCGATAGGACAGCTCGATGAAGATGAGCTGTTCTATCTTGAAAGCCGGGGCATCAATCCGGCCCTGGCTCGCAACATGCTGACCTACGGGTTTGCCGAAGAAGTCATTGAGCGGATCACGATCGAGTCGATCAAGCGGGAATTGGATTCAGTCGTTCTTAACCGTCTGAGTCAGGGGGCAGGCGCCAGTGGATTGGAGGACCTCAAATGAAAAGGGTTCTCTGGTTTGGATTGGCGCTGACAGTTTTCGCGGCCGCAGCCTCAGCCAGAGCGCAGAACACCGCAGCTCAACAGTCGATCACTTTGTACGCACCCAAGTATGCCGGTGATCTTTACCGGGTCTCAGTTGACCTTCAGGATGCCGCTTACGCGCCGCGGCTCAGATTCGGTGACGTGGGTTATGGCCTGCTGCGCGTCGGGCCCGAGGTTGACTGGTTGGAAATTTCGGTAGCTCAGGATCGGCGCAGCGCCTTCCTCGATCTCGGTCCGCACGCCTGGACCGACAGTTTCAAGGTGCCTTGGGTCGAGCCGCTCGCCAGACTAAAACCCGGCGAGGAGCGGCAGATCTTCGTGGATTCAAGCGGCCAGAACGGCCAAGACGGGCGAGACGGTTTCGGCGCGGGAAATGGGCGCGGCTTGAGCGCGTTGCCATCAACCGGCCCGGATCAGGGATACCCTACCGAGACGCCGCGCCGGGCAAAACGTGAAGCCGGAGTGCGGACCAGTCCGAACATGCTGAGGGCGATTCTCGGGCACATCTACGTGCTTCACGTGGTGGACGACCGGAGAGACTTTTACGCCTTGGTCCGAATTGAATCAATGCAGCGGGGCGACAACTGCACCATCTCCTGGAAGATGATTCCGGCGCCGCCACCGCCCGCAGTAAGCAAATAGTATTTGACTATGGTGACTGTAGAGCAACTGGTACCGATCAAGCCGAAGCCGAGCGACTCCTGGGATGTCGAGCGCATTCGCAAGGATTTCCCCGTATTGAGCCAGCACGTCAATGGCAAACGGCTCGTCTATCTCGACAATGGCGCTTCGTCGCAGGTCCCCACAATGGTGATTGAGCGCGGCGCCCAGTATCTCCAGCAGGAGCATTCCAATATTCATCGCGGCGTGCATTACCTCAGCATGAAGGCGACCACCGCCTATGAAGGCGCGCGCGAAAAAGTGAAGCGCTTCATCAATGCGCGCGAGGCGAAAGAATGCATCTTTGTCCGCGGCGCTACCGAAGGCATTAACCTGGTGATGCACGGTTATGGCCGGAAGTTCATCGGCGCCGGCGATGAGATCATCATCTCTACGATGGAGCATCACGCGAACATCGTCCCCTGGCAGATGCTCTGTGAAGAGAAAGGCGCGCAGCTCCGCGTCATTCCCATCAATGACGCCGGCGAGTTGTTGATGGATGAGTACGACGCGCTCCTCAACGAGCGCACGAAGTTCGTGGCGGTGACCCACGTCTCAAATGCTCTGGGGACGGTGAACCCGGTCAAAGAGATTATCGATCGCGCCCACAAATACGGGGTGCCCGTCCTGATCGACGGCGCTCAGCAGGCGCCGCACGGGAAAATTGATGTGCAGGATCTCGACTGCGACTTTTATACCTTCTCCGGCCATAAAATGTTTGCGCCTACCGGCAGTGGAGTTATTTACGGTAAGCAGCGCTTGCTGGAACAGATGAATCCGTTTCAGGGCGGCGGCGACATGATCAAGACGGTCACGTTTGAAAAAACGACCTACGCTGATTTGCCTAACAAGCTGGAAGCGGGAACTCCGGCGATTGCTTCGCAGATTGGTCTGGGCGCCGCCATCGATTATCTGAACATCATCGGCCGGGAAAAGGCCGCCGCTTACGAGCACGAGTTATTGAATTACGCGACCCAACGTTTGTCGGCCATCGAAGGCGTGCGCATCATCGGCACGGCCAGGGAAAAGTTGAGCGTGCTGTCCTTCACCATCGAGAATGTTCACCCTCATGACATCGGCACGATTCTGGACCAGCAGGGAATCGCGATTCGGGCCGGGCATCACTGTGCGCAGCCGGTGATGCAGCGCTTCAAGATTCCGGCCACCGCGCGCGCTTCATTTGCTTTTTATAACACGAAGCACGAAGTCGATTTATTGGCCGAGGCAGTTGAGAAAGTAATCGAGGTTTTCTCGTGAATAGTGATTCGTAAGTAGACTCGCGTATCGCCTGTCCCATTTCCGATTTACCATTTTACGATTTACTTTATGTCCGAACTCTCCGAGCTTTATCAACAGGTCATCCTCGACCACAACAAGAAGCCGCGCAATTTTCACAGGCTCGAGAATGCCAATCGCCGGGCGGAAGGGTTTAACCCGCTGTGCGGCGATCAGCTCAATGTCTATCTGCACGTCGAAGGCGATCAGGTGCAGGAGGTCAGCTTTGAAGGATCGGGCTGTGCCATCTCAAAAGCCTCAGCCAGCATGATGACCCAGGCCGTGAAGGGCAAGAGCAAGCAGGAGGCCGAGACGCTCTTCAACGAATTTCATCGGATGGCCATGGGCGAACTGGATGAAGAGAGCGAAGAGAACCATCTCGGGAAGTTGAAAATCTTCGCCGGGGTCCGCGAGTTTCCGGCGCGCGTGAAGTGCGCCACCTTGTCCTGGCACACCATGCATGCCGCGCTGAACGATGAACAGTCGGCGACCACCGAAAGCTAGGTACTCCGCCCTCGCGAACGGTCTAAAGTCGCTGGAATTTCCCCCAAACCCGAGTCCAAAAATATTGTTGACCGTTGCTGCCGCGGCACTTATGATGAATAGACCCAGCTGGCGCTGGACGTCTTGCCCGGACGAAATAGAAATCGAATTCCTACCCGCCTGAATTCGAAAATACCCTTAAAAAAAATTCCATCTTTCGGAGTTATTTCATGAACAGGTCGAAATGTACCGAATGCGGTTTGGTCAATTGGGCGGACGCTGAGGTTTGCAAAAGGTGCGGCACCGCGATTCAAACGGCGCCCGTGGAAATGGCGACGCCGCCGGAGCAGAGTCTGGCCGCTCCATATCCAGGCTATGAGGCGAGTACGAATGTGCAGTTGAAGACGGGACTGGCTATTGCATCGCTGGTGATTGGGGTACTCAACTTTCTGTTCTTTGGCATTCTTGTGATCCCGATCGTCGTCGGAATCGTGATCTCAGTAGTTGCCCTGAAAAAGGTAAAGGAAAATCCTGACGAGTACGGCGGGAAGTCACTGGCGATGGGCGGACTGGTCACTAATATTGTTTCTGCCGTTCTGCTGGTGCCGTTCTTGATCATCGCGGCGATTGCCATTCCCAACCTGCTGGCTTCACGCATGGCTGCCAATGAACGCGACGCCCAGTCGTCGCTTAGCAGGATTCATGAAGCCGAAGTTACTTACCAGGTAAAGACGGGCCACCCATCGTGCGCCACCCTCGCCGAATTGGAGAGACAATCACTGATCCCGCCTGAACTCGCGAGCGGTGAACACTGGGGGTATCGATTTAGGATCGAACCCGATAAGGGCACAGATGGTGGGTGGGCGCTATTGGCGGCGCCGACCGCATACAGGGCAAGCGGGATTCGTTCATTTTTTATCGATGAGACCGGAGTGCTCCGCGGGGAAGATATTCACGGACTTGATGCCACCAGGTTTTCCCCGCCGGTAAACTTCAACGGAGACGATCCTTACACGCGACCTCAGGCGCGGCGCTCCTCCAGGAACGCAGATGACGATTAGCGCCAGGGGGCTTCAGCTGGCATAAAAAAAGGGCGTAGACCGAAATCTACGCCCTTTTGCTTTTAAGCGCCGGCCGCCTATGGACAGCCGGAAGTGATCGTATAGGCCGGTCCTGAATCCACCGCATTCGGATGACCCTGATCGTGCGGCACCGTGACGTGCGCGGTGACAAACGACGTGTTGCCGGCGGCGTCGCGTGCGCGGAAGGTGATCGTGTAGACGCGGCCATCGCCGTTGCCGTTACGCGCGGCGCGTAACTGCACCGACTTGCAATCGCCGGCGATCACGATATCACCGCTGGCGGCGCTCCCTTCATCGCTGCTGACGCTGGCGATTACGACGCTGTTCAGATTTACCGATGCGTCGAAGTTGTCGGAGGCGCCGGCAACTAAATCTGAAACCAGAATCGTGTGTGGCGAGCCATTCGGCGGCCAGAGCGAGATCGAGTTTCCATTCAGCGTGATGACCGGCGCTACCGTGTCGCCCACGATAATTGAGACGGTCGCTTCGCTGCTGGTCAGCGGTCCCGAGGGGCCGTCGCCGGTGTCGGTCACCGTGAAGGTAAAGCTGTCCGGGCCCGCATAGTTCGGCGCCGGAGTGTAAGTCCGGTTGGCGCCAGAGCCCATCAGCGAACCATGGCTCGGACCTGAAGTGACCGTGAAGGTGAGACTCGATGGGGCCGTTTCGACGTCGCTCCCGGTAAGAGTAATCCCAACCGGAGTGTTTGAGGTGGTCGCTACCGACTGGCTGTTGGCGACCGGCGCATCGTTCACCGGATTGACGGTGATGCTCACGCTGCCATTCGCATGGCCTCCGTGCCCGTCCGAAACCACGTAGCCGAATGAGTCACTGCCGTTGTAGTTCGCGGCTGGCGAATAGACGGCCTTGCCGCTCACGATCGCAACCGATCCATGAGCCGCGCTGCCGACACTCGTCAGCGAGAGCGTGTCGCCATCGACGTCCGTGTCGTTGGCCACGACATCAACGGTAACCGAATTGTCTTCGTTCGTGGTCGCAGAGTCGGGTATCGCCACCGGATTATCGTTGACGGGGTTGATGGTCACGTTGACGCTGGCCGTCGCGGTGCCGCCATGACCGTCGCTGACGGTGTAGGTGAACGAATCGCTGCCGTTGTAGTTGGCGGCCGGCGAATAGGTCACGCTGCTGCCGTTGTTGGTGACTGAGCCGTGCGCTCCCTGGGTCACCGCGCTCACGGTCAGCGCATCGCCGTCCACGTCTGAGTCGTTCGCCAGCACATTAACAACGACCGGCGTGTCTTCATCCGTGGTTGACGAGTCGGCTCCCGCCACCGGATTGTCATTGACGGGTTTAATCGTCACGCTGACGTTCGCCGTTGCGGTGCCGCCATGGCCGTCGCTAACGGTGTAGCTGAATGAATCGCTGCCGTTGTAGTTGGCGGCCGGCGAATAGGTGACGTTGTTGCCGTTGTTGGTGACTGAGCCATGCGCACCCTGGGTCACCGCGCTCACGGTCAGCGCATCGCCGTCCACGTCTGAGTCGTTCGCCAGCACATTAACAACGACCGGCGTGTCTTCATCGGTGACGGCCGAGTCATCGTGCGCGTCCGGATTGTCGTTGACTGAGTCGACAGTTACGTTGACGGTGGCCGATGCGCACTTCGAATCGGGCGCTCCGTTCGTGGTGCCGTCGTCACAGACCGTATAGGTGAATGAGGCGGCGCCGTTGTAATTGGCGGCCGGCGTGTAGTTAATCATGCCGCTGGCCAGCGAAACTGTGCCGTGCGTGTTCGCAGTCCCGGTGACTGACGTCACGGTCAGGTTCTGGGTTGATTCGTTGGCCGGACCGGCGCTGTCATTCGCAGTCAGATCGCCGGCTGAGAAGTTCAACGGTGTGTCTTCCTGAGTCGACTTGTTGTCATCGGCCGCCGTGGGCGAGTCGTTGACTTCGCTGACCCCGATTGTCACAGTTGACGTATTTGAGTTTGTCGTGCCGTCGCTGGCTTTGAAGCTAAAGCTGTCAGAGCCATTGAAGTCGGCATTCGGAGCGTAGCTAACCGTTGCAGTGCAGGTTCCATTCGAGCAGGTCGAAGAACTGACCGAACCCAGCTGGCCGTTGGCCGGCGGATTGACAATCGAGAATGTCAGACTGGCATTCGTAGATTGCAGCGCCGTCAAGGTGATGGTGACCGAGTTATCTTCCGTGGTCGAGGCGGTCTGATTGGCCGTGCCCGGCGGATTTGTGCCGTTCGTTCCTGCCTCAACACAAGCCTGGACTGCCGGCGGCAAGTTCGAGAAGAAATCAAAGCCGGTTAGTTGTTCGATATTGTCGACCGTCGTCAGAAAATTCTGCCATGGAGTGCTTCTGATTCCCTGGGCGTTAGGCATCAGCACGGCAATCGTTCGGGTGGAACAGGTGACGCGCGATATGTCATCACCGCTCTGCAACGGCAGCACCAGCGCAACCTTCCAGGTGTAGGCCGGAACGGTGACGTTCCCGTTCGCGACTGTGTTCGTGGTGCCTCCATTTGAGCCCGTGCCGCCCTGACCCAATGGACCGGAAACAATGTAGAGCTCGTTGCCGGCCGACGCGATTGTCCGCAAGTCACCTTCCAGCGCAGCCCATGGACCCTGGTTGTTGTCCGGGGCCTGCGGGACCATGTTAGACATCAGGTACGTTTCCTGATTGATCGGCACGCGGAACTCATTGTCGCGATCGGCATTAGGTGTCATGTGGCCGCGATCGAAACCGCTGCCTGAGTAATCAAATGCCTGGACCCGGTACCAGTCCGCCGGGACCGCCGGATCAGGACGGAACACGTCCACGCGAGCCAGCGACCCGTACCAGGCCGGCTCGAGATGCCAGCTGACCCAGTTAGGCGTTCCCTTATCGCGGTTGTACGAGAGCGCATAAGTCGGCTTCATCATCAGGAAGTTGTCGGGTTGGCTCTCGCTGGCCACGGCGCAGCCGAACGGAGTGCCGCAGCCGGGATCGCCCATCGTCAAATGGACACTGGGCGGATACGGCGGCGGATGTTGATTGTCGGCGACGACGGTGAATGACCAGGTGTAATCCGCCAGCAAATTGTCAGTGTCAGGCGTGGCATCATCAGAGTCCTGATCGTGAATGGCAGTCTTCACGATGGTGACGGTGCACTGCTCGCTGAACTGGAAATTCGTGTTTGGCGTGATCGCGTAGGTCTTGAAATCGTTCGTGTGAGCGACGGTGGCATCGTTGTGCGAACCGCTGCCGAGGCAAGTGATGTTGTACCAGCCGGGATCGACATTAACCGGCTCGCTGAAATCAACGGTGACGCTGGCGTCGTGAGGCACGGTATTGCCGTTAGTCGTGGGATCGGTTCCCGCGACCCAGGGACCTAACTCGACGATGGGCGCCGTCTGACGCGGATCCGGTGTGCCGGCAACAAAGTCGCTGCCGTTTTGATCGTTATCCTGCGTGCCTCTGATGTTCGTAATCGGCGGGGGCAAGGGCTTTCGCAGAAGTGCAGTCGTGTTGCTCGGCGCCGGGGCGTTGGCGGTGCCCTCGTGGCAGTTGGCGGACGTGCCATAGCCGACAAAATCGACCACGTCAGGATCAATTCCCAATGGACACGGACCCGTAAGCGAGTCGGAATTCTTGACCAGCGCCACCTTGCCGGTGGTCGCTGACATATTGATGCTGCCGGAAATTTGTGATGCCGGTAACGCCAGGCCATCACCGGCAGTGCCGGTACCCAGGCTGATCAGATAGTACGTGCCCGGCGGGATACTGCCGCCGATAGGTTGCTTGTTCGTCCAGCTCGTCCCCGTGGCCGAGGCGTATTGAATGGTCCAACCGGTTACATTTATGGGGGCCGCCGTCGGGTTATACAACTCCACAAAATCATTCTTGTAGGTTGAGCCGCTATTACCGCCGCCGCCATAGACCTGACTGATGGTTATATGATCCGCGACCAGGGGCAGGACACTCATTACGATGTTCGTGTTGAAGGTGCGCGCCTGGGCATCAGAAATGGTCACCGGCAATGACTTGAAACCTCCGGTGGTACTCAGGGGCACCGTCGTGCTGAAGGTAAAGACACTGCCACCGCCGCTAAAGGGCTGACTGGATGAGCCGCCGATCGGCGAAAGATCGGCCACGACTGTCACCCCGCTGCTCGCCGGGTTTTGCGCCGCAGCGACCTCCACTGTGAGCGTCACACTAGTGCCAACCGGAACCGAGCTGGGATTGGCCGAGCCATAACCAAACAGGCTGGTGCAGTCATGCACCGGCGTTGCACTGTTGCGCGGGTTGGGATCGCCATTCACAAAATCGGCCGCGTTATCGTTCGTGTCAAAGCAGCCTTCATTGCGACGGAGGGCTGCCGTCAGGTTATCGAGGGTGGCGGCGAATCCCGACCCTTCGAAACAGTCGCTGGCATTGGCGGCGCCATAGCCAATGAAGTCGACAATGCCAAATGCTCCCGCATCCGCATCGGGACAGGCGCCGGTCAACGGGGTTGAGTTGTTGACGAGCGCTACCTTGCCTGACGTCGAGGCTACCGTAATCGTGCCAATCGCATCCGGCGCTACCGGCAACGGATCGGTGCCGCCGGCTCCCTGCGACTCTTGAATCAAGTAGTATTGTCCGGGTTGCAGGGTGAAGTTCGTCAGCGGAGTAACCTGCCACGTGCCGCTAATCAAGGCCTGCACGGACCAGCCATTCAAATTAACCTGCGTGCTGCCGTGATTGATCAATTCGATATAGTCATTCTTTAGAGTGGCGCCGGTGTTACCGCCGCCGCCATAAACCTGACTGATGACGACGTCGTTAGGCGGAGGTGTCGTCTTGACGTTCAGCGCGATCGAACCGTTTCCGGTGCGCGCTTGAGCGTCGGTAATGGTAAACGGAAGCGATTTCGCTCCCGGCGTGGTGGCGTTGGAAACCGTAGCCGTAAAAGTAAACGTGTTGCCACTGCCTGAAAAAGCCTGTGACGCCGAGCCACCGATTGAAGAGAGATCGGCAGTCACCGCGAGGCCGGTACTCGTGGGGTTCGTCCCCGGAGTTACATTTACCGTCAGAGTTGTGGCCGCCCCCGGCAACACTGAACTCGGATTCGCTGATCCGGTTCCCGTCGGATTGGTTGGCGTTGGCGTTGGCGTTGGTGTGGGCGTCGGGGTCGGTGTGGGCGTGGGCGTAGGTGTTGGCGTCGCTGTCGGTGTCGACGTGGGACTGCCCCCGATGCCCTGGGCCGTAACCGAGAAGTCATCGATCGCCAGGCCATGGTCGTTGCCACTATGATCGGGATCCGACCAGCGCAGCAGTATTTCCTGCCCGTCGGCCAAAGAGAGACCGGTAATTGTGAAACTGATGGGCACCCGGTTCGCCGCCAGATTTCCATTGAGAGCGCCGGCGGTGCCGCCGGTTACGGGACTGATAAAATCAAGCTGGGTAACCGGAGTGCCTCCGGTATTGAAATCTGCAAGGGCATTCCCCAACCCATTTCCGATTCGATATGAGAAGGATACGGTCTGCGCTGCCGCCGCGCTGTTTCTCCATTCCTCGCCCGTGTAGCTTACTGCCAGCGAAGTAATGGTGCCGCCGGTGTTATTCGCTAATCGAACGCCGTAGAAGAAGCTTCCCGCCGCCGCGTTACCAGAGCCGACCGTCCCGAGCGCTCTTTCGGTGCTCGAAGTCGAGCCGTAGCTATAAAGATTTCCGGCGTTGCTACCGCCGGTGTCGGCCACAATGGTGGTGCCCGTGCCGGTGCGCTGCGAGTACCATCCGGGGATCGTCGAATCGTTGGTCCAGGTCCCGGAACCGGTGCTGATGAGCGTGTCAAAGTTCTGGGTGGACGCCGTACCGAATGAAGTAATGCTCACGGCTCCCCCGGCGGCTGAAGCTGACCTTAGCTCCAGCGTCAAACCGAGATAACCGAAGGCCAGCGCCGAAGCCAGGGCGATTGCCAACAGACGCGCTTTAGGACCCGGGGACAAACGACGAAGAGTACTCGTTAACATTTGGGGCATTCCTCTCTCTTACAATCTCAAATTTTATTTAGCAGGTTGTGGCTGAACGACCGATTGGCGGGCGTTTCGGTCGTTGCGATCAAGACACTCAAAAAAATACCGCGGTGGAAATACGCCTAGTATTAAGGTGCAAAAGGCCCCAAATACATTCCGGCAACAGGAAGGCAAAACCTCTCACAACGGAATGAAAGCTTTTATCAGCAATGAGTTCAGAGGTCAAGCCAGTTTGATATAAATCTTGCGGAGAATTCCCCGGTTTTCTTTATCAAATAGCGCTTAGTTCGTACCAGTCCACACTATCCGCAATTCGTTAAGCTTGCGTTACATCAGCCTGAACTGTAGATGAAACTCGACCAGATTGAACAAAACCCTGGCGGCTGATAATCGCAAATGACAAAAGCCCGTTCGGGAGGCATAATCGCTGCTCACAATAACTTGCATGGTGCAGATAAAAACGATCGAGCTCCGTGAAATTCGTCTGCCACTGATTCATTTTTTTGAGACGAGTTTCGGTCGTACTACTGAACGGCGGATCATCCTGGCGCGCGTCATCGATGACGAGGGCGCCGAGGGCTGGGGTGAATGCACCTGTGGTGAAGGTCCGTTCTATTCAGATGAATGGACTGAAACAGCCTGGTCAACGTTGCGCGACTTTCTGGCGCCGATGGTAACCGGCCGGGCGGTGTCCGGCGCCGGGCAAGTCAATGATTTAATGAAGGCCGTCCGCGGTCACCGGATGGCCAAAGCATCGATCGAAACTGCCTGCTGGGACCTGGAAGCCAGACGTGCCGGTACGCCGTTGTGGAAACATCTGGGTGGCGTTCAAAGTGAGATTCCTTGCGGCGTTTCCATCGGGATTCAGGATTCGCCGGAGCAGCTCCTTGAGAAAATCGAAAAGGAAGTCAGCGCCGGCTATCAGCGAATTAAAATCAAGATCAAACCCGGGTGGGACGTCGACATCGTTGCCCGCGTGCGCGCACGCTTTCCGAATATTCGACTGATGGGCGACGCAAATTCTGCCTACACGTTGAAGGACGTTTCGCTGTTCCAGGCGCTGGACGAGTTTCAGTTGATGATGCTGGAGCAACCGCTCGCCTACGACGATATGTTCGATCATGCGGAGCTGCAAAAACAGATTCAGACTCCGATTTGTCTTGACGAATCGGTCAAGACTCCGGCAGACGCGCAGCACGCCATTGCCCTGCGGGCCTGTCGCATAATCAATGTGAAACTGGGCCGGGTTGGCGGGCATACGCTGGCGCAGCAGGTTGAGCAGATCGCGCGGACAAACAACATCCCGGTCTGGTGTGGAGGCATGTTGGAATCCGGAATCGGCCGGGCGCATAACATCGCCATGGCCACGCTCGCCGGATTTATTCTTCCCGGTGATGTGTCTGCCAGCAGCCGTTATTGGACGGAAGATATCATTGAGCCTCCGGTGACGGTGAGTGCGCGCGGGACCATCGCAGCGCCGGCCCAACCGGGTATCGGGTTCGAAGTCAA
>Ga0126383_10000556_pt1 | contig 21014 bp, 26 predicted proteins | sample PanSoiMetPlot_35_FD_96882 | JGI IMG/M metagenome (GOLD analysis project Ga0126383, IMG submission 96882) | Tropical forest soil microbial communities from Panama - MetaG Plot_35 | ecosystem: Environmental > Terrestrial > Soil > Tropical forest > Bulk soil | place: Panama | collected 2016-02-17
ATATTCATTCCCTTTAAACAATTGTTGCCGCACCGCTTTCCTTTCACCCGAAGCGAGGTCGCCTGCCCAGTAATCCTCGCGCACGTGAAATCCTTGTTTTACATAGCGTTCTGCCGCCAGAAGAGCAAATGCCCGCGCGTACACTGTGGTGTACTCCACCGAGGCGAAAATCGCAGGCGGTAGCACAACGATGGCCGCCAACAGGGAGGTCGTGCAGAGAAGGACCTTTGCGAAAGGATTCACCCGGAATTTCTCAGTCTTTCTTGATGATGTCGTTGTCGAGTCGCTTCCCACCAAAACCGCCCCATACGCATGTTTGCAGGCAGTTTTGGTTCTGGCATCCCTCGAATTTGCTCAGATTTAACCTTGTATCAAGCCGACAAGCCCGATTCGGTTCATACTTCTCGGCGGGTAACACCCCGATGATGCCTGACAGGTAGGGCTTGGTTGCGGTTGGGATTACGGCCATAGACGGAATACTTGTCACTTTTCGCCTTTGCAAAGGTACCTTTGGCGGGCTTCAATCATTGCCTGCCTGGTCGCTTCGTCAGCTTTTATCTCGACAATGCCAGCCTGCGCGGCAGTGTTCACCTCGACCTTAGTGCCAGGCTGGCGGTACTCTGGATATGAAAGCTCCAGGAATGCCTTCTTTGCGCGCCAATCGGTGTCACCAGCTCGCTTTATACTCGCTAGCGCATCCTGTCTGGCTCGTTTAAGCACGCCCCCGGTGGCACCGGGTAGCCACCCCGCCCAGCCCTCTTGTTGCCGTCATGTTGACCGTATCAAGGGCTGTTATGGTCTTTTATAGTCGCCGTCGGTCGCACTTGTGCCTAGGCACTCGCTTGTTAGCTAGGGGCTTCATCGGATTACGAAACCGTTGCTCTACCGGCTGAGCTACGTCGGCACGAAGCGGGAAAACATTGCATCCCGTGGCGCGTGACATAAGCGCTGCTGTAGCCACTGTAGCCTCGCTGGTAAGATGCGAATCCACTACCACTGGGGCCGTCGCCACAGCAATGCGTCAGGTCTGTGCTGGAGCGCCAGTCCCCGATTCGGCTGAATCTATCGAGGAATTCAGTTTCGAAGAACCGCCTGTTCGCTGACGCTGAGTCTCGGCCAATCGAATCTCGACGGCTTGGATGATCCGCTGCTGGAGAACAAGTACCGCATCTGCTTTGTCCTTGTAAACAGCCAAGGGCAAAACGGAGGAGTAAGCAGAAAAATCGCCGAACATTCCGTACGGTTTTTGACCTGCGAGAAGAATAGGTTGTATCGGCACGGACGGCATGCTCGGCACAATCGCTTGGAGTTCCTGTGGGATGCTTCTAGCATCTGTGATATCGGCAATTACAAATCGAGCTAGGTGGGCGAGCGTGGAAACCGTCTCAGTCAACGTACGAGATGATGGTCCTTCGAAGTCGAATATGACCGATAAATACCCAAGGTCCCGAAGTGTAGACCGTAGCGCGTCAAGCACCGATTTTCGCTCCGCAGAAAAATTTCCCAAAATAAGCACGAGTTTGGTGGTTAGTGTCTGGATAACGTTGCGGATCCTCTCATTACGAAGGATCACGTACAAGAATTGGGCTACCTCCAGATCGTCCACCGCGAGCGACTCTCTCCAGGCATCTTCGTGTGCGAAGGCCACGTTTGGTACTGTCGAATCTGTAGCATCCACCATTGGCTCATCCCACGGCGCGAGGTACAGCATAGACTGGGAAGTATCTTGGAGACTAACGTTCCAAACTGAAATTCCATACACACCACAATGCGCTAACTGCGCGCCGTCTAAATCCACATCGACAAGACGAGCGTACTGTAGATCAGCATGAAAGAACACTGCCTCGCGACAATCTGCCCCCTGAAGATCCGCCCGGCTAAGGTCTGTATCGTCAAATCGTGCAGACTGAAGGTTCGCCGAGCTTAAATTAGCGTTTCCGAACGAAACCCCCCGCCAAGTTGGCAAAAGAAAGATTCGCGCCGGTCAGATTAGCGTACCCAAAGTCCGCCTCTCGCAAATCCCTACCTACTAATGACGCGTTGCTCAGGTTAGGATAAGCTGATTCTGTTTCTTCATTTTTTCGGCGCCAAGCCATAAATGCTTCGACGCTCTCATTCAATGCCTCTAATTCAGAAAACATACTGATCTGTAGTCAAACAGTTCCTAAAGTCGTTAGCGCCGACGAAGTGCAATTGACGTCTCCGGCAGGACAAATGTCTCACCGATTTCGAGCAGAGCAATGCGCTCGGGACTTTTACTCAGCGCGGCTTCAAACCGCTCGATCGGTTCACGGAACGGCTCAAAACTGAGCCGGAACGTTTGATGGTGCACCGGCACAATGAACCGCGCGCCTGCGGCATTCGCCATTTGGATTGCCTGCTCGGGCGTGCAATGGGATTGGATCCACGGATTATAAGCGCCTATTGACATGATGGCGATGTCGATTGCGCCATGTCGACGCAGCGCTGCGAAATTTTCCGTCATTGCCGTGTCGCCGGCGAAAATTATACGGTGTCTCCCGCGATTGCGGGATTCGACGAGGTATCCGTTGTAGCCGCGGTACGTGTCCCGCTGCGTCCGCGCGCCCCAATGCTTCACCGGGAACGCCGTAACCTCGATATCGCCTGCAGCAGTGCTTAAAATCTTGCTTTTACGCCAATCGAGCTCGGTGATTTCGCGGAATCGCGTCCGCTTCAATAGATTCCGAGTGGCGCGCGCGATGATTACGCTGGTAGTTCGGTCGAAACACTGCAGCGTTCGCAGGTCGAGATGGTCAAAATGCGCGTGCGAAAGAAGGACAACATCGATCCTCGGCAACTCCTGAAACTTCAGCGCGGGCGCGGTCAGTCGTTTGGGACCAATTGTGAATCCCGGTAATCGAATCCCAATGCGCGAGAAAAGAACAGGGTCGGTAAGAATTGTTACGCCGAAAAAATTGATGAGCACGGTGGAGTGCCCTAACCATGCAAGTGTCACCTGCGTATCGCTCCATTTCGACGGCTCCGGTTTGGCAAAAGCTGGAGCGGTCGGGCGCCAACTTTCGATCGTCCATTCACGCCAAAGATGAGCAATCCAGTGAGGGGCGGCGGAGCGGGTTGATTTCCAATTCTCCATCTGGCGATACACTCGACCGGCACCGGCAAATCCGCTCGCTCATAATTACGAAGAGGATCACAACGAGGAAGTGCGGCTCCACCGCAACGGAAGTTTGAGCCCACGAATGACACGAATGAACGCGAATAGGAAAACGTTCTGCTTCGATTTCACGAAGCTTTAGGAGTGCGACACGTCCTCGTGTCGCTTTGGATCGAATCGTCTGACTATCCTTGCCCGGCGCCACGCGCCACGAGCACGGAGCAATTGGCGTGATTCAGAATGCTGCGTGTGAGATCGCCCATGATGTAATGACGGAGCAGACCCCGCGCTGGCGACGTGCCCGTCACGATCAAGTCGTAATCGCCTTCTCTCGCTTCTTCAAAAACTTGATCGATGACGATCCCATGCCGGAGACGCACTGCGGCCGAGACGCCAAGGCGTTCGAGTTCTCTTTTTTGCCGGCGTAGATTGGTTCCAAGTGCCGATCTGGACTGGAGCAATCGATCGACATCTTCTTCCATTCGGACCAAATCCGCATAAATCGCCGGTGGCTCGGCCATGACATGCAGCAGTGTCACCGATGCTCCAACGGCGGCAGCCAATTTGCCGGTGAGTTGCACCGCTTTCCCGATGGATTCTTTTCCACCTGTGCAAATGAGAAACTTCTTTAATGCTGTGCATTCCCCGATCGCGACGAGGACCGGCGGCCGGATCGACTTGATGACTTCGTAGGTCTTCTCCGAGCGCCAGTAAGGCCCAGTCATTCCCTTTTGCTGCGCACCAATCACGACCAGGTCGTAGATCGCTTTGGACGTTTGCCTGAGAATTTGTCGAATTGGTTCGCCCGCTCGCACAACAATCTCCGGTGTAACGTCGTGTGTGCGGAGCGATTGCGCCTGTGCCTCGAGCGCATCACGCAATGGCCGGTCGTCCTGCGGGTTTTCCGCAATGCCAAGGAGCGTTGTTTCAGCGCGAGTCGGCCCGGCCAAAAGGGCGCCGATTCGGATTGCGCTGTCCGCGGGCGATGTTCCATCACTGCAAATCAGAATTTTCATCGAGCCTTACAATTTATGTCCCGTGAACAGAGTATAAATCACGATGGCCGCGCCGATGAGCGGCAGCGGCACAAAAGCGAGTCGAATTTTCGGGCCGGCGAAATATTGCGTTGCGATCGCGCCGATCTGCGCGCCGATGGCCGCGCCGGTGTGCATGACCAGCGCGATCAAGATATCAACATTGCCTTTCACCGCGTGTGTGAATGTCCCATAACTGGCCGAGATAATGATCTCGAACAAATCGGTGCCCACCGCAAGGTGGGTGGGAATTCCGAGCACGTAAACCAGTGACGGCATTCGGATGTAGCCCGCGCCGCCGCCGAGAAAGCCGCTAAAAAATCCGCCCACGAACGCGACCAAAAGAATCAACCAGAGCGAAATTTCCTTTATCCCCGAAGCCGGCAGGGAGACCATCGGCCAAATTTTCAGTCGTTGAATGGCGCGCGTGACGGGCCCGAATGCAGAATGGTCCTCTTTTGAGTTCACACCTTCGACTTTTCCTTTGGGCAATCGGTTTTTTTGCAAGATCAGTGTTTTCCGGCTCTCCCACAGCATGAATGCCGAGATGCTCAGGTAAACGACAATAGAAACCACACTGACGACAAGGTTCACATTGCCTGCGCGCTTGAATATTTGAATCAACTGCGCGCCGACCTCCGCTCCAGCGATGGTGCCGATGGCCATGATGAGTCCGAGCTTAAGATCGACATTTCCAAAGGCGCGATGTTGCCGCACCGCTACGACCGACTTGCCAACGATGTGCGCCAAATCGGTACCCACTGCAAAATTCCAATCCAAACCGACCAGACGCAGGGCGGGGCCGGCAATGAAACTCCCGCCGACTCCAAAAAATCCGCCCATAATGCCGATCACGAACCCTACGATGACCAAATAGATCGGGCTGATGTGCGCGTCGGAAATTGGAAAAAACATGGTTATCAGGCGCGACGGCGTATGAAACGCAGCAAGAGCGTGGTCACATTTTGAAGAACGATTGCCTGGCCGATCATTAGCAGAATTGCGACGCTGGCATAGGTATAACGGTGGTGACTTTCGAGCTGGTACAGCCATCCTCCGAGGAAATGCAGCACCAGGAAAAAGTAAGCGACAACAAGGAGCGCGTAGATTGCCAGCTCAATCGCAAAAGCTCGCAAGGTTTTGGCGGTTTCCTTTTTCATGAAGGTGCGTTGAAGGGTGAAAGCATTAGAGCCTTTGAAGTCGCATAGGTCTCGCTAAATGGTCGGCCATCATGCTCTTTCCGTTTGAACAGTCAATGCCTTTGATGTTTGAGGAGATACGTCCCAGCGCCACGTTGCGGTTGCGTCTGAACCAATCAGCGGGCACATTATTGCGTTAGAAGTCTTTCCTCCTAACGTTCCACTTCACCTTCAGGGAAAAATGGCCGACGCCGCGAACAAATACCCCGAGAACGTACCGGGCAAATTCTACGTCGATGATCAATGCATCGACTGCGATTTGTGCCGCGAAACCGCGCCCGCGAATTTCAAGCGGAATGATGACGGCGGCCACTCTTACGTTTACAAGCAGCCGGAGACGCCCGAAGAAGAAGGGCTCTGCAAGGAAGCAATGGAAGGCTGCCCGGTGGAAGCGATCGGCAACGACGGGAACGGCGCCTGATTTGTAGCGGCGGTCTCCGACCGTCCAATCCAATGGCTAAGCAACGCAGCCGGCACGCAGAGAGCGCCGCTACAGTACCGGTCGCGCTCACTGTTGCCGGTTCGGATTGCAGCGCCGGTGCCGGTATTCAGGCGGACTTGAAAACTTTCGCCGCACTTGGCGTTTACGGATTAACTGCGGTGACCTGCATCGTCGCGGAAATTCCGGGAAAAGTTTCGCGGATTGAAGCGGTCACGCCGAGAATGGTTCGCGAGCAAATCGAAGTACTTTTCAAAAATTTCCAGGTCGGCGCGATGAAGAGCGGCCTGCTGTGCTCGGCGGAGATGATTTCCGCTGTGGCACAGGCGATTCAATGCAGCGACAGAAGGTTCGGACAACGTATCGCACTCGTGATCGATCCGGTAATGATTGCCACGAGTGGCCATCGCCTTGTTGAACGCGGAGCGATTGGCGCTTACAAAAACAGACTCTTTCCGCTCGCGACGCTTATTACACCGAACCTCGACGAAGCGGGCTTATTACTCGAAACGACGATCAAAAGCCGGAAACAGATGGAGACTGCCGCAAAAACGCTCGCGAAGAGGTATCGTGCCTCGATCTTGTTGAAAGGCGGCCATATTCGAGGGAGGAACGCGATCGATTTACTGTTTCACCACGGCAAAGTGACAGAGCTCTCGGCGCCATTCGTACGCGGCGTGGCAACGCACGGGACCGGTTGCACCTATTCAGCCGCAATCACGGCTGGTCTGGCTTCCGGTCTCACGTTGGCAGAGGCGATCGCGCGGGCCAAAAGATTTGTTACTAAATCCATTGCGCGACATTTCCGCTGGAAACGTGGTCCTGCCGGAACCATCGATGCCCTGAACCATTCGATTTGACCACAGTGTCCGAAGCGGCGAACTACGACTTTTTCTCCCAGCGCCCCAACTGCAACGCTTCGAGTGCAGCGGCAGTTTCCGCCTGTTTTTTGCTGCGACCCATGCCCTGGCCAAGAACAATTCCTTCCCAAACAACTTGTGAGACGAATGTCTTTTCGTGCTCAGGCCCGCTCTGTGAGACCAATTCGTAAACCGGACTGTGCGGCGAGATGCTCTGCAAGAGTTCCTGAAGATCGCCCTTCGGATTAATGTCCACCGGCTCTTCCGCCAGTTTCTCGAGATCGGCACGAGTCTGCTTCAGAATGAAATTCTTGGCTACCTCGAGCCCGCCATCGAGATACAACGCGCCGATGAGTGCTTCGAATGCATCGGCCAGCGTGGAGGTACGCTCGCGGCCGCCACTCGCTTCCTCGCCGCGCCCCATCAAAATGTAGCGCCCCAGATCGAGCGCAGCAGCATGCGCCCGCAACGCGTCGCGAGAAACCAGCCGTGAACGCAATTTTGTGAGTTGTCCTTCGGCTTCGACTCGAAAATTGCTAAATAAATACTCCGTAATCACAAGCTGGAGAACGGCGTCGCCGAGAAACTCGAGGCGCTGATAATCAAAATGATAACGCTGCGCTTCGTGGCCCAGGCTGGGGTGCGTGAGCGCCTCGGCCAATAACAACGGGGTACGGAATTTGTAGCCGATACATTGTTCGAGCGGCGTCACGTCGCTGATTCTGAGCAAAATCGAAGAATTCCGTCAACTCTATAAGACGGGCATTCGAGCGAACGGCATCTGACACAAGACGCCCTACAAGCAAACGAAATGCAGAGAGCCGCGTCTATCGTTTCTGATAAACTTCCAGCGAGGTCACCACATCAAGCGCCCGCTGCAAAACCGGATCATGCAGCGCCGGTTTTTCCGGTGTCCGGCCGCGGCGCTGCTGTGCGGCTTCGGCGGCTTCCAACTCGGGGTTTGTCCCGGCCAACAGTGCAGCTTCACTCATGTGCGGACGCCCAGTGTCGTAAATGAATGGCCCCATCCCCTTTTCGCTGCTCGATTGAAAAATCTGCCGCTTCTCTGCCAGCGACATCTCCACGGGCAAATCTGGGCTTACGCCTTCAGGAAACAATGAACGCCCCTCGGGCGAAATCATTTCAGCCACCGCCAGCCGCAGAATTTTGCTGCCGGGCAACGGTAGATCCGAGTATTCGGCGGCGCGACCCGCAGTTGGCTGGCCAATGATTAGTGCCTTGTTGTAAAAGCGCAGCGCCGCCACAATCGCTTCGGCCGCGCCGGTGGTATCGCCATCAGCGAGCACCATAATCAAGCCGCGAAATGCCGGCTCACGATCGGAAGTAAATACGCGATCCTGTCGTCCCATCGGTTTACGCAACGTGAAGATCGGTTTGCCTTTCGGACAAAATCGCTTCGCGAAGTCCGCGGCCAGCGACAAATCATTCGTAGCCGGACTCGCACGAAGATCGACGATCACGTCGTTCACCTTTTTTCCGGCGAAACCGCTGAGCGCCTTGTCAAGAGCCTGAAGATTGGCGTTGTTCAATGATCCAAGCCGGACGTAACCGGTGCGCCCGGCGATGATCTCGCTATAAAAACCCCCTGGCGTTAAAGCGGGGCTGCTCTCTTTGCTGGCCAAAAGGCTGATGCCGCGCGGCAGCCGCACCAACAGACCCTCGACAGTTGCCCGATTCAACTCGGTGTCAGTGATCGCGTCCTGGTCTGTGAAGTTGGCTTTCAGGATCGTTATGAACGCTTGCAGATCGGCCAAGCCTAACGAGTTAACCAACTCTTCCACTGTAGGGGTAGCCGAGGTCGAAGGCGTTGCCAGCACAGGCGATTTGGGTGTGGCCTGCGGCGCTTTTCCCGCAGGCGAGATCGAGGGCGATGTCGGCGCCGGTGATTGCGCGGCCAGATTCACGCCAAGCAGTGAGAGGACAAACGTCGCCAGAAAAAATCGAGGCATCACAGCAAGTTGGTCACGTTAGCCGCAACAGCATCCAGAGCAATGTCGCGCCGGTAATGACAGTTCTCGAACTGAACAAGGGATACGGCCTCATATGCGCGTGCCCGCGCTGCATCGAGTGTGGACCCGAGCGCCGTGACGGCGAGCACGCGACCGCCCGCAGTCTTATATTCACTACGTTCGCGTTTAGTTCCGGCATGAAAAATCTGGACATCCTCCAGGTTTACCGCGTCATCGAGCCCTGAAATTGATTTTCCAGTTTCGTATTTGCCAGGATATCCGGCAGACGCGAGCACAACCGTGACCGCAGCGCGCCTGTCCCATTCAATCGCGCATCGATTGATTTTTCCGTCAATCGTCGCCTCCAACAGTGGCAACAGGTCCGATTTCATCCGGGGCAAAAGCGCCTGCGTCTCCGGGTCGCCGAACCGGCAATTAAACTCGAGCACACGCGGCCCTTCGCTAGTGATGATCAAACCCGGATAAAGAAGTCCGCGAAACATGACGCCTTCCTTGACAAGGCCGCGCAGCAACGGCTGCATGATTTCAATCTCAAACCGAGATCGTAACTTGCTGTTCCAATTGTTGGCGGGACTGAAGGCGCCCATCCCGCCAGTGTTCGGCCCTTGATCTCCGTCTAATGCGCGCTTGTGATCGCAGGCAGACTCCAGCAGAAGATAATTTTTTCCGTCCACCAGTGCGTGCAGCGAACATTCCGTGCCTTGCAAAAATTCATCGATCACGACGCGCCGGCCCGCATTGCCGAATCGGCCTTGATTCATCATCTCATCGATCGTCGATCTCGCCGTGGCAGGGTCCGCGGCGATAATGACTCCTTTACCCAGCGCAAGGCCATCCGCCTTGATCACCACCGGAAATTTCATCTGCTCGCAATAACGGAGCGCTTCGTTGCTATCGGAAAATGTGCGGGCTTCGGCAGTGGGGATTCTGTGCGCGCGCATCAACTCCTTTGCGAAAATCTTTGATGACTCGATCCGCGCTGCAGATTTGTCCGGACCAAACACGCGCAATTTCTCGCTTGTGAACAGATCGACGATTCCAGCAGCAAGCGGGTCGTCCGGACCAACCACGGTTAAATCGATACCGTTTTCCTTCGCGAACCTAACGAGCGCCGTCAAATCGCTTGCGAGAATCGCAACGTTCTCGGCAATTTTGCTCGTGCCCGCATTTCCCGGCGCGCAGAAAATCCGATCCGCGTGCGGTGATTGTCGCAGCTTCCAAGTAAGAGCGTGTTCGCGGCCGCCGCCGCCAATGACGAGAATTTTCATTAGACACGAATTGAACGAATGGTCACGAATCTCATACTACTACAGTCAACCCCTAGATTCCTGGAATTCGAATCGGCGTTGGGGCTACTCTGCGGCTCGCGATTCCGCCGGCGAAATCGGCAAGTCCAACTTTTCGGTGTGCCGAATAATCGTGAGGGTGGCCCTGACGCCGATTTGATCTCCGACCAAGATCTTCTGCAAATGGTGCACGTTCCCGATGGGCTGGCCATTAAACGCCACGATCAAATCGCCCTGTCGCAGGCCTGCCAGTTCAGCGGGGCTATTCTTCTCGACTGAAACAACGAGCACGCCGGTTTCGAGCGGCAGCGCGTAAAAGCGCACGATCCGCCGGTGAATCGGCACGTTCTGCCCGGCGACACCGATATAACTGCGCCGGATTTTTCCGTCTTTAATGAGCCAGCCGGCAACAAATTTCGCCGTGTTGCTGGCAATCGCGAAGCAGATGCCTTGTGCGGGTCGAATCATCGCCGTGTTTACGCCCACAACTTCACCGGCTGAATTGACCAACGGCCCGCCGGAGTTGCCGGGGTTAAGCGCCGCGTCGGTCTGAATGATGTTATCGATCAGCCGACCCGACTGCGCGTGCATCGAGCGGCCCAGCGCGCTGATCACCCCGGCAGTCACGCTCGCTTCAAAGCCGAGCGGGTTTCCAATCGCGATTACCAGTTGGCCTACCCGCAAATTCTCGGAGTCGGCCAGGCGCACGTGCGTGAGCTGTGGCGCGTCGATTCGAATTACGGCGAGATCGGTGTCCGGGTCATCGCCTGTTAATCGGGCGGGATATTCGCGTCCATCGGGCAGGTTTACCGTGATCGTGCTCGCTTCGTGAACAACGTGGCTGTTCGTCAGAATAAATCCATCCGGCGTAATCACGAACCCGGAGCCGTTCCCGCTGAGTTCGCGTTCTCCACGCCGTGCGCTGACGCGTTGTTTTACGTCGATATTCACTACCGCCGGTGCGACGCGCGCCACTGCACTGACTACCGTACGCGAATACGCGTCAAGCAGATCCGAGTCGTCCGGCTGTGTTGCCTCGCGAACTGGTTGCGAAGCGGCGGCGGCTGGCTCATTGAAAAGAAAGTCGATCGGAGGAGCATTGTTTTTCGCAGGAGCTGTGACGCTCATGCTTTAATTTCGGACGCCAAAACCAACAGTCAACTACACACGATCCCGAACTATACACACCGTTTGGAATGTTACCTCCCGGCTTGCACCTGCGAAGGAGTTGTCTTACACAGAAGCCATGCCAACGGGTTCTTCCGTCCCCTCCGTGCTCGATCCACGATGTCCCTCGCGACTGGTGCTTGATCGGATTGCTGACAAATGGACCGCGCTCGTAATCCAAATTCTCGCGGGCGGCACGATGCGGTACGCTGCGCTTCAGCGCGAAATCGGCGGGATTTCTCAAAAAATGCTCACCCAAACGCTACGCAGCCTCGAGCGGGACGGCCTGGTGCAGCGCACTGTGCATCCGGTGGTCCCGCCGAAAGTGGAATATTCGCTCACGAAGTTGGGACGCACATTGATTGAGCCGTTGCAGGGGCTTTGCCGATGGTCGGAAAAACATCTGGCGGCGCTTCAGGCGAACCGCGCACGAGCAAAGGCCAAAGCTGTAGCCGCGGTCGCTGACCGCGGTTAATTGCGAAGAGTTGTTGAGCGACCGGGGTCAACGACCCCGGCTACAGGTGCTACGTGATCCAATCGCACCAGAAGAAGAGATCAATGCTGTCGTCCAGCAAGTCCCACAAGAATAGCACCAATGACGCTGGTCGGGTTGTTTATGATGCTCGCAGACTGTTTCCTGAGTATGTGTCACCCGCGCTATACTCTTCCGATGTGGGAACTAACCGTTATTTCCTTGTTTATCTTGCTTGGGGGAAGCGATGCGATGTTTGTTTTGCCCACCACGGCGTGTGGCTAGTGGCCGGTCGATGGCCAGCAAGCACGTCATTCGCGAAGCACATCGCAATCTGTTTCTCAAGCAACGAGAGCGAATCCCTGATTTCGAACATCTCCTCGGCGAAATTCACTTTCCATCAAAGCTGCCAAGTGTGCCACTTCCGCCGCTGGAGACGCCGTTGCCGGAGAATGATAGTCGGGGACTTGCGGCGGCCATTGCAAATGAATACGAAGCGTTCGTGACCGGCGATCGAACACATTTTGGCCCGCTGTATGGGAAAACACCCGGCGACGTGAAGATTTATTCGCCGTGCCAAAGTCGAACCTAGGCGGATCACTGTTCACACATCACTGGTTCCCGGCCTCCCCTTGACACGCCGTAACCTTGGTGAAGGCGGTTGGCCCGCCGTCTTGCCTGCCAAGCCATAGCCTTGGCGACGGCTGGTCGTGCCGGCTTGTCACGTCGTAGCTTCAGCGAAGACGGAAGCGTCCCACGAAGGAGGATCAATGAAGGCGGTTTAATTCATCCTGCTGATTTCCGTCGTTTCCTTCTAACTTGCACGCTAAACCCGCTCGCCTTTTTCCGCTCCTCACCTGGCCGGTAATTCTGCCTCGAGCCGGATCTCAACGCCTTCGCGAGCGCCTTCAATCACCATGGCCTTTCCGCTCTTCGAAACCAGATAGCGCGCTCGCTCAATCATTTGATCAATCATGTCATCGTCATGACTTGGATCGTGGTGAAAAAGCAAAACCCTTTTGACGTTCGCATCGAGCGCGAGCAGAACCACGCTGCTCAGCGAACTATGCCCCCACCCGACGTGTCGCTTATATTCTTCGTCGGTATATTGCCCGTCTAGAATAGCGACGTCGCAATCCCGGAGAAACTCTACCATTTTGTCCCGTTCGGCCCCGGCAAAATTTCGAGCTTCGTCACCGTCAATTCCATTCTTTTGGGCGACTTGCAGTTTGAGAGGTTCGTACGGTTCGTTGTCTGGCATGTATGCGATCGATCCGGCACTGGTAAAGAGACGATAGCCGGCGCAGATGCCGGGATGATTCGCAAACTTTGCCTGCACCTTCACTTTGCCGATGTAAAACTCCATCTCCTTTAGCTCCTCGATAGCGAGATGGCTGGGCAACTCACGCAAACTGACCGGAAAAAACGGCGTTTCCATCTGGGTGGCGAGGATGGTGCTAAAACCAGCGCGCGCTCCTTCATAACCCAGGATCCGGATCAGGTTTTTCGGGTTGTACGCAGGGGGAAAAAACGGCAGACCCTGGATGTGATCCCAGTGAGTGTGTGTGATCAAAAGGGTCAGCTTGATCGTCTGCGGCCCCAATTCCTTCTCTAGCGCAAGGCCGAGATCGCGAATCCCCGTGCCCGCGTCGAGCACAATAATTTCGCCGTCGGCACGCACTTCCACGCAGCTTGTGTTGCCCCCATAACGTACCGTCGCTCGCCCTGGCACTGGAAGCGAACCGCGAACGCCCCACAACTTCAATCGCGGCGGCACCGAATCGAATTCTTCTGTCGATTTCGTTGCCCCTGGCCGGCGCGGAACCGCTCCCAGAAGTCGATCAATCACGTCGCAGAGCACTTCCCATGTAATCGGCTTAAGCAGGTATTCGTCTGCGCCGGCTTCCAGCGCACTTGCGCGATCCACGGCGTAATCACGCCCCGAAACCACGATGATCTTCGTTGGTTGCAGCTGCCGCCTGATGGCACGACAAACTTGAAAGCCATTCGATTTTGGCATCAGCAGATCGCATAAAATAACTTCGGGCCTGTTCCGAATAGCGAGTTCGATTCCGGAGTCGCCGTCGGCGGCTTCCAGGACTTTCCACTCTGCTCTCGCGAACAAGTTGGCAATCGCCCGGCGGCTATCATCATCGTCTTCTATGATTAATACGCTCGACTTCACCATGTCACAGATTCTATCCAGCTTTTCTTCGACGTAATTTCGCAAGCCATTTTGCTAATTTAACTGAGAATTCCAAAGAACTGCGAGCAAATACGACACCAGCTCGCCCTCTAAGCGACCCGATTGCTGCTCGCGATTTCCGAGTGGGCGTTCGACGTTGAATTGCTTTCTCGCTAATTGACAATTGCCGCTCCGTAAAACATAGTATGACGCAATGACAAAGACCATCACCAAAGTCGGAAACTCTCAGGGAATCATCTTCGATACCGCTTTGATGGAGCTCGCGCGCGTTAAAGTCGGAGACAAAGTGAACGTGACTGTTCACCCGGGCGGTTCAATCGTTTTGACGCCGATCCATCCGGTGATCGACCCGGATACAGCGGCCAAAACGGCTAAGCGCTTAATCAAAAAGAACGCCGCGCTTTTTAAGCGTTTGTCTTGAACAAATCGCTGAAGCATCTGACGGTCGAGGCCGTCAAAGCGATTCATGGTGAAGTGCTCGGCGGTCATGGCGGCGCGGCTGGAATTCGCGATGAGACATTGCTCGAGTCAGCCGTGGCCGCGCCGCAAGCATCCATGATGGGCCAACCCCTCATTTCCGATCCGCTCGAGATCGCAGCGGCATATCTGTTTTACATTTCCCGCAATCATCCGTTCCTCGATGGCAACAAACGCACCGCGCTCGCTACGTGTCTTGTCTTCTTGGAGGAAAACGGTCTTCTGCCGAATAGGAAATTGCCGATCAACGATTGGGAACAGTTCGTTGTCGACGTGGCGGCAAGCAAGATCACTCGTGATGAGACAACTCGCCGGCTTCGCAAACTGCTCAAGAAACCCCGAAGCCGCCCCAGCCGTGAAACGTAATGCCTGGAACTCCGATCACCCTTTCAACTTCATATCAAGAAAGATTTGGACTAGATTGACCGCATGAGCACGGTAAGCGAAATCATCGAAGCGGTTAAGAAGTTACCTGAGGCGGATAAGTCCGAGTTTCTGGAGCGCCTCAGCGAGGTCGACTTCGACGATGCGTGGGATCGCGAGATTGAGGCCGATGCCAATGCAGGACGGCTCGATCGTGCCTGGGGGGAAGCGATGGAAGACATCAAAGCCGGACGAACAAAGCCGCTCGATGAAGTCCTCGGCGACGGGTAAGTTCTGGCGCGTGTACCATTCGCTGCCGCCGGAAATTCAGACCGAGGCCAGAAAAGCTTATCGCTTGTGGATACAAGACCCGCGGCGCCCTTCGCTGCATTTTGAGCGCAAAGGAGCGTACTGGTCGGTGCGGATCACGCGCGGCTGGCGCGCGCTCGGATGCATACATGAGGGCACGCTCTACTGCTTTTGGATCGGCGATCACGACGAATATTTGAGGTTGCTGCGAGAATGACCTCCGATCACCTCTCACCGATTACTGATCACTGTCTTGGCCTCTCGCTCTCCCCGCTGGCTCCTCGCGACGTGGGCGAAGCTTTTGCGTCCTCAACACTCAACCATTGGCTATCAACTGCCTCTGATCACCCATCACGAATCACCGATCACTGATGTTGGCTCCCTGGCCCGCCGAAACCTTCGCGGATTGCAATCATCGTTCCGCGTTCTATACAGGAAATCTGCGATTGAATTCCTTGTGATCGCCGATCCAAAACCAGACCCATTCCTCGCCCGAACGCAACGCAACGGCGCGGTAGTCCCTGGTAATTCTCACCGACCAAGCGCGAGGATCACTGCGCAATCGCTCCAGATGCAGACCAGGATGCGTAGGATTTTCCAGGAATTTTTCGTATCCGCTTTCGGGCGGCGGCGCGCACGTCTGGCGGTAACGCGCGATAAAGCTCCCAGAACTGCGGAGTCGCGCGGGAGATCACTCCGCAAAATTGCTCGGCTTCATTCGCGAGAAGGCCTTGGGATTCCGCCGCAGCTGCTCCTCTGTTTCATCCAGCAGCTTGCTCAACTCTGGACGCCGTCGTTCGTCCCGGATGATCTGTTCCCACTCCGAGTCGCCGGCTAATTCAGGAAACAAGGCAGGGATATGGTGCAATAATTTGTTTCGTTCGGAGGCGGGCAACGTGCGGATGGCCTCCTCGATCTCACGCGCGGAGCTCATTCACAGCTACGATAACAGTCGGCGGCCGTGCATGCAAAGCCGCGAACGCTATCTCCGCTCTCCGCTCCATGCTATCCCGTCATCCGACTCTCCTTCTTCCTTTTTCCTTTTTACTTCTGCGCTGAGCGCCCGCGCTTTCCCACTTTTCATCGGAAAAAGTTTCTGCTATTTTCCGCGTTTTCATGCAGTCCCCAGAGGAGCTTGCGCGCAAGAAGATCGACCCGTTGCTTGAACATTGCGGCTGGCTTCTTCAGAACCGCAGCACAACTAACTTGTCGGCATCGCGCGGAGTGGCTCTACGCGAAGCCCTCCTCAAAGGTCGTGATGAAGTCGATTACCTCCTTTTTGTTGACGGCAAAGCGATCGGCACTGTCGAAGCAAAGCCCGAAGGTCACACTCTAATCGGCGTCGAAGAGCAATCTGGGAAGTACGGGAAAAATCTTCTCGATGTTTACGGCAAATGGCGCGACCCGCTGCCATTCGCCTATGAAAGCACCGGTGTCGAAACGCAGTTCACTAATCAGCTCGATCCCTCACCGAAAAGCAGAAACGTCTTCGCCTTTCATAGGCCTGAAACGCTGCTCGAATGCCTTGAACCCGAGAAGCAACTGAATCAGCGCCTCGCGAACATCATCGCCGCGGATCAGATGCCCGCGTGGATGGAAATGCTAAGACCAGTGTTAAATTTGAAAGCCGCTGGTGACGACAAGTACGGCGTGAAGTTCCATCCGACCTAAAAAAGAATCAGCACCTACGACGCATACGCGTTTTCGGTGCTTCGGAGCAAGTATCGCCGGAATAGCGGTATCGGCAAGCAAAACTTGCTTTAGCACGTCTTCACCATCCTGAAGCAGCACGGCCGCGCCGCGATCGTCGTTCCCGACAATGATTCGCATCTTCCCATCTGCTCACCCTTCGGGCTTCCCGTCCATGTCGTCCGCTCCCGCGATCTCCATTGTCCTCTTCGAAGGCGGCGCCGGTGAATGCCTGCGCGGAAGCGCATTTCAAAAGGAAGGGCGACAAATTCGCATAGCCTTGATGAAGGCAAACTGTTCGTCGCGAGCTACTCAAGCAAGCCGACGTTCATACCTTGCTACGTTTGCCCACCGGCATGTTTTACGCACAAGGCGGTCCGAGCCGGACTGGCCTTAAAGCCAACGTCCTCTTCTTCGATCGCAAACCGGCAGCAGAGAAACCCTGGACAGCGAAACTATGGATTTACGATCTACGCACCAACAAACATTTCACCCTCAAAGAGCCGAGCAGCAGCGAGATAGACTGGCGGAGCGTCAGCCCGAAGGGGCAGCGCTGCAGTGCTGATCAAAATCCCCTAGAGCGCAGCGACCTCGACGACTTCGTCGCCTGCTACAATCCAAAGAACCGCCACGAACGAAAAGAATGCGAATAGGATGCAAGCTAGGGTCACATCTAAACATTTAACATTCGTTAGAACTGCGGAACCGACTTTTTCGCTTTTCTTCCTTCTCCGCTTTGAGCTTGGCTTCGTATTCGCACGCGCACAAGATTGAGCTCTCTTTTTATGAAGATTCCTGGAGATTTTTGGGAACTTCGCTCGCCATTTCCCGCGGGATTTGTTAAACCGCGCCATCCACGGATCCAATGAAGTCTGAACCATTCCAAATCGGAATCATTCTGTGTGGCGACATTGCCAAAGAGGCGATCCCTGCACTAAAGTTTCTGATTTTGCAGCTCAATACTCTGCAAAGCGCCTTCGAATACCAATGTTTGCCTAACACAGGTGATCCGCTACTCCTGAAATTGGCAAGTGGCGGCGTGCTGCAAAGAAGCGAGATCGAGAAAGACCTTGTGAGGTTTCGCCGAGATTACCGAGCTTATCTCAACGACGTGGCAAAAGTCTACGATCTGAGCCCCACGGAACCGAGCGAATATATAATCATCAGTCGGGCAACACTCGCAGATCGCTATTATATGACCGGCGAGGACAACGTTAGTATTATTGCGCTTGGCTATTGGGACCGGTTAATGGCACCACCTTCTCTCGTGGAATCCATCTTGAGTTTGATTCTGTCATGCTCCTTCTATGCGATCCCGGCTCTCGCAGACGTCGCTCACTTCGGAACAAAGGGATGTTTGTTTGATTTTAACGCTGATTTGTCGAACGCGAGATTCATGACGCTACAAGGCTTTATTTGCAGTGAATGTCGGAAAAAGCTGAAAGATGCACGATACCCGAAATTAGTCGACGAACTGGGAAACATTCTCGCCAAAAGATGGTTAGGCCAGGTATCGGATCCAACTTCGCCAGCAGGAATCGCGGCAAAACTTGGGTACGACCTATTTGCAACGAAAGGATTGACGCCGCGTTGGTCGGAAAAATTCTTCGCCGGTTTGAAAGAAGATGGAGTAAAGGAACTAATAAGAATTGTCGGTGAGGTTTTAATAGCAGCGATCCTAGTTGTCCTCGGTCTCAAAGAAATTTCCAAAACGTCTAATTCTTCTGCCGCGCCTGCGACGCAAGTCTCCGTAGCTTCCGCAACGCCCAGGACGGCTGGGGCGTCGCCCCAGCCACCAAAGTAGGTCAACGGATCCGGGCGTTTGCGCGACGTAGACCCGCCGTTGCGTTGCGTCGGCGTGGCAAGGAGGAGATCGTTCGAAGAAATTCGGAGTCAGATCTAAACTTTTAACGCTGTGTCGAGGCATCTCCCGCTGCGCCCGACCGCTACCTTCACGGCTCTACCGGATATGCCACTCATCCCACTCGCTCGATTGAAACTCGCTCGCCTCCCAGCTCGCTCGCCGCTTCGCTCGCGACTTTAGCTTGATCGCTCGCACTGCCCCGTGCTTGCGCCAGCTACCCGGGCTGCGCTGCCGTCTACCCGCGCGATTGAAACTCGTTCGCTTCCCACCTCACTCGCCGCTACCCATCGCGGCTTTGCCTTCTATGTCGCTTTCCCCAAAAGCCCCATTCCCTGATCGCGACGTGTTCTATGTCGCTTTTCCCAAGAGCTCCATTGTTAGTTTCACCGTCAACTCGCTCGCGGCGGCGAGTAAACTCCGAGCGGGAAGTGATCTGACGCCAGCAGCGCGAGCGGCGTGCGATGAACGTTGAGTTGAGACTTGATCGTTCAGTAACGGCTCATAGAGCTGTGGCTACGGCGGGCTGAACTCATGCATCATAGCCTCCTCCGCGACGTAAAATCGGCTACGGCGCGCCAGGAGCGGCTTATGATAGCGGAAGCTCGGACGTTCAGACAGTGCCGCCGGAGCGGAGCGTCTTGGCGACAGCGAGATTCCTAAGCGATAGGATGTGGGTAAGGATTCCGAGCGGCGGACCGAGAAACAGAGGGACGAGTGAAAGCGGGTAAATCCCAAGGACTTTGGCTTGAAAGTAGAGTGCTGTAGCTGGAGCGACGATCAGATCGAGCGTGCCGAAAAGGTTCCATGCCACCGCCCATCGCAAAGCATGTGGCCGGTTGCGCGCCACCAACGACGCGGCGACTGGCGCTAAGATTCCCGTAAGTGCATCGCCAACCCCCGCAGGCCAGGCGAATCCGGCTGGTATGATTCCATGGGTGAGAAAGGGGAAGATGAACATGATACCAGCGACGCGATACATTTGAATGCCAATAAGCCAGGCGCTCGGCGTCGCGGCATTAATGGCGCGCACGGTTCTCGACGCGAACAACGCGATGACGGCGATAAGGAACGGGATCAGTGCGACAAGGCCACTGAGCGCGCGACGTGATTCCAGTGAAATAGGGAAGTTTGCCCCATCGCCAAGAACAATGGCGATAGCCAACCACGCGGCGAAGAATCCGGCGACAACGAAGGGGACAGCAGTCCTGGTCTTCAAGGACGCACGTTGCGCCGCCATTGCAGCGATGACGCTATGCGCCGCGATCATGAAAACTGCGGAGGCAAAAATGACAAACGCCGTCTCGCGCTGAAGCCAAAACGGCAATGAAACGAGATCTGGTTGTGTCATAGTTGTATATACAACTATTACGACTGAGAAGAAACTGCAAGCTCTCTTATTGTTTCTTTATCGCCAGCAGTGAAGGCGTTTTACCGCGCCTGACGAACCCGTTTCCGTCCGGCGTTTCCGTTTCGCCGGCCCACCTGCTCAAGGAGCGCTCGCAAGCTCGCCAGCTCGGTGCGATTAAGGCTGGAGACGACATCGGCCTGCGCTTTCTGCCAGTTGGGCAACGCGTGGAGGAGGATCGCCTCGCCTCGCCTGGTCAATGTCACGTTACGTTCACGTAAATCCCTGCCGGGGGAGAGTGCGACTAGTCGCCGCCGGGCAAGGCCCTGGACGTTACGAGTGATAGTTGTGGGATCACTATCCAGCATCCCAGCCAAAATTTTCATGGTAGGCGCGCCGAGGTGATAGACCATGACGAGTAAGCTGAACTGGGTGGCGCGCAGACCAGTTCCAGCAAGCGCCGTGTCGTATCCCTGTGTGATTCGGCGCGCCGCCGTGCGCAGCGCGAGACACACACAATCGCGGCATTCATCGAGCTTGGAAAGTTGTCGCCGCTGCATCTCTTAGTCTTAACTCGGCAGCCGCGACGCACAACCATCGCTTTGGCCGAAGATGTATCGACGGTTGTTGATAAAGCCGCAGCCATCGGCAGCTCCGAAAGTATTGACTCATTCGCTCCCGCTCATTCGAATCTCGCTCTTTCCCCAACTCGCTCGCTGCTACCCGTCACGGTTTTACGTTGATCACTCGCACTGCCCCGTGCTTGCACCAGCTACCCTACCTGCGTTGCCGTCTACCCGTGCGATCCCCAATCGCGACGTGTTCTATGTCGCCATTCCCATCAGCTCCATTGTGTAAATCGTCGCGGGCTGATAAAACGGCGACCGTGATCTGGAAGATTGGGCACTTAGTCTCCCGACCTCGTGCCAGCTACCCTAGCTGCGTTACCGCCTTCCCGAAGCGGACCCTTGCTTCGTGTTTTCGAATCGTTCTGTGGCTCGCTGCCGCCGCTTACGCGGTTGTGGGTGTTCTCGCCGTCACAGGCATGCTGGGCAGCGCCCGCGAAGCGGACTCGTTGCGCCATGCCTACACTGTATTCGGCTCCATGATCCTGACCATCGGCGTTACGTCGGCCGCCGTGACCTTTTTAGCTAACAAATGGCGAGGCTGGTTGATC
>Ga0126383_10000557_pt1 | contig 20998 bp, 23 predicted proteins | sample PanSoiMetPlot_35_FD_96882 | JGI IMG/M metagenome (GOLD analysis project Ga0126383, IMG submission 96882) | Tropical forest soil microbial communities from Panama - MetaG Plot_35 | ecosystem: Environmental > Terrestrial > Soil > Tropical forest > Bulk soil | place: Panama | collected 2016-02-17
CCCGGGGACGATGAGCCAGCGCACGGCGTGCGGTTCGAGGTCCTCGTCATCGACCTGTTCCGGGAAGACCCACCGGTTGCCCGCGTCGCGCACCGCGTCGAGCGCCGCGAGCCCGGCCGCGCGGTGGTCGGCCTGGTCGAAGCCATAGGGCGTCTCGATGTCGTAACCGGTGCGGAGCACGACGTCGGGCTTGAACCGGCGGATCTCCCGGCAGATGTCGCGGCGAAGGCTGAGGCCGTAGACGAGCACGCCGTCGGGATGTTCGAGGACGGTCAGGTGCCTGACGCCGACGATGGCGCAGGCGGCCTGCTGCTCGGCGGCGCGCAGGCGTGCCGTCTGTTCGGGAGGGTTCGGCATGCCGGCCTCGCCGCGGGTGAGCAGAAGGTAACCGACCTCGATGCCGCGCGCGGTCCAGCGAGCAACGGCCGCGGACGTGCCGTACTCCATGTCGTCAGGGTGCGCGACGACGCAGAGCACACGCTGGAAGGACTCCTCGGGGAGGGCGGGCAATGCCATGCCGGCCATCCTTCCAGAACTGTTCCCGGCCGGGGATGGACAGGCCGGCCCGCGTTCAGCTTGCGCTAACACGAGCCGATCTTCGCCCGGTGGCAGCGGATGACCCCGGCCGCCGACCAGGGCGCCAGTGGTATCACTGGCCTCAGCGGGCGGCGCGTCCGCCAACCCGGCATGACTAAGCGCGAGCCCAGTCAGCGAGACTGACCGCTCCCGCCAGGACGTCTTCGCGCAATATTCTCCGGGCCTTTTGAGGTTCTTCCAATATAGGACTGTGGGCGGACCGCTTAAACGTATAGAAGCCTTTCAGCGGCGCCTTCAGCCTCTCAACGTATTCCTTTGCCAACTGGTAGTTGACTGTGTAATCGTATGCGCCGTGAAAGAAATAAGCGGGAAGACTGAGCTCTGCCACGCTGTCGGCCAGGTCGACAGCCAGCATCTCGTCCCACAGGGCGCTCATGTCGGACGAAAGCTTGCCCAGCCACAGCCTGACCTTCTCGCCTGGCGTATAACAGGTGCTCCTCAGCGATGGCCAGAAGATGCCGCGAAGCACCGAATTCATGTCATGTGTCGTGCCAACACCGAGACTATGCATTGCCCTGTCACGCACCGCAAGGTACCCGTCCGGCGTCCCAGCAGTCATCGTCACCGGAACTGCCTCGAGTTTGCGCACCATACGGCGGTTACCGTTCTCTGTGAACCGCGCGAGCATATATTCGTACGCCTGTCTCTCGGACTTGAGCTGCTGAACCACCTGAGCCACGCCGATGTAGGCGCCGTACATCTCCGGAGCCCGGGCAGCGGCCTGCAGCCCGATGAGCGTGCCCCCCGAATGCGCCATAAGGTATACCTTCTCTTTGCCGAAGCGGTTCCGCAGATAGTCGGTGACCGACAGCGTGTCGGCTATGAGCTGCTGCAGTGTCATTGTCTGGGGCGGGATATCGCGACGGTAGGAGAGCCCGGCGCCGCGCTGTTCCCACCAGACCACCGTAAAGTCATCTTCAAGACCCGCAGGGTACCGCTCCGTTAGAAAGTACTCCGGCAGGCCGCCATGGACACAGAGCAGCACCGGATGCGCGGCGTCATTGCCCTGGATGAACATCCCTTGCCGTACACCATTGATGCCGGCAAAAACCTTCTCTGCAATCCTGCCGCGCATCGGGCTGCCTCTAACGCTTACGTCCCCAGGCCATTGCCAGACGTGGCAAGTGCGGCCTGCCAGATCTTGTACAGCCGGCCCGACTCGAGGCAATGATCGCCGTAGCACCCATGGTCGAACTGGTGGACGTGGAAGGCTATGCGCTCACGTTCGCCGGGCACCTGGTGGCCTCCGCCCTTGCAGTCCCGGTGATCCCAGAGGTCCCCTGCCTTGGCCCACTGCGTGCGGCTTTCGGTGCTCACACCGGGCTCCCCTCTGCCGACTAGCTCACCTTCCCTTTTCACGCTCGCCCATGGTGGCGATGGCTGGTCAGGGTCCTATGTCACCTATCGGCCCGGCAAAGGGCCCAGGACCTCCTGGTCTCCGGCGTGAAGGCCCTTGGTTGCCTCGGGTGGGGACCTTCGGCCGTGGGCAGCCGCCCGGCGCTGGCCGAGGCTGGAGGCATGGTTGAGCGAATTGTGATTTTGGGCGGCGGGACCGCCGGGACGCTGGCCGCGAACCGGCTGCGCCGCGAGTTCCCCCATAACATGAAGATCACCGTCGTGGACCGCGACGACCGGCACGTCTATCAGCCCGGCCTGCTGTTCGTGCCCTTCGGCCGGGGCCGCCCTCACGGCATCGTCCGCTCCCGGGCACGGCAGCTTCGCTGGGGTGTCGGCTACCACGAGAGCGCGATAGACCACGTGGACATCGACGGCCACCTGGTCCGCCTCGCCGATGGCACCGTCCTGCCGTATGAGGTGCTGGTCGTCGCCACCGGTGCGGCGCTGTTGCCCGGCGAGACCGAGGGCCTGACCGAGGCCATGGCGCAGGGCAAGGCGTTCACGTTCTACGAGCCGCGGGGAGCCGCCGCGCTGCGGGATGCCCTGGCCCGGTTCGATGGCGGGCGCATCGTCGTCAACGTCGTCGACATGCCGATCAAGTGCCCGGTGGCCCCGATCGAGTTCTGCTTCCTTGCCGACTCCTACTTCCGCAAGCGCGGTATCCGTGACCGGGTAGAGCTGACCCTTGTCACGCCGCTGGACGGGGCGTTCACCCGGGCCATCGCCAACCGCGAGCTGAGCGGCCTGCTCGAGGACAAGGGCGTGCGGCTGGTCACCGAGTTCAACACCGGCGCGGTGGACGCGGCCAGCGGGCAGCTTGTCTCGTTCGATGACCGCACGGTTGGCTTCGACCTGGCCGTTGTGGTGCCGGTGCACGGCGGGCAGGGCTATGTCAGCGCCTCGCCCGGTCTGGGGGACGCGCTTGGGTTCGTGTCCTGCGACGAGCGGACGCTCCAGGCCAAGGTCAGCCCGGATATTTTTGTCATCGGCGACGCCGCCGGCATCCGGGCGTCCAAGGCAGGCTCGGTCGCCCACTTCGAGGGCGAGACCCTGGTCCGCAACATCCGCAGCTTCCTCGACTGGCGGCCGCTGAGCGCTAGCTATGACGGCCACACCAACTGCTTCATCGAAAGCGGGCACGGCAAGGCGCTGCTCATCGACTACAACTACGACACCGAGCCGGTTTCCGGCCGGTTCCCGGGCCGGGCCGGTCTGCCGCTGCTGAAAGAGTCCCGGCTGAACCATCTCGGCAAGCTCGGCTTCCAGCAGTTCTACTGGCACGTGCTGCTGCCCGGCCGGGACGTTCCCGGCCTCGGCGCCGGCATGCCGCGCGCGGGCAAACGCATCCCTGCCGCGGCGGGCGCCGAAACGCTGCGAGCCCTGGCACCAGGCGACGACGAGTAAGGAGGCCGACATGCCTGTCAAGGTTTACGCGGGCACCGACGTCATGGTCAACGACGACGGTTTTTTCGACGATCCGGAGCAATGGCGCGAGGAGATGGCGCCGCAGATCGCCCGCGAAGCCGGTATCGAAGCGCTGACGCCGCAGCACTGGAAGGTCGTTGAGTTCATGCGGCACGAGTACGCGGACAAGGGCACCGGGCCGAGCGTGCGCGCGCTGAGCAAGACCTCCGGGGTGAGCGTCAAGGAGCTGTACCAGCTCTTCCCCAAGGGGCCGGCCAAGCTTGCCGCGAAGATCGCCGGCATCCCCAAGCCCCGCGGCTGCATCTGACCCCGGAAAGGACGGTGTGTCATGGCCGGCGACGGCATGACAGCAAACGGCACGATCATGACGGCAAACGGCACGATCGAGAAGGTCTCGATCATCGTGTCCAAGGGCTCCCTCGAGGGCGTCTACCCGGCCCTGATCATGGCCAACGGTGCCCGGGCCGAGGGCATCGAAGCCAATCTCTTCTTCACCTTCTTCGGCCTGGACGCCATTCACAGGGTGCGCCACGAGCACATCAAGCTCGCCACCGTCGGCAACCCGGGCCTGCACCTGGCGACCTGGGCCGGCGGCCTGCCCGGCGTGTCGTCGGTGATGACCCACTACATGGCCCACAAGATGGGCGAGCTCGACATCCCCCCGATCCCCGAGTTCCTCGAGATGATCGCCGGCACCGGCGCTGGCCTGTACGCCTGCAAGGCATCGGTCGACCTGTTCGGCCTCACCAGAGAGGACTTCATCGACCAGGTGAAGGACATCATCACGGTGGGCGAGTTCTACGATCTGGCCGCCGGCGGCCAGATCATCTTCACCTGAGCAGTAGAGCCTTTCGCTGGTTCCCGGCGGACCTTCGTCCCTGTGGGGTCATCGCCGACTGGGCTATGAGGAAAGTAGGGGGCTGAATGAGGCCCCATGGCTCCCGGCGTGAAGGAGGGGGCCGAGATGGCGAAGATCATCGATGACAGGCCCGCGGACACCGGCCCGGAGGCTCCGGTCGGTGCCGGGCCCGTGACCAGTGCGGAGGTCTGGCGCGCCCTGGCCAAGGCCTCGTTCGCGGTGGTGAGCTACGTCACGCCCGGCGGGGAGCCCCGGTCCAGCGGCGTGGTGTATGCCAGCGCCGGGAAACGGCTTTATGCGGTCGTCGCCGCCGACAGCTGGAAGGCCAGGCACATCGCTGCCAGCGGGCGGGTCGCGGTGACCGTCCCGGTACGGCGCGGCGGCCTGCTGTCGCTGCTGCTGCCGATCCCGCCGGCCACGATCAGCTTCCACGCCGCCGCGATCGTCCGCCCGGCCGGCCCGATAGCCTCCGGTGCGGTGCCCGCGCAGCTGACATCCCTGCTGCCAGCCGAGCGCCGGGATAACAGTTGCGTGATCGAGATCGTTCCCGAGGGCTGGTTCGTCACCTACGGGATCGGCGTTTCCCTGATGAAGATGCGCGACGCCTCCGCCGCCCGGGCGCGCCTTCCGGTGGACGCCAGTTCCAGACAGGACGGCGGGCACCCCCTGTAGGGTGAGTTCGGCCGGGCGCCTTGCGGTGGACTTACGGACCCTGGACTATGTGGCCCTTCTCGTGCTGCGGCGGCGATATCGCCCCGGAAGGATGATCGCCAGACTCCGCGGCAGCAGGGAAGGTCTCCCTGGTGATTTCGGGTCCGCGCGCCGCAGGGGGCGCTTTCCACCCTGGATGGGCGTCAGCCCAGTAGATAATGCCCAGCCAGCCGGCGAGCGTGATGAGAGCCACGATGGGCGTGATGATGGGCACCAGGAACGATCCGGTCATGACTGCGCCTCCTTCCGGGCAGCACGCCTCCCAATGATCCCCCTCTACACAGCCACGGGGCATGGGTGCCGTGTCCCTTTGCCGCTCTCCATACCACCGCTGTGGCTCCAGCGGCGCCAGGGACCTACGTCCTCTGACCCTTGCTTTCGGGCCCGGCCGCGCGGGAGGTCAGGTGCGTGGCCCGGCGGGGACGGGCAGGGCTCGCCGCTCGGCCGGGGGTTCGGCGGGCGCTGCGGCAGAGAGGTCGGGCAGCCAGGACAGCCGGCGCGGAAGGTACCAGTTCGCGTCGCCGAGGAGCTTCATGACGCCGGGGACCAGGAGGCAGCGAACGACGGTGGCGTCGAGGAGCACGGCGACGGCAAGCCCGAATCCCATCTGCTGCATCATCGCCAGGTTGCCGAGGGCAACGCCGCCGAAGACCGCCACCATGATGAGGGCCGCCCCGGTGATGATTCCCCCGGTACGGCTCAGCCCGAACGCCACCGCGGCCGTGTTGTCGCCGGTGCGCAGGTAGTGTTCGCGGATCCGGGACAGCAGGAACACGTTGTAGTCCATGGACAGGCCGAACAGCACCGAGAACAGGAACAGCGGGAGCCACGCTTCGATCGTGGGCACCTGCTGGAATCCAAATGCGTTCGCTATCCACCGCCCGGCCGACGGCCCGCCGGTTTGGAACACAAGCACCAGCAGGCCGTAGGCGGCGCCCACCGACAGCAGGTTCATCGCGATGGCGGTGGCCGGGATGACGATCGACCGGAACACCAGCAGCAGGAGCACGAACGACAGGCCGAGCACGAACGCAAACACCAGCGGCCGGTACTTTGCGGTGAGGTCGAAGAAGTCCTTGTTGAGCGCGGCCTGGCCACCCACGAGAACCTGAACGTGCGCGCGGCCGAGCGCCTGCGGCACCAGCTGATCCCGGATCCGCGCGATCGAGGCCACCGCTGCGGGGCTGCTCGGGTCGGCGGCCATCGGGACCGAGAGCAGAGCGAGGTCGCCCGCCCGGTTGACCGTCACCGTGCCGGGTGAGCCGAACTCGTGGTCGCGGGCGAGCATGGCCCGCAGGTGCGCGGTGCCCGCCCGGACCGCCGGTGAGGTGACCGGCCCAGTGATCACGATCTGCACGGGCGTGGCGAGCCCGCCGACGAATTCGGAGGACAGCACCGTGAACGCCTGCCGGGATTGCGATCCCGCGGGAAGAGAGGAAACGCCCGACGAGCCGACGTGCATGCCGAACATCGACAGACCGAGCAGGACCAGGATCGTGACGCCCGCTGCCACGCTCGCGACCGGCCGGCGCATCACCGCCTCGGCCAGCCGGGACCACGCGGTCCCCGGTCCGGCGCGGTGGGCTCGCTTGCGCCGGAACACCCGGCCCCGGTCGATCCGGTCACCGAGCAGCGCCAGAACCGCTGGGAGCAGCGTGAGCGCCGCGGCCACCGCCACGATGACGACGATGATGGCTCCCGTGGCCAGGCTTCGGAAGACGCTGTTAGGCACGATCATGAGGCCGAGCAGCGCGAGAACCACGGTCATCCCGCTGAACAGGACGGCTCTGCTGGCTGTGGCGCCGGTGGTCTGGATGGCATCGTGTTTGGCGGCGCCGGACCGGCGTTCTTCCCGGTACCGCGACACGATGAACAGGCTGTAGTCGATCGCGACGGCCAGCCCCATCATCGACACCATGTTGGTGACCGTGAACGTGAGATGGAACGCCAAGCCAAGCAGCCCCACCGCGCCCATGGCCACCGCGATCGCGACCACCCCAAGGCCGAGCGGGAGCAGGGATGCCACCAGCGCCCCGAACACCGCCAGCAGCACCAGCAGGGCGATCCCGGTGCCGATGGTCTCCGCCTTGCGCAGGTCGCTTTCGGCCACCGTGGTGAAGTCCCGCTGGGTCTGCGCGTTCCCGGCCACCAGCACCTGGAACGGTGGGCGCTGGTGCCCGCGGGCGATCTGGTCCAGCCGGGCGATGTGCGCGGTGGCGTTGTCGAAGTTCCTGGCGATCGTGACCGGGATCAAGGTGGCGTGCCGGTCCCGCGACACCAGGCCCGCCGCACCCGGGGTCAGGTAGTCCGGAGCGCTCACCACCACACCCGGGCCCAACGCCAGGACCGACGACCGCAGACCGGTCACGAAGGTGGCGAACCGCGGATCGGGCACCGTCACTGTCCGGGAGCGGACGATCAGCAACTCGGTGTCTTTGGCCGGGCCGGTCAGCCGCTGCTCGATCAGGTTCTGGGCCCGGATCGACTCGGGTCGGCTGGTGAAGCTGCCCTGGGTGGTCAGCGCCGTACCCAGAAAGGCTTTGGCCGACAGGGCCGCCGCCGCAAGAACGAAGATCCAGACGGCGACGGTGCGCCATGGGTGACGGGCACTTGCCCGCGCCAGCCGTTTTGTAAACATAACTCAGCTCCCTGCCGCCGGCCGGTCCGTGCGCGTCACCCGGCCGACCCCAATCGACACAAAGAGGGCCATATCCAGCGTTTCTCGCCTGGTGGTTACCCCCGTCAGGGCCGGAGGTCCCGGCATGACGAGCCATTGGGCCCACCGCGCGGACCAGGGACCAAGGTCCCCGGGCTGGCCTGCCTAGGGCCCTGCCGCTGGCGCGCCGCCTGGCCAACTCGTTCCTGTACCAGCCGATGGAATTGCACGACACGCGCCAGCCGGAGGATGGCTGGTGGCCATGGCCGGAGTGCCCGCAGATCATCATCCGGTTCGGCTACGGGCCGCCTGGGCCCGAAACACGCAGGCGCCGGGTGGAGGACATTCTCGGCCGCCCGGCCGCCACCGAGGGCGGCTGACCCCCGCTGATAGCGACCTGGGCACTGAGCTGATTTTCAGGCGGAAAGGCACGCCTTTTCCCGACGAAAGTCCCTGGCCAGAGCGGACGTATGAGAGAGACGGTAAAAGTGTGGTTACGGCTGCCCGATCGGCAGCCTGGTCAAAGGAGGCAGAAGATGTCTGGTATCACCGTCGGCATCGACGGATCTGACCACTCCATCCGCGCGCTGGAATGGGCCGCCAGCGAAGCAGCGGTCCGGAATACTCCGCTTACCGTCCTCACCGTCCATCTCGTCCCGCAAAGCGGGTGGACCGGCAACCCAATTGTCGTCTCGCAGGATTCCGAAGACCTGGAGAAGGAACGCCAGGCCGCTGAGGAAATGACGCTGAAAGTTACCAGCCAGCTTGGCGAGGCACGGCCCGCGTCGGCGACGGTGCGTGCGGTCATCGGCTTTCCGGCCCACGAGCTGATCGAGGCGTCCCGCGAGGCGGACCTGATGGTCGTCGGGTCTCGCGGTGCCGGCGGGTTCGCGAGGCTGGTGGCGGGCTCGGTCAGCAACCAGGTCGTGCACCACGCGCACTGCCCGGTGGTCGTGGTGCGTTGAGCCTCCATCTCGGTGGTGCTCAGAGGCCGGCTTTATAGCCGGCCTCTGGAGTGCCGTGGCAGCGCGTTCGCCGGTGCGCACCGTTAGCACGCCGTACACGGTGTGCCGGACATCCGTTATCCGGGACCTTCGGCCCTGCCGACGGAGGGTGCCGCCGCAGCCGAATGAAGGCATGGAATGAAGTCGCCATGTCAGTCGCCGGAATCGGAAGCCTGATGAGAAGGGGCGGAAAAGCATGAAGGCCACCCAGGTTGTCCCAGTACGGACCGGCAGCCGCGGCAGGGTGCCCGAAGGCACCGAAGAACTCGCCGTCAACAGGATTCGCGCGGTGCTCGGGCACATTGCCAAACCGGTACTGTCGGCGCGCGTGACACTCACGATGTCGGCCGATCCCGCCGTCGCATTCCCGGCGGCGGCCCATGCCACCATCGATGTGAACGGCCGGGTTGTGCGGGCGGAAGCGGCCGGCTCGACAATGCGTGAAGCGATCGAGCGCATGGCCAACCGGTTGCGGGTCCGGCTGGACCGGACAGTTCAAAGCCGGGTCAGCCGGTGCGAGGCGGCACGTAAGCGATACCGGTAGCTGAAATCACCCCTGGAAGGGTGACGCCATATCCAAAGCCACCCGAACAGGCTGGAATCGTCACTCGTCCAGCAATCGGGGAGATGCTACCCATGCGTCGCAGGACAGCTGCAATCCGCTGGCGTCTAGCCCGTCAGCCCCGGAAGGGGACCAATGGCGGGACCGCCCAGCCTTTGGGCCCGGGTAATCGTTCTTCGGGCGCGGCAGGATGGTAGTGAGGAGGTGCGGCCGCGCGTGCGGTATACCCGGGCGCGGGCCGGTCCGGTGCGATGTGGTGGACCCGTCATAAGGCCGTTATCGCGGTGGCGGCCGTGGTCGTCCTGGCAGGCTTGGTGACCGGCCTGTTGCTGGCGCTGCGGGGTGGCGGGACGGTGAAACCGGTGTCGGCGACGCCCTCGCCTACTGCTGAGCTGCGCTCGCCGTTCACCGGCGAGCCGGTGCCGTCGCTGAACCGGGTGCTCGCGGTGAAGATCGACAACATCGTCAACGCGCGGCCGCAGACCGGGCTCACCCACGCGGACATCGTGTACGTGCTCCCGGTCGAGGGCGGGCTGAGCCGGTTCCTGGCGATCTTCTCCAACGACTATCCGCGGGTTGTCGGGCCGGTACGCAGCGCCCGTGAGGACGACCTGGAGGTGCTGCGCCAGTTCGGGCGGCCCGCCTTCGCCTACTCGGGGGCCACGGCCACGCTGCTGCCCTACATTCACCGGACCGCGCGGATCGTGGACCTGTACTCCGGCATCACCCGCGGGTACTACCGGGACAACAGCCGGGTCGCGCCGTACAACCTGTACGCTCGCACGCGGCAGTTGCTGGCGCAGGCCAGGGGCGCGAGCAAGGCACGCGACATCGGGTTCCGGTTCGGCCCGCCGCCGCCCGGCGGGAAAGCCACCAGCTCGGAATCGGTGTCCTACCCGGCGGCCTCGTTCCGCTTTACCTGGTCGGCGGCGAAGCACCGGTGGCTCGTGTCGATTGACGGCGCCGTGGCAAGGACCACCGACGGCGGGCGGCTGTCGCCGGCCACCGTGGTGATCCAGTACACGACCGTGCGCACGTCCCGGTTCCTGGAGTACGGCAAGCCCCCGCCGTACGCGGAGAGTGCCGGGTCGGGGACCGCCGTGGTCATGCGGGACGGAAAGGCGTGGACGACGCACTGGTCCCGGCCGTCGGCCAACGGCGGCACCACGTTCACGACCGCGTCCGGCCAGCGGATGACCTTCGCCCAAGGCCAGGTCTGGGTGGTGCTCGCGCACCGGTAGAGGCGCCGTGGACTGGGTAGGTTCGTGACCGCTGGCGAGGACCATCACGGGGAGGTTGCGTCGTGGAGGATGCGATTCAGCCGGGCAGCACGGCGCTGATGGAAGCTACCGCACTGGACCAACTGTTCGCGTCGCTGCACGATGCGGGTTTTGCCGTGATCGGGCCGACGGTGCGGGACGGTGCCATCGTCCTTGACGAGCTCGCGGCCGCCAGCGACCTGCCGTTCGGGTGGGGCGTACAGCTCGAGCCCGGGGGCTACCGGCTCCGCCGCCGTGCCGACAGTGCCGCGTTCGGGCATTCGGCCGGGCCGCAGTCGTGGAAGCAGTTCCTGCATCCGCCCAGGGAAAAACTGTGGTCGGCCCGGCTGGCCGATGGCGCCTTCGAGATCGGCGCGGACGACGGCGCGGCACCGCCCCGGCTGGCCTTCTTCGGCGTCCGCCCGTGTGACCTGCGCGCCATCGAGATCCAGGACCAGGTGCTCGGCAGCGGGAGCGGCAACTCGCGGTACGCGGCCCGCCGGGACGCGGTGCTGATCGTGGCGGTGAACTGCACCGAGCCGGGCGAGACCTGCTTCTGCGCGTCGATGGGCACGGGGCCTGGGGCAGGCCCCGGTTACGACCTGGCGCTGACCGAGCTTGTCACAGGCGACCGGCACGACTTTCTCGTCGACGTCGGCACACCGGCCGGCGCCTCAGTCCTGGCCGCGGTGCCGCACGCGCCCGCCGCCGCCAGCACCGTCGACGGCGCGAGAGCCGCTGTCGCCGACGCGGCGCAGCACATGGGCCGGTCTATGCCAGCGGCCGGGCTACACGAGCTGATGGCGGGCAGCCATGACGCCGCGCGCTGGGACGACGTTGCCTCCCGGTGCCTGACCTGCGGGAACTGTACGCTCGCCTGCCCGACCTGCTTCTGCACATCGGTGGAGGACGTTACCGACCTGTCCGGCGACCACGCGGAGCGGTGGCAGCACTGGGCCTCCTGCTTTGACCTTGACTTCTCCCACCTGCACGGCGGCCCGGTCCGGGTCTCGGCACAGAGCAGGTACCGGCAGTGGCTGACCCACAAGCTCGGGACCTGGCACGACCAGTTCGACAGCTCCGGCTGCGTCGGCTGCGGCCGGTGCATCGTGTGGTGCCCGGTCGGCATCGACATCACCGAGGAGGTCGCGGCGCTGCAGGCCGAAGCCCAGCAAACAGAATCAGGCAGAACGCCATGACCGCGCCCGGCACACCACATGGCGAGCCGGTCTCCGTGGCCGGTGCCGCGGAGCTGGGCGGTCATGCCTTCCTGCGCGGCATGCCGGACGCTTACGTCGCCGTGCTCGCCCGGGCATGCCGTGGCACTGCGGCGCGGGCGGGGCACCGGTTCTTCGAGGAGGGCGGCACCGCGGACCGGTTCTGGCTCATCGTGAGCGGGCATGTCGCGCTCGACGTCTCCGCGCCCGGCCGCAGCAGGCTGATCGTGGAAACCCTGGGCAAGGGCGATCTTCTGGGCCTGTCCTGGCTCGTCCCGCCGTACGAATGGCAGTTCGGCGCGATAGCCGTTCAGGACACAATGGCTTTTGAACTGAACGCGCCCGCGGTGCGGGCGGCCTGCGAGGGGGATCCCGGCCTCGGGTACGAGCTGCTGCGGCGCGTCATGCCGGCCGCGTCGTCCCGGCTGCATGCCGCGCGGATCAGGATGCTCGATCTGTACGCGGCGGCCGGCCAGGCAGGGGACGGGCCGTGACCGCTCCCACGCTGCCAGCCCGGTACCGCGTGGCGGAACGCCGCGGCGAGACGCACGACACGGTAACGCTGGCCCTGCAGCCGGTGGACCAGCCGATTCCAGCGCATCAGCCAGGGCAGTTCACGATGATGTACGCGCCAGGGATCGGCGAGGTCCCGATCTCCATCAGCGGCACGGGGCCCGGCGCGGGACTGGTGCAGACGGTACGCGCGGTGGGAGCAGTAACGCGCGCGCTCTGCGCCGCCGGCCAGGGGCAGATGATCGGGCTCCGTGGTCCCTACGGCACCCACTGGGAGGTGGACCGCGCGGCAGGCGGTGACCTGCTGATCGTGGCGGGCGGCATCGGCCTCGCGCCGCTGCGCGAGGCGCTGCTCGCCGCGCTCGGGAACGGTGCGCGGTACCGGCGCATCGTGGTGCTGATCGGCGCCCGGTCGCCGGCCGAGCTCGTGTTCGGCCAGGAGCTGGGCGGGTGGCGCCGTGGCGGCGCCGAGGTCGAGGTGACCGTGGACCAGGCGATGGAAGGCTGGGCCGGTCACGTCGGGGTGGTGACGCAGCTCCTCGGCTACGCCGACATCGACCCGGCCCGGACCACGGCCCTGATCTGCGGTCCCGAGGTGATGATGCGGCTCACCGCGCGGGAACTGCGCGCGCTGGGCGTCCCGGCCGCGCGTATCCGCGTGTCGCTGGAGCGGAACATGCGGTGCGGGGTGGCCGAGTGCGGGCACTGCCAGCTCGGCCCGCTGCTGCTGTGCCGGGACGGGCCCGTGATCAGCTACGACGTGGCCGCGCCGCTGCTCGCGATAAGGGAGCTCTGATGGGAACGGCAGCACCCCGCGCAGTGCCAGCCCCGACCCCACCACCCCGCCCTAAGCTCGCCGTGTGGAAGTTCGCCTCCTGCGACGGCTGCCAGCTCACGCTGCTCGACTGCGAGGACGAACTGCTCGCGCTCGCCGCGCAGGTTGACATCGCCCACTTCGCCGAGGCGACTCGCGCGGACGCCGAAGGCCCCTACGACGTGTCACTGGTCGAGGGCTCGGTGACCACGCCGGAGGACGCGGAACGGATCCAGCGGATCCGGTCGGAGTCCGCCATGCTGGTCACGATCGGCGCGTGTGCCACCGCCGGCGGCGTCCAGGCGCTGCGCAACTTCGCCGACGTGGCCGAGTTCCGCGCAGCCGTGTACGCCCGCCCGGAGTACGTGGCAACGCTGGCGACCTCGACCCCGATCGCCAGCCACGTCAAGGTGGACTTCGAGCTGCGCGGCTGCCCCATCGACAAAGGCCAGCTCCTGGAGCTGCTCACCGCGCTGCTGACGGGCCGCCAGCCGCGGATTCCCGGGCATAGCGTGTGCGAGGAATGCAAGCGCCGCGGCACCGCGTGCGTCATGGTGGCCCACGGCACTCCGTGCCTCGGGCCGGTCACCCAGGCCGGCTGCGGCGCCATCTGCCCGGCTTATGGCCGTGGCTGCTACGGCTGTTTCGGCCCGGTGGCCGAGCCCAACACCGCAGCGCTCATCCCTCAGCTGCGGCGGCTCGGCATGGGCACGGCCGATCTGAACCGGGTGTTCGCCACCTTCAACGTGGCCGCGCCCGGCTTCGCCAAGGCGCGGGACCAGGCCGCCGAAGTCCCCCGCGGCGAGACCGCCGCGGGGGACTCGTGATCGTGCTCGGTGAGCAGGCCAGCTAGGCGCTGCGCCGGGCTTGTTCCATGCCGACCTTGTTCACCACATCGACCACGCCGTCGACGTCCCAGGCCAGCCGTACCACCACCGACATCAGGTCTTCGTCGGAGACCAGCTCAGGCTGGCCGGTCAGCTTCACGACGCCGTTGCGGACGGCGACCTCGATGCCGGTCGGGCCCCCGGGCATGACCTCGGTGAGTATCTCGCCGACCTCTGCGGCGATGTCCGCGTCCGGGCGCAGGAAGACGCTCAGCAGATCGCGGCGGCTGACGATCCCGGCCAGCTTGCCGTCGGCGTCGACGACCGGCAGGCGCCTGATGTGATGGGAGTTCATCAGCCTCGCCGCGGCAGCGACCGTCGCGTCCGGGTGGATCGTCACCGCGGGCGAGGTCATCAGCAGGTCGGCGGTGCGGCCCCGGTGCAGTTCCCGGCCGAACGTCCAGCGCCGCCACCCGGAGCGGATTGCCGGGTTAGTGTCCCGCGCCACCAGCAGGTCTCCCTCGGAGACCACGCCGGTCACCTTGCGGCCCATGCTCAGCACCGGCAGGCCGCTGATCTTGTGCTCGACCAGCCGGCGGGCTATCTCCTTGTACGGAGTGATCCGGTCGACGGTCACCACGGACGTTGTCATGATGTCCTGCACCCGGCTGTGCCCCTCGCCGTGCCGGTGCGCGGTGCCGGCACCGCCACGTCCCGCAGCGACCGGCCTGGCCTGCGCGGGATGATCCACGGGCTTCTCGTCGAGGTGCTCGGCGACCGAGTCAAGGGCGCGCCGGACATCGGTCCGTGCGGCCCGGCCGTGCAGTGACTCGTAGTACGCGGCGCCGAGGTGGCGCAGCATGCCGTCAAGCTGGGCGTCCCTGCGGTTCATCGTCCGCCTCCTCATGATCGCCCAGGGCACCGCTACTGCTGATGCCCAATTCCATTGCACTTCGGCCGGGCGGGTGCGGGTAGGGCCGGAGGTGCCGGCGCGGTGGGACGTTCGGCCTGGTCTGCCGTAGTGCCGGCCTTACCGGGCCGGGGAGGCGAGGTCCCGGAGAACGGCAGCTGCCAGCGTGTCGATGACGGCGGCCACGGCGGGGGTCAGGCCGGTGCCCTGGCCCACGTCGCCCGCCTCGACCGCGTGCACGATCAGCCTGCCCGGCATGCGGTCCAGCGCCAGCGCGAGGCCGATCGTGTCGCCGAGGCCGAACCCGTGTGAGCTCACCGAACCCGACGGGCCCGCGGTGGCCTGGTCCAGAACAAGCCGGTGCAGACGCCCGGGAACGGCGGGCTCGGCGCGCACCGCGTCCACCACGATGACCAGGGCGGCGCCATCCCATGCCTCGATCATCCGGGTCGGCTCACCGTCGCTGACCAGCAGGTCCGCTGCTTCCGGCGCCTGGCCGCGCAGCCTGGCCACGACCTCGGGCCCGGCGCCGTCGTCACGCCGGAACTCATTGCCGACGCCGATGACGACCGCCCGGCGGCCGGCCGCCGATGGCACGGTCACCGGCGCTCGACCCGCAGGTCGAGGAAGTGGGTCGAGCAGGAGATGCACGGGTCGTAGTTGCGGATGGCCTGCTCGCAGACCCTGGTCAGCTCCTCGTCGTCGAAATCGAGCCGGTCCTGGACGAACTGGCGCAGGTCCTCCTCGATGGCCCGCTGGTTCTGGGACGTCGGCGGGACGATGCGCGCACTGCGAATGCTCCCGTCAGCGTTGATCTCATACCGGTGGTAGAGGACGCCGCGGGGTGCTTCGGACACGCCGTGGCCGGTGGCTGCGCGCGCCGTCATCGGGACGGCCGCCTGGGCCGGCGGGCGGTATTCGCCGATCAGCCGGAGAGCCTCCTCGATCGCGCACACGACCTCTACGGCGCGCACGATGATGCTGCGGAACGGGTTGCGGCAGTCCGCCCCGAGCCCGGCCTCGGCCGCGGCCTGCGCGGCCAGCGGCGGCAGCGACCCCGAATTGAGGGAGTACCGGGCCAGCGGCCCGGTCAGGTAGCGGCCGTCGCTGGCCAGCCCGTCTCCGGTCAGCCTGGCGTGCAGCGCCGTCGAATGGGGCACTTGCTCCTCGATGACATGCTGCTCGAACTCGGCCGCGGTGAACGCCAGCCCGCCGCTGGTGACCAGCGTCCCCCGCTCGATCGGGTACTTGCCCTGATCGGACAGCGACAGTAGTTCGTGGCCACAGGTGAAGTCGGGAAAGCCGAACCCAGCCACCCACCGGACCGTGTCCAGGGCCAGCGGGAGCGCGTCCCTGAGCTGCTGCGCGAGCGGCGCGAGGTCGGCGGCCGAAGGCGCCCGGTAGAAGCCGCCGACCCGGACGTTCACCGGGTGGATAGACCGGCCACCCAGCAACGTCATGATCGCGTTCCCGGCTTTGCGCAACGCCAGGCCACGCTCGACGATGTCCCGGTAATCCGCCGCCATCTCGATGGCGCCGGGGTAACCGAGAAAGTCGGGGGCGTGCAGCATGTAGATGTGCAGCGCGTGACTGCCGATCCATTCTCCGCAATACAGCAGCCGGCGCAGGTCCGCGACCGGCCCGTCGACCCTCGCCCCGCACGCGTCCTCGATCGCCTGGCAGGCGCTGGTCTGGTAGGCGACGGGGCAGATGCCGCAGATTCGCGCGGTGATGTCCGGCGGCTCGGTGTAGGACCGGCCGCGCAGGAACGCCTCGAAAAACCGCGGCGGCTCGTAGATGTCCAGCCGTACCTCGTCCACCTGGCTGCCGGTCACCGCGACGTACATGCCGCCTTCGCCCTCGACGCGGGCAAGCCCCTTGGTCACAAGCGTGCGATCACGCTGGTGTGTCATGGCACCGTCATACCCGCGTAGCTCAGCTTGTCCCGGACCGTGACCACCCCTTCGATGTGCCGCAGCCTCTCGACCAGGTCGTGACCAGCCTGGTCATTCTCCGGGCAGCCGGTAAGCGTCACGATGCCATCGTGCACGACAACACCGAACGGCTGCGAGCGGACCAGGAAGGCGCTCCGAACTGTTTCTTCGACCACCTCATGGCGGATCGTCTCGTCCTGGCGCAGGAAGACGCTCAGCACGTCGGCCCGGCTGATGACCCCGATCAGGTGCCCGGTGGCGTTCGTCACCGGCAGTCTCTTGATCCGGCGATCCCGCATGAGGCGGGCGGCGTCCACCACGGCCTCGTCCGGGCCGATCGTCGCCGCCGGACTGGTCATCAGGTCGGCCGCGGTGACCCCTGCTGCCTTCTCGTGGTCCCGGAAGCGCAGCATGCTGGCGAACGTCCCTGGGCTGGCCTCATCAGCTTCCTTGTTGAGCATGTCAGCCTCCGAGACGACGCCGATGACCTTTCCCTCGCGATCGACGACGGGAAACGCGCTGACCCGGGAATCCCGCATGCGGGAGACAATCTCCTTGAACGACGCGTTCTCCCGTACGGCTACCACCGGCGTTGTCATCACGTCTTTGACGGTGCTTCTCATCGCGAATCACCCCTTCCGCTACGCTTATCGTCCCTCCGGCATAGACGGCGTGCTACGGGTGAACGGCCTCGGTGACATGGACATTCGGCCTCGCCGCCAGGGACCAAAGTCCCCTTGCCGGCCGTGCCTTTGTGCCGCCTGATGGTGAATTAACGGGACTTTTGACTCTGCCTCGTGCACTGGTACCGCTGGGATTCTGGTACTTAGCACTGGAGGGAGAGGAAGATGTACGAGAAAGTGCTGGTTGCTATAGACCGTTCCGAAAACTCCAAGCGCGCACTGGCCGCCGCCCACAAGCTGGCCTCGCTGTCGGACGGCGAAGTGCGGGTACTTCACCTGCGGGAGCAGGAAGTCATTCCCCGGATGGGGCTGGTCGCGGACGAGTCACCCGAAGAGGCGCATCTGTGGCTTGAGTCGGCGGTCGATGAGCTGCGTAACGCCGGGGTCAAGGCCACCGGCGAGGTGCGGAACACGATCTACGGCCAGGCGGCCCGCGAGATCGTCGCCGACGCGGTGCTGCATGACGTCGGCGTCATCGTGATGGGCAGCAGGGGCCGGAGCGACCTAACGGGGCTCCTCCTCGGCAGCACGGCGCACAAGGTGATCCACCTGACCGACCGCCCGGTGCTCGTGGTCCGGTAGCCCTCGCACTGTACGAAAACCCTTGTTCCCAGGTTGCGAACATGTTCACTGGTTGGCCTGTCACGCCGGTGAGTCGGCTGGGGCTTTGAGCCCTGCGGCCGCGGCGGCGGCATCGACGGCGCGCTTGGTCAGGCGTGCGTACTCGTCGCCGTTGACCAGCGGAAGGTCATGGTCTGCGTCGACCTCGATCACCTGTGCGCGCAGTGCTTCGGCCAGTTCCCGCTGCTTGGACGGGCGGACTAGCCGGTCGCTGGTCGTGATAAGCATGGCCGCGGGCAGGCCCAGCTCCCCCGCCCAGGGCTGAGCGTCATATCGGCTCAGCGCCCGGCCCGCGTCGGCCAGTTCGCGCGCCAGGCCGCGGCGGAGCTCCGCGGCCAGCCACGGCCGGTAGACGTCGAGTTCAGGCGCTTCCTCGATTGTCTGGCGAAGGAGCCGCTCGACAAGCCCGTTGCCGGTACCGAGCCGCAGGCCTAGCTCAAGAACCGACAGGAGGCGCCAGACTATCCGCTCGCGTGCCGTCCGGTGCCACTCCAGCGCTGTGGCCTGCATGACCAGAGCCGCTACCTTGCCAGGGTGCCGGCGGGCAAGCAGCATGCCGACCGGACCGCCCATCGAGTATCCGACCACGATCGCCTGCCCTGCCTCCAGCTCGCCTAGGAGCGCGGCGGCATCGTCAGCGCAGTCTTCAAGGCTGAACGGCTCAGTTGACCGCATTCCGCGCCCATGCCCGCGCAGGTCCAGCGCGATCACCCGGTAGGAGCCGGCGAGCCGGGCATAGACCGGGAAGAAGTTGAGGTCGGCGCTGGCAGTCCAGCCGTGCAGGAGCAGTACGGCGGGATCCGCGGGCTCGCCGCCGGAGTCCCGGACGAACACCTCGCCGCGGCCGGCCAGGTTGATCACCCGGCCGGGGAGAAGGCACGGCGGCACCGGTGGCAGTCCCGGACTCCGCCGCAGCGGCCGGGCAAGCCGGCCCGCCCACAGCACCTCCCGCCTGACCGTGGGATTCCTGGCGAGCGCGGCAATACCCGAGGCCGCGGCCGCCGCCACAGCAACGGTCAGCGTCCGCGCTCTGCTGATCATCGTGCTCACCCACTTCTCCGGCCGGGCCGCCACTGACGCCGGTAGCCCCTGAGGCTATTTCTCCCCGTGGTGAGGAAGAAACTATCGATCCGGCGCATCGGGCTATGCTTGTATATGCGGAATGTTTGGCTCGGGGTGATCGGCGTTAGGGGCGAACGTCACCGGCAGGGGGCCCTTAGCCCCCAGGACCGGCCGCCTTCCGGCGGCGCGCGGCACACTCTGGCGTATGGCCAGCATCAGCTGGCCTACGAGGTCTACGGCTCAGGCGACCGGGTGCTCGTGTGGCTGCACGCGCTGCTGTTCGACGCCAACCTCGGCCGTGCCCTGGCCCAGAGACTGGCCGCCCGCGGCAACCGCGTGGTGTTGCTCGACCTGCTGGGGCATGGCCGGAGCCAGAAACCTCGCCACGCAGGCGCCCATCGGATGGATCTTTACGCAGAGCAGGTGCTCTGCCTCCTGGATGAGCTCGGCGTCGATCAGGTGGTGCTGGGCGGCGTCTCCCTGGGGACCAATGTGAGCCTGCTCACCGCGGTGCAGGCGCCTGAGCGGGTTCGTGGCCTCATCCTGGAGATGCCGGTACTCGAGTGGGCTACCCCAGCGGCGGCGCTTGCGTTCCTGCCACTCCTGATCGAGGTGCACTACGCCCGGGTCCCGCTGCGGCTGGTCTCACGGGCGGCCTCCCGCCTCCCTCAGTCGGGGTTCGGGCCGCTCGACTCGTTCATCAATGCCGCTGCGTCGGACCCTGATGAGATCGCGGCCGTGCTGCACGGCATCCTGATGGGCCCCATCGCCCCGACCATCGACCAGCGTCGGGCCATCACCGCGCCAGCGCTGGTCCTGGGGCATGGAATCGACCTGATCCACTCTTTCGGTGATGCTAAACGGCTCGCGCGGCAGATTCCTGACGCCAGGCTCATCCGGACCCGCACCTTCGCCGAGCTGTGGGTGCGGCCTGCCCGGCTGACCGCGGAGATCAGTGAGTTCCTTGACCGTGTCTGGGCGGGCGGCGAGCCTCAGGCGCCGCTCGGCATCGCCTCATGAGGACGGGAGCTGGATGAGATCGATCACCGCCGCGTTCCCCGGGCCGGTGACCAGCACGTTGACAAGCGGAGTCAGCCACCCGCACCGACAGACCACCGTCACACACTCGGAGCCTTTCGCCCTCATACACTCGGGACCTTTCGCCCTGACATGACGGCACGGTCATGCCTAGCGTGTGAGCTGAGAGTTGAGAACCGCCGATCGGGGGCACCGATGCAGGAATTCTCTGTGCCCGCGGCATATGTCGTGAAGGCGAATGACAACGTCACCGATGACCTCTTCACCAATGCGGAGAACTGGCCCGGTTCGGTCGGCCTGAAGCGAAAGCTGAACGGCACCTGGCAGCCGGTCACCTGGCGCGAGTTCGCCGGCCAGGTACGCGCCGTCGCCGCCGGCCTTATCGCGGCAGGGATCCAGCCAGGCGACCGTGTGGCACTAATGTCGCGCACCCGGTTCGAGTGGACGCTCATCGACTATGCGATCCTGACCGCCGGCGGCGTCACCGTCCCGATCTACCCAACCTCGTCACTGGAGCAGGTCGAGTGGATCCTCGGCGACTCAGGGGCGGTCGCCGCCATAGTCGAGACCGGCGATCAGCCCCGGATGCTGATGTCGGCGCTGGCCGGCGTCCCCGTACTCACCCACGTGTGGGAGATCGACGGTGGCAAGTTCGACGGCCTGGATGAGATCCAAGCGCGCGGCGCGCAGGTAACACCGGAGCAGGTCGAGGAGCGGCGCCACACCCGCGGGGCCGCCGACCTGGCCGAGATCGTCTACACCTCCGGGACGACCGGCCGTCCGAAGGGCTGCATGCTGAGCCACGGCAACATCGTCGCCAGCACCCGTAACTGCATGCGGAACGACGGTTTCCTCGAGATGTTCAACGAGAACGCTTCCACCCTGCTGTTCTTGCCGCTGGCGCATAG
>Ga0126383_10000558_pt1 | contig 20993 bp, 22 predicted proteins | sample PanSoiMetPlot_35_FD_96882 | JGI IMG/M metagenome (GOLD analysis project Ga0126383, IMG submission 96882) | Tropical forest soil microbial communities from Panama - MetaG Plot_35 | ecosystem: Environmental > Terrestrial > Soil > Tropical forest > Bulk soil | place: Panama | collected 2016-02-17
AGGTCGGTGAGCGTAGGCACGACGTCATCATCGCAGCCAGACGGCAGTGACCAGGCCGGTGCGCCTTGCTCAGGACAGACTGCGCGCGCTTACCAGCTGGTAGCGTCGCGGCCATGGGTGCGGAGGAACGACGAGCGCACGGCGGCGCTCAGGCCGTCGAGGCGGCGCGCAGGCACGGCGTCACGACGATGTTCACGCTCTCCGGCGGACACGTGTTCCCGCTCTACGACGGCGCGGTCACCGCTGTGCCTCCGATGCCCATCATCGACGTCCGGCACGAGCAGACGGCCGTCTTCGCGGCCGAGGCCACGGCGCGGCTGACGCGCACTCCTGGCCTTGCCGTGCTCACCGCCGGGCCCGGCGTCACCAACGGCGTCAGCGCGGTGACCACGGCGCATTTCAACGGCACACCGCTCGTCGTGCTGGCCGGGCGTGCGCCGGACGGCCGCTGGGGCGCGGGCAGCCTGCAGGAACTTGACCACCCGCCGTTGCTGGCCCCGGTCACCAAGCGGGCCTGGACCGTGCACGATCCCGGCGGGGTTGGTGTCGCGACTGATGAGGCCTTCGCGCTCGCCAGCGCCCCGCACCGCGGCCCGGTTTTCCTTGACGCGAGCCTGGAGGCCCTGTTCGGGCAACCCACCGGGCCAGTGGGTGGTGCGCCAGCCGCGCCGGAACAGGCCGCGCGGGACACCCCGGATGCTGGTGCGATCACGGCCATCGCCCGGCTGCTGGCTGCGTCGAGCCGGCCGGTGCTGGTGCTCGGCTCGGACGTCTGGATGGACGGCGCCGAGCACGCCGCCAGGGCCGCGGCCGAGCGGCTGCAGCTGCCCGTCATCACGAACGGCCAGGGCCGCGGAATCCTGCCAGCTGGCCACCCGCTGCTGGTCACGAGGGCGCGGTCGGCGGCGTTCGCGGAGGCCGACCTCGTGATCGTCGCGGGTACGCCGCTGGACTTCCGGCTCGGCTACGGCAACTTCGGCGGCCGTCACGGCGCTCCCCCGGCTTCTGTCGTGCATCTCGGCGACGCCGCCGACCAGATTGCCACGCACTGCGAGCTGGCCGGATCAGCGGCCGGCGACCTGACGGCGATTTTTGCCGGGATCGCGGCTGAAGCGGCGGCGAGCGGGTGGCAACAGGAGTGGCTGCCGCGCCTGCAGGCGGTGTGCGCGCAGCAGGTCGCCGCCGACGCGGCGCTGCTGCACAGCGACGCCAGTCCGATTCACCCGCTGCGCATCTATGGCGAGCTGGCCGGCTTGCTGCAGCCGGACGCCGTCGTGATCGGCGACGGCGGTGACTTCGTCAGCTACGCGGGCAAGTACGTCGAGCCGCAGCAGCCGGGCGGCTGGCTTGACCCGGGACCGTACGGCTGTCTTGGCACCGGACTCGGCTACGCCATCGCGGCGAGGGTGGCTCGCCCGGCCAGCCAGGTCGTGCTTCTCCTCGGCGACGGGGCAGCCGGTTTTTCCCTCATGGATGCCGACACCCTCGTCCGGCACGGCCTGCCTGTCGTGATGGTCTGCGGCAACAACGGGATCTGGGGGCTGGAAAAGCACCCGATGCAGGCCCTGTATGGCTACGACGTCGCTGCCGACCTTCAGCCGGGCTGCCGGTACGACCAGGTGGTGACCGCGCTCGGCGGCCGCGGGGAGCTAGTCACCGACCCCGACGGTATCGGCCCGGCCCTGCGCCGCGCGTTCGACTCCGGTCAGCCGTACCTCGTCAACGTGGTCACCGATCCGAAGAACGTCTACCCGCGCTCGACCACCGGGGTCTAGTCAATGACGGCGATGAGGTCGCCTTCCTGGACAACATCGCCCTCGGCGACCGCCAGCCTGGTCACCCTGCCCGGGCTCTCGGCCAGCACCGGGATCTCCATTTTCATCGACTCGAGGATCACCAGCGTGTCCCCGTCAGCTACGGTGTCGCCCTCGGCAGCCACGACCTTCCACACGTTGGCCACCATCTCCGCACGGACTTCACTCACGCGTACTCCTCAACGATCATGGGCGCAGCCGGCTGACTAGCGACGTGTCATAGTCACCGCTGGTGAATTCCGGGGACTCTAGCAGGTCCGCGTGAAACGCGAGGTTGGTCCTCAGCCCGGCGATGCCGAAAGATCCGACAGCGGCCCTGGCCCGCTCCAACGCCTGGCCGCGGTCGGCGCCGTGCACGCACAGCTTGGCCAGCAGCGGGTCGTAGAAGGGCGTGACGGTATTGCCCGCTGCGTAGCCGGCGTCGAGCCGCACGCCGGGTCCGGCTGGTGGCGACCATTCGCTGATCGTGCCCGGGCTCGGCAGGAACCGCCTGCTGTCCTCGGCGTAGACCCGCAGTTCCAGCGCGTGCCCGGCCGGGATCACGCTCTCTGGCGCAAAGCTGACGTCGTCGCCCACGGCGATGCGGAACTGCTGCTCGACGAGGTCGATGCCGGTCACCAGCTCGGTGACGGGGTGCTCGACCTGCAGCCGCGTGTTCATCTCCAGGAAAACGAAACCGCCCGCCGCCACGTCGACGAGGAACTCCACGGTGCCGGCTCCCTGATAGCCGACCGCTTCGCCCGCCCTGGCCGCCGCGGCCAGCATGCTGGCCCGCAGCTCCGGGCCGACACCCGGTGATGGCGTCTCCTCAGCGACCTTCTGGTGACGCCGCTGCACCGAGCAGTCCCGCTCGCCGAGCGTCAGCACTGTGCCGTCGGCGAGCCCGAGGATCTGCACTTCCACGTGCCGTGCACAGGTCACGAACCGCTCGAGCAGGATGTCCGCGCTGCCGAAAAAGCGCTCGGCCCTGGACCGGGCAGTGTCGATGCCCGCCTGCAGTTCGTCGGCGTTCCGCGCCACGGTCATGCCGATGCCGCCGCCGCCAGCAGCGGCCTTGATCATCACCGGGTAGCCGATCTGGTCAGCGGCGGCCAGGGCGGCCGATCCCGCCCCGACAGGCTCGGTGGTGCCAGCCGACACCGGCACTCCGGCCCGTGACATCAGGTTCCGGGCGTTGATCTTGTCACCCATCTGCGTGATCACGTCCGGGGCCGGGCCGACCCAGAGCAGTCCGGCGTCGATGACGCTGGCGGCGAACGACGCGTTCTCCGCCAGGAAGCCGTAGCCGGGATGGACGGCCTGCACGCGAGCCTGGCGGGCCGCGGCCAGAATCGCGGCGCCGTTGAGGTAGCTCGCGGCGGGCGGCGGCGGGCCGATCAGCATCGCCTCGTCAGCCTCACGCACGAACGGCAGGTCGGCGTCGGCCTCCGAGTAGACCGCCACCGAGCGAACGCCCAGCTTGCGCGCAGTAGCGATCACCCGGCGGGCGATCTCGCCGCGATTAGCGACAAGCACCGATTCGAGCACGCCCGGCAGCTTACAGCCGCGACGGCACCCGGCGGCCTGCGACGTCTCGCAGCGCCTCCACCACCTCGACGTCGTACGCGATCGGATCGAGGCGCATCCGATCGATCGCCGCGGCCGACCTGTCACGGTCGGTCGAGCTACCGACCATGTCGTCGAAGGCGTTCGCCGCCTTGATGATCCTGCTGCCGAGCGGCGGTGCCGGGCTGTGCCCGCGCGCGGGCCATGCCTGGCATCGCACCAGCCCGGCCACCTCGTCGAGAACGCCTGCGCGGCCGATGACGTCTGAGCCATATTCGGCGATCCGGTCCTGGTCGGTCGGCGAGACCAGCACGGTCGCGCCGCCCGGGATCGGGTCGCGCAGCGACAGCTGCCCGATGTCGTGCATGAGCGCCGCGTACTCGAGCGCCAGCAGCTCGGGCTCGGCCATTCCGAGCCCGCGGCCTACGGCGACGGCCAGCCTGCTGACGCGGCGGGAATGACCCGCTTCGACGTACCCGGCCACTTCGGTGACCCTGGCCAGGGACCGGACCGTCTGGAGGTAGGTCGCCCGGATGCCCGCGTAGCGGCGGAACGCCACCTGCGTCACCAGCAGCGGCCCGATGAACGCGGCCAGCACCCCCAGGCCGAGCTCCTTGACGCTGAAGACCATGATGATGACCGAGGCGCCCACCGCCAGGCCTAGCCGCCACTGCAGCTGCATCTCGTCCACCAGCGCGACCGAGAACAAGGCGCCCACGTCGTCGGCGCGAATCAGCGCCCCGACCACGGTGTCGATCAGCCAGCCGAAGAAGATCAGCACCGCCATGACAGCGACCTCGAGCCACCACTGCTTCTCTGGGTGGTGTGCGGTGGGCACGAGGAAGCGGACCACGGGACTGCGGAAGATGAATGCCACGCCGGCCACCGCGATCAGCCTCGTGCACATGCCGGTCACCCCGGCCGGGCGGCCCGCTGCCACATGCGGCAGCGCGCCGACAGTCATGCCCACGGCGCAGACCGCGACGACGAGGACCGCGGGCAGCACCACCGGCTTCCCTGACCCTTCCGGAACTGTCAGCAGCAGCGCGTAGGACATCGCACCGACCATGGCGATGGGCGCCGCTTCCCGGCCGCCCGGCAGCGCCAGGCGGAGCAGCTCGCCGAACGCGACGAATCCACCGAAGGCGAGGGCCGCGTGCCAGTCGACCGCCTGATGGCGGAGGACGACGGCACTGACCGCAAATGAGGCGGTCACCAGCATGGCGGCCGCGCCCATGAGCAGCAGCCGGCCCGAGTCCATCGCCTGCCAGTACGCCAGCCGGTCGGGCTCCAGGCGCCGGGTCGCGCTTGTCACGGGACCACGACCTGCAACGGCGCCGTCGGGTCGTCATGATCCTGAACGGTCACGGTGGCGAGGTCGATGGGCGCGCCGGCCGGTCCTGGCCGTTCCCAGCCGTCCCGGGCGATCGCGGCGATGAACGCCTGGACGACGACCGGATCGAACTGGGTACCCGCACCCTTACGCAGCTCGACGATGCCCTGGTCGATGCTCTTGGCCTCCCGGTAGGACCGGGTGGAGGTCATCGAGTCGAACGCGTCCGCGACGGCGATGACCCGGGCAAACTCCGGGATCTCATGGCCAGCCAGGCCCATCGGGTAGCCGCGGCCGTCGATTCGCTCGTGGTGGTGCATGATCCCGTTCAGCGCCTCGTACAGGAAGCCGATCTCGCGCACGATCTCCAGGCCGCGCATGGGGTGCAGCTGGATGGTGGCGAACTCGTCCTCGGTGAGCGGGCCGGTCTTCTGCAGCACCTGGGTCGGCACGCCGAGCTTGCCCACGTCGTGCAGCATCCCGGCGAATCTGATCGCCTCGGTCCGCGCGGCGTTCATGCCGATCTGGTTCGCGATCATGACGGCCCCGCGAGAAACCCGGTCCCCGTGCCCGCGGGTGTAGTAGTCCTTGGTCTCGACGGCCTGGCACAGCGCGTTCATCGTCGCCGCGTACGCCAGCTGTTCCTCGGCGAACTGCGCCATCGCCCACCGGGCCACGAACAGCGGCACGAGCACGATCACGGCGGCGAACCACATCATGGCGCTCCACAGCGAGGCGATGACCAGGCCAAGGCTCGCGTAGCCGAGGTCGGACGCCAGCAGCAGGACCAGGCTCGACTCAGACGCTTCCGCACGGAGCCCTGGATCGCCCCGGTTGAGGCGGTAGATCCCCCACAGCAGGCCATGATTCGCCAGTACGTGCACCGCCGCCGCAGCGGCGAATGCCAGGAAGATCTCCGAGAATTCCGCGTTTTTCGGCAGGCCGACGGTGTCGTTGATCGCCAGGTAGGTGCTCCCGGCTGCGACACCAGCGAGCGCGTGCATGGCGCCGTTGAAGAGGCGTTCCTCCGCCTGGAGCCGTCGGCGCAAGCTCAGCAGGGACATGGCGCCGACCAGCCCGGCGGCGCCCGGACCAAGGAGCACCGCTGCCGCAAGGGTCGCTGACGAGCTGGGCGACCATTTGGTCTGCCGGGAGGTCAGCGGCGCCCGGGCAGAGTCACAGATGAGGAACAGCGCCATCAGGACAGCCAGCGCGACCCAGCGATGCTGGACGGGCATCTGGGTCGAGACGAAGACGGTCGTCTGTGACATCGCCGCGACGGCGGCCAGCACTACGACGCCGATATAGATCCGGGCGGCCATGCTGATGCGGACCTCGCGCTCGGCGCCAGTCGCTGTCCGGCTGATGCCAAGCTGGCCTGAGGTCATCCGTCACCTGTCCTGCGCGCGCCCGGCCGGCGCATCCGACACGAGTCGCGACTTAGCGTAACGCGGCGTCGGGATTCTCGCCGGGATCCGGCGCTACTCGGCCAGGGCCTCGCTGCTCTCGATCTCCGCGCGCACAGTGGCGATCCGGGTCAGGACCTTCGTGCGGAGCTCACCTGGGGTCTCTTCGTGCCCGCAGCAGCTGTGCACGAGTCGCTTCACGAGCTCCTCCAGGCCGTACTCCCGCAGGCACGGCCCGCACTCGTGCAGATGCTGGCGAATCTGCGCGGTGCTCGAGTCCTCCATCTCGCCGTCGATGTAGGAGTACACCAGGGCGAGCACCTCGGTACACGGCACCTCGTGGGGCTTTCCGCAGCTCATGGCGCGTCCTCCCGGCCAGCGTCGCCGTCGGCGGGCGCGGCGCCGTTGCCCGCGGGCGCCGCCGCGTACAGGCCCTGATCCGCCGCGTAGTCCTGCAGCAGTTCGCGGAGTTGCCGACGGCCGCGATGCAGCCTCGACATGACCGTCCCTATCGGAGTCCCCATGATGTCGGCGATCTCCTTGTAGGCGAAGCCCTCGACGTCGGCGAGGTACACAGCGAGCCGGAAGTCCTCAGGAAGCGCCTGCAGGGCCGCCTTGATGTCCGAGTCCGGCAGCCTCTCGAGAGCCTCGTTCTCGGCTGACTTCAGCCCGCTCGAGGTGTGCGATGCGGCCCTCGCCAGCTGCCAGTCCTCGATCTCCTCGGTCCCTGACCGCTGCGGCTCGCGCTGCCGCTTCCTGTAGCTGTTGATGAAGGTGTTGGTCAGGATCCTGAACAGCCACGCCTTGAGGTTCGTGCCTTCCTGGAACTGGTGAAAGGAGGCGTACGCCTTCGCGAACGTCTCCTGGACCAGATCCTCAGCGTCGGCCGGGTTGCGCGTCATCCGCATCGCAGCCGCATATAGCTGATCGAGGTAGGGCAGCACGTCGGCTTCGAACCGGCTGCTGCGCTGCTCAAGTGTCTCGGGGACCGGACCCACCCCTTCTCCAGACGAGGATTGCAGGCGGCCAGACTGCCAGCCTCCTCGCCGGGAGGATACAACGCCCAGGGTCATGACATCCTTCGCGGCTCTGCTGGATGGGATAGGCATGGCCGGGCTGGGCCTGGCCAGGCCCGGCCGGGTCTGATAGCGAGCGAGAGACACAAAAACCGAAACACCACGTGCCGGGCTGGCATTCCGGTTGCTGTGCCGGCGTAGGGACGACCCTCGGAGCCCCCCGCCCGCCTACCGCCTCCGGCGGTCAAGCTTGGCCTGGCACGCGACGCACCTGGCGGCCTCGGGCTTGGCCTCGAGCCGACCCTCCGGCACCGGTCCCCCACAATCTGCGCACGTGCCATAGGTGCCGAGGTCGATTCGGTGGAGCGCGGCGAGCACGTCCGTCCGCTGGCGCCGGGCGGCGGCGAGCACTGCCTCTGACCGTTCGCTCTCTGACAAGTTAGCTCCGGCGTCCGCGGGGTCCTGCGGATACTCGCCTGCCCATTGTTTGTGCTCGCCAGTCCCGTTGAGAACGCTGATAGACCGGTCCAGCTCGTCACAGATCGCCTCAAGCCGGCGACGCGCTGATAGGGCATCCATCCGATCCCCGCCTCCTTCCCAAAACTGGCCGACAGCATCACGAGGGGGATCACACTGCGCTGCCCGCCGCCGCCAGGGGCGCTAGAACAGCGCTTTCATGCCGTGATCCGAGTGCTCAGGACCGGTTAACGACCCGGTGAGCGGCTCGATCAGCTGCGGTCCGTTGTTCCGGACAGAATTCACCTGCGGGGACACCGGATAGGTGCGCAGGCCGCTCACCGCAGCGGGGACCAGCAGGGCGCGGACGTCTGCCACGTCATTGACCGCAGGATCCAGCCAGTCGGACCAGCGTTCCTGGTCGATGATCATCGGCATCCGGTCGTGGATGACGCCGATCTCGTCCGGTGCACTAGTGGTGATGATGGTCGCCGTCCACAGCCAGGAGGCCGGGTCCTGCTCAGCCACGGCAGGATCGCGCCACAGCTCGTACAGCCCGGCGAACGCCAGCGAGCTGCCGTCGGCGCGGCTGATATAGACGGGCTGCTTGGCCGCTCCTGGCTGCGCCTGCCACTCGTAGTAGCCGTCGGCGGGCAGCAGGCAGCGCCGCTTGGCAAAGGCTCGCCGGAAGGCCGGCTTCTCGGCAATCGTCTCCGCCCTGGCGTTGATCATCCTGCTGCCGATCTTCGGGTCCTTTGCCCAGAACGGCACCAGCCCCCAGCGGACCACGCGCAGCTCACGCTCGACGACGTCGTCATCCGGCCCGTCACCATTGCCTGCGGCTGTGCTGGGCTCCGGCTGCCGGGAGCCCGATCGCTCGAGCACCGCGTAGACAGGCTTGGTTGGCGCGACGTTGTAGTCCGGCTGGAGCGATTCGGCCGCGTCACGCTGCACGCTGAACTCCTCGAGGAGTTCGACGCGCTTGCGTGCCGACGCGTACCGACCGCACATACTCTCACCTGGCCAGGACCTAGCAGCGGGAGAACAGAGAATGTGCCAGTTCATAGCCAAGATTCGGCTATGCCAAACCTTGCCGGGATATCCGGAATCATTCCCATCCCGCACTGCTGCGGTGTCTGATTGTCACTCCGGCTGCCCGGCCACGTCCAGACGCACCTGAGCCAGTAGCCTTGCCAGACATGCGGATGCCAGCAGACGTCGAGGCCGACTGGCTGACGCCTGCGGCAGGGGCCGCCGTCAGCAGCACTGTCCGGCTGCCCGGCTCCAAGTCCATGACCAACAGGGCGCTGATCCTGGCCGCGCTCGCGGACGATCCCACCAGAGTCACCGGGCCGCTCGAGGCACGCGACACGGCGCTCATGCGGGCTGCGATCACTGCTCTCGGCGGGCGCGTCGAAGCAAGCGCGCCCGAGGGCGGCGCCGACGCTGCATGGCTGGTCACGCCCGGCTGGCGCACGGGCCGGATCAGTCTCGACACGGGAAACGCCGGCACCGTGATGCGTTTCGTTCCGCCGGTCGCGGCCCTCGCGAGCGCCGACGTCGAGGTCAGCGGGGACGCGCGGGCTTCGCAGCGGCCGGTCGGCCAGCTCCTCGCCGCGCTGCGGCAGGCGGGCGTCACCATCAGCGACGACGGCCGCGGCGCCGTCCCGTTCACTGTGCACGGCCGCGGGCACGTTCGCGGCGGGGCCGTCAACCTGGACGCCTCGGCGTCGTCCCAGCTTATTTCCGGGCTGATGCTCGCTGCGCCGCGGTACGACCTCGGCCTCGAGATTGTCCATCACGGCGGCCGGGTCCCTTCTGCACAGCACATCGCCATGACCGCGGCGATGCTGACTGCCGCTGGAGCACAGGTAGAGACGGGAACGGGCAGCGGGGGCGACGCGGCCGGGGACCGGGCGGCGCCCGACCGCTGGCGGGTGCTGCGAGGCCGCCTGGCCCCCGGTACCGTGCACGTCGAGCCCGACCTGTCCAACGCCGCCCCGTTCCTCGCCGCCGCCCTGGTGACGGCCGGCCGGGTGACGATACCCGGCTGGCCGGCGGTCAGCTTGCAGCCGGCCAAGCAGATCATCAGCCTCCTCAGCGAGATGGGCGCCGCGTGCTGGCAGGACGCAGACGGGCTGCACGTCGAGGGCACGGGTTCGATCCACGGGACCACCACCGACCTGCGGGACGTCAACGAGCTCGCCCCGGTGCTGACCGCGCTTGCCGCGCTAGCCGACTCGCCGTCACAGTTCACCGGCATCGGCCACATGCGACTGCACGAGAGCGACCGGTTGGCCGCGCTCGTCGCCGAGATCGGCGCCCTCGGCGGCGATGTCACCGAGTTGCCCGACGGGCTGGCGGTGCGACCGCGGCCACTACGCGCGGCCTCGCAGCCCTTCGACAGCTACGACGATCACCGGCTCGTGATGGCGGCCGCCGTCCTGGGGCTGGCCGTGCCGGGGCTGCGGGTGCGGAACGCAGCGACTGTCGGCAAGACCTTCCCGGAGTTTCGCAGCCGGTGGCTGGAGATGCTGGGACAGGTGCCCTGAGCAGCGCTCGCAGTCATTCGCGCCTGGACGAGGAGGATGTCCGCGTCAGGCCGGGCCGGGGCTCGCGGCCCCGCACCAGGCGGCGCCCAGCCCACGAGGACGCCGCTCGCGGGTTCGTTGCCGGTGTCGACCGCGGACGGTACCGCTGCTTCGTCGGCGACCGCCCCGTAACGGCGATGAAAGCGCGCGAGCTGGGCCGGCGCGGAATCGTGGTTGGTGACTGGGTGGCTCTGGCCGGGGACGTCTCTGGCCTGCCCGGCACTCTCGCCAGGATCGTGCGGGTCGAGCCGCGGACGTCGGTGCTGCGGCGGTCTGCTGAGGATGACGACCCGGCCGAGCGCATCATCGTCGCCAACGCCGACCAGCTGGTGATCGTCATCGCGCTCGCGAAACCTCCCCCGCGGCCGAGGCTGATCGACCGGTTCCTGGTCGCCGCCTACGACGCCGGGCTGGAGCCGCTCTTGTGCCTCACCAAGGCCGATCTGGCCGCGCCAGACGAGCTCATCGCCGCCTACGAGCCACTTGGCGTCCGCGCAGTCGCCCTGCAGCGACCATTCGAGGGCCAGCTCGACTCGCTGCGGGCACTGCTGGCCGACCGCATCAGCGTGCTCGTCGGCCACTCCGGGGTCGGCAAGTCGACGCTTGTGAACGCGTTGCTGCCCGACGCAGACCGGGCCGTCGGCGCGGTCAGCCCGGTCACCGGGCGGGGCAGGCACACGTCCTCCTCCGCGGTCGCCCTGGCGCTGCCTGCCCGGCAGGGTGGCCAGGCAGGTGGTGGCTGGATCATCGACACGCCTGGCCTGCGGAGCTTCGGCCTCGGTCACGTCGCGGCCAGTCGCGTGGTGTCGGCGTTCGGCGAGTTCGCCGACGCGATCGCCGAGTGCCCGCCCGGCTGCACTCATCTGGCGGCCGGCTGCGCGCTGGACGACTGGGTGGCTGAGCACGGCGGACCCGCCGCCGCGGTGCGGCTCGACTCGCTCCGCCGGCTGCTGCGCAGCCGCGAGGGAATTGACCCGACCGACCTGCCCGATTCAGCCGGTTAGCGGCGCTGCCGCCGCGCCGAATAATGCCCGGCGATGGCGACGCGGGGTCGCGACGCGCTAGCTTTCCTGCCATGGCTGGTTTTGCTGGCGACCTCGGGTTCGCGCATGTGCTCGCGGACGCGGCGGACGACATCACCATGCGCCGGTTCCGGGCTCAGGACCTGCACGTGGAAACCAAGCCAGACCTGACACCGGTCAGCGACGCCGATCTCGCCGTCGAGGAGTCGCTCCGCAACGTACTGAGCCGGGCCCGGCCGCGCGACGCGATGCTCGGTGAGGAATCCGGTCATACCGGGTCAAGTCAGCGCTGCTGGGTGATTGACCCCATCGACGGCACCAAGAACTTCGTCCGGGGTGTACCGGTGTGGGCAACCCTCATCGGCCTGATGGACGAGGACGAGGTCGTCGTCGGCGTGGTCAGCGCCCCCGCTCTGGGCCGCCGATGGTGGGCGGCCCGCGATGGCGGCTCCTGGACCGGGAAGAGCCTGACCAAGGCATCCGCCTGCCGGGTGTCGTCAGTCGCCAGCCTGTCCGATGCGTCGCTGTCCTATTCCGGCCTTTCGACCTGGGAGGACGGCGGAAGGCTGAACGAGTTCGTCGGTCTGGCCAGGAAGGTATGGAGAACCCGCGCCTACGGCGATTTCTGGTCACATGCCCTCGTCGCTGAGGGAGCGGTCGACGTCTCGGCGGAGATGGGCGTCAACCTGTGGGACCTCGCCGCGCTCCAGATCATTGTCGAGGAGGCAGGCGGCGCATTCACCGATCTCGCGGGAATCCCCAGGCCGGACGGCGGTAGCGCAGTGTGCTCGAACGGCCTGCTGCACTCCGAGGTGCTCAGCCTGCTGAGCTAGCGCGGCGAGCGCCGGCCCGTTCAGGGGTTGCCCTGACGACGGTTAAGGCGGATGCTGGACACCACTGGAATCACAAGCGCACAAGCAATTCTCGCTTGGCCGCGCCACGTCGCCGCGAGAGGAGCGCTGCAGCATGAACGTACGAGATGGGATGACCACGGTCGTTCTCAGTGTCGGACCCACTCATACGCTGCGTGAGGCGGCACGGCTGATGTCCGGCCAGCGTGTGGGCGCCGCCGTTGTCGTTGACCCCAGCCACCCGGCCATAGGCATCCTCACCGAACGGGACATTCTCGACTCCGTGGGCGCCGGCCAGAATCCGGATGCCGAAATCGTCGCCGACCATCGCACCGCGGACGTCGTCTTCGCCAGCCCTGACTGGACGCTGGAAAAGGCGGCAGCTGCCATGTCGGCCGGGAACTTCCGGCACCTCGTTGTGATCGACGGACACGAGGTGACTGGCCTGCTGTCCATGCGCGACATCGTCCGCTGCTGGACACGCGCAGGGATGCCGGTCTCGGCGTAGCAACGCGCGGGATTGGCGGCCGCGGCTCGCAGCACGCCAGGGCGATGACGTTACGCTCGCACTGGAGGTGAGCGCGGATGCGGTTAGTCGATGCTGTGGTCCTGGTGACGGGTGCCTCTTCGGGCATCGGCGCTGCCACCGCCATGCGGCTTGCGGCGGGCGGGGCACGGCTAGTCGTGACCGGGCGGAATGAGGAGCGGCTGCGCGACGTCGCAGCCCGTACGCGCGCGACGCCGGTCGCGGTCGACCTGGCAGAGCCAGGCGGGCCGGAGTTGCTCGTGGAGAAGGCGCTGGCCGCCGAGGGCAGGGTGGACGTGCTCGTCTGCAACGCGGGCGCCGGATGGGCCGGTCCGATCGGAGCGCTGCCTCCTACCAAGGCCAGCGAGCTGGTCAGCTTGAACTTGCTGGCACCTGCGCAACTCGCGAGGCTGCTCGCACCGGGCATGGCCGAGCGCGGCTCCGGCCGGCTCGTGTTCGTCTCGTCAATTGCCGGCGTCACCGGAGTCCGGAACGAGGCGGTGTACGCAGCCACCAAGGCGGGGCTGAACTGCCTGGCCGAAAGCCTGGCCTATGAGCTGGCGCACACGGGCGTGGGGGTTTCGCTCGTGCTGCCGGGCGTTGTCGACACGCCGTTCTTCGGCCACCGCGGTCGCCCGTACGACCGCCGGCGACCCCGGCCAATCCCGGCGGAGCGCGCGGCTCGCGCCATCGCGATTGCCGTCTCCCGCGACCTCGACGTGGTGTACGTGCCCGGCTGGATGCGGTTCCCTGCCTGGCTGCACGGGGCGGCGCCGCACACCTTCCGCCAGCTGGCGATCCGGCTGGGCTGACCTGGGGGCCGCCTGATGGCGGCCCCCACCACCCCGCTAGCTGGCCGCGAGCGTTGCGACGGTTTCCGCCAGCCGCGTCGCGTACCCGAACTCGTTGTCGTACCAGGCCGCGACCGTGACCAGGTCACCCTCGCTGACCGAGGTCAGCGGCAAGTCGACGATTGACGAATGCGTGTCGCCCACGATCCGGGTGGAAGCCCACTCGTCGTGCAGCACGCCGAGGATGCCAGCCAGCGAGCCTTCCTTCGACGCGACCACGAACGCCTCATTCAGCTCAGCCGCCGATATCTCGGCGTTGACCCTCGCGGTCAGTTCCACGATGCTGCCCGTCCGGACTGGCACCCGGTAGGCCTTGCCGGTCACCCGCAGATCGGGCCAGATGAACTTCAGCGCCTTTGCCGCGCCTGAGGAGGACGGAATGATGTTCTCGCTAGCCGCCCAGGAATCCCTGCGGTCCTTCATCGGCTGATCGGTCAGCGACTGGGTGTTGGTGTAGGCGTGGACCGTCGTGAAGAACCCGTCCCGGATGCCGACCGTGTCGCGCAGCACCTTGACGACCGGCGCGAGGCCGTTTGTCGTGCAGCTCGCCATGCTGACGATGTGGTGCTTCGCCGGGTCATAGGCGTCCATGTTGATGCCGGGCAGCAGGACGGCGTCACAGTCATCCAGCGTCTTGCTCGGGGCGCTGACGAGCACGCGGCGGGCACCGGCGTCTAGGTGCGCCTGAGCGCCGGCCCGGGTGGTGGCCCGGCCAGTGCAGTCGAGCACCAGATCCACACCCAGGGCCTTCCAGTCCGGCGCCCCGTTGCGAGCGTCGATCCAGCTAATCGCGGCGTCGCCGATGATCAGCTCATCCGCCTCGGCGTGCACCGGGTCCCGCCAGCGCCCGTAATTGGAGTCGAACTCAAACAGGGGAGCCATGGCGTCCGCGCCGACGATGTCGACGATGAACGACGGCGTGAACAGCTTGCTGCTCAGCCCTGCTTTTACGGTCGACCGACCGATCCGGCCGAATCCGACGACCGCAATCTTGGACATGTGGCTCCCCTTCGTGCTCGCGTTCCCGTGCTCTCATCGTATCCAGTGCGGTTCCTGGCCAGAGGCGCCGCTTATCCCCGGCGGTACCTGATCACTGCCACCGGGGTGAAGACGACAACGAGCAGCGCGGACCAGGCCAGGGCCAGGCCGACGTCGCTGGCTGACCCCGCGAGGAGCGAGCGGACGGCATCGACCATGGGCGTGATGGGCTGGTATTTCGCGAACGGCTGCAGCCAGCCGGGCATCGACGTCGCGGGCACGTATGCGCTGGAGATGAAGGCGAAGACGAACGCGATCAGGGACATACCCTGCGCTGCCTGCGCGTTCGGTGCGAACAGCCCCATGACGATAAAGACGATCGTGAAGACGACCGCGTAGACAACGCACAGGCCAAGCGCAGCGAGCCCGTCCTGCCAGGTTCCTGGCAGCCGGAACCCGAACAGGAAGCCAAACGCGGCGGTGCTGAGGATCGTCCAGACGTTGGTCGCCGAGTCAGCGATGGTGCGGCCGAGCACCAGCGCGTACCGCGGCACCGGCAGGGACAGCATCCGATCGGTGAACCCCTGCACCTTGTCCTCGGCGACGGCGACCGCGATACCGCCGCCGGTGAAGAGCACGATGCTGGCGACGTAGGCGGGCACCAGGAAGTCGACGTAGCTGGTCGCTCCCGCGTGAATGGCGCCGCCAAACACGTAGCGGAAGCTGAACAGGAACAGCACCGACTGGACCACGCCCATGACGGACAGGCCGGGCGTGCGGATGTACTTGCGCAGCGCCCTGAGGGCAACTTGCCCAGACGCACCGGCCAAGCCGGGCGTGCGCGGCGGCCGTTCCAGAATCCCGATTGCGGTCATGACCTACTCCCGATGTTGTTCTGGCCGGCTGATGCCGGCTGGTTGTCAAGGGTGTCGGCGGCGTCGGTGGTGTCGGCGGCGTCGGTGGTGTCGGCGGCGTCGGTCGCGCCCGTCAGCGCGAGAAAGGCCTCGTCGAGCGTGGGCCGGCGCAGGCCGATCTCCTCAACCGCGATCGACGCGGCCGCGAGACGGGCGATGACCTCGCCGAGCTGCCCAGGTCCGGCCGGGGCCGGCGCGGTCACGCGCTGTCCGGTTGGCTCGGGCCTGGCCGGCCCGGACGTCACCTGGGCCACGATCCTGGCGACCTCTGCCAGCTGGCGCGGATCGCTGACCGCGACTTCGATCACGTCCTGGCCGATGCTCGCCTTGAGCTCGCTCAGGGTGCCGGACGCAATCGTGCGGCCGTGGTCGATCACCACGACGTGATCGGCTAGCTGGTCCGCCTCGTCCAGGTAGTGAGTGGTCAGCAAGATGTCGGTGCCTGACGTGGCCAGCCTGCGCACCGCTGCCCAGACCTCGCTCCGGCTGACCGGGTCCAGGCCTGTGGTCGGCTCGTCAAGGAGCAGCAGCCGCGGGCTGCCGACCAGGCTCGCGCCGAGGTCCAGGCGACGACGCTGGCCGCCCGAGTAGGTGCTGCTGCGCCGGTCTGCGACCTCACTGAGATCGAGTTGCTCGATGACGGACGCGGCGGCGCGCCGCGCCGCAGCCCGGCGGTGGCCGAACAGCCGTGCTGTCATCTCCAGGTTCTCCCGGCCCGTCATCGTCGGCTCCACAGCCGCGAACTGTCCCGCGAGGCCGATGTCCTTCCGGACGCTGGCAGCGTCGCGGACCACGTCCTGGCCACGGACGCGGAGCTCTCCGCTGTCCGGCCGGACAAGGGTGGCGAGGCAGCGGACGAACGTCGTCTTGCCCGCGCCATTCGGTCCGAGCACGGCCAGCACCTGGCCGGGCTGAGCGGTCAGCTCTAGCCCGTCCAGGGCGGTCACCTTGCCGAACCGCACGGTGATGCCGCGCGCTGCGATGAGCGGCGCGGCGTTGCCGGTGGTCATGGTGGTCTCCCCGTCGATCGAAGTGCCTCGTCTCACAACGAGTTATGTCGCGATCGATAGTAATCTAGCAACTAGTTGTCAAGCAACTCATTTCCTAAAGACTAGTGCATCATTCACTAGGAGAGACCGCCCCCTACTAGTGCCCTCGGAACTAGTAGAATGAACCGGTGGAGAACGAGGTCCGACCGTCGCCGCTCGGCCTCGCCGTGCTGAGCTTGCTGCACGCGGCGCCGCTGCACCCCTATGCGATGCAGCGGCTGCTCAAGGAGTGGGGCAAGGACGCGGTCGTCAACGTCGGTCAGCGGGCGAACCTCTACAAGACCATCCGCCGGCTGCTCGAGGCCGGGCTGATCGCCGTCCGCCAGACCGAGCGAGACCAGCAGTACCCCGAGCGGACGGTCTATGAGCTCACCGAGGCAGGCAGCCAGGCGGTCGTGGACTGGCTGTCCGACATGCTGGCGCTGCCGCGCGCCGAGTTCCCGCAGTTCCCGGCCGCCTTGTCGTTCATGATGTTGCTGCCGCCGGCCGAGGCGATGGTCGTCCTCGGGCAGCGCGCCGACGCCCTGCGCGCACAGCTCGCCGCCACAGACGCCAGCCTCGCGAGGATGAGCGGCTTGCCGCGGGCTGTGGGGATGGACGACGAATACCAGCGCACCATGACCGCCGCAGAGCTGACCTGGGTCAGCGGCATCATCGCCGACCTGGAGAGCGGCGCGCTCACCTGGAGCAAGGAGCAGCTAGAGCCGTTCGCCGAGGCATCCCTCCCGGACGGCGAACTGCGGCTGCGCGTTCCCGGCGGCCCCTCCCGGCAGTCCCGCCCCTGACGGCAGCACCGCTAACGCTCTTTGCGTCTCTCGCGATCGTCGTGGACGGCCGCGCGGCCTGTGACGACCGGGACCCGAGCCGACCGTTTACGTCTGGTCGGGCTCGGGTTTCCGGTCGGCACCGCCACCCTTGGAGCTGGCTTCGAATCGCCCTCCCCAGGCCGACTTCCTGGCCCGACGGTAGGTGTCCCCCGCGCTCTTGCCGATGAGCTCGCTGCCGGCCGAGCCATCAGCCCGGCAGAGTTCGAGCGTGACGAGCCCCTTGCGCTGCTGCGGCCGCCGTACGATCCGGCCGGGTGGCCGATCCGGCTGGCCCAGGTGGTCCGGCTGGACCGCCGCGACGTAGCTGAACTTCTCGTCCTCGTATCCGAGTTCCGCGCCCTTCACCTGACGGTGCAGCCACGAGCGCGGCAGCCTGGCCCCGAAGTGGCACCAGTCGCCCGCGGCCTGCAGCGGGCAGCCGAGATCGTGCGGGCATGGTGCTGCGAGAACATAGCCAGCCGCCAGCAGCCGTGCCCGTGCGGCGAGGATCCTGCTGTGTCCGGCCGGCGTGCCCGGCTCGACGAGCACGACCGCTGGGGCGGCCCGCACCGCGAGCGTCACCAGCTCGGCCTGCTGCATCTGCGTCAGCTCGCCGAGCAGGTAGCCGGCGGTGGCCAGATCCGCAGCGTGCCCGCCACCGAGATCGGATGGGGCGTCGGCCTGTGGCAGCTGCCAGGGCCACCACGCCGCCGTGCGCAGCACGGGCAGCTCCGTAGCGGCCAGAATCGAGCGGCCCAGGCGCGTGGCCTCTGCTGACTGCTCCAGCAGGGTCATCGTCGTGACGCTGGGCAGCTGGACGGCGGCCGCCCAGGCCATACTGCCCGTTCCCGCCCCGAAATCCAGCAGCGTCGCCGGCCTCCACTGTGGCAGCGACCGCCGAGTCTCCTGCAAGGCCAGCGCTGCCGCAGCCGCCGTGGCCGGCATCCGGTACGCGGCGTACGCGGCAGCGTCGGTCCTTGTGGCGAGTACCGGCGTCGCGGGATTCTCGCCGGAGCGGTAGGCAGCCATGAGCCGTCGCGTCCCGGCCGAAAGAGCCGGCGTGCCCGCGCCAGCAAGGCCGGCCTCGATGGCGGCCGCCAGTGCGCTGGGGTCCGACAGGCCGGCACCTGATCCGCTCATTGGCCCCACGCTAGCGGCGCGCTGTTCGCGAGACGCCCGTCCCCTGGGGCTGCGAGGTCTGCTACCCCGGTCAGGAACCGCCATCCTTATTCGTGGAGAGGGCGTGGGCGGTCGTCGCGGCCGCAGAAGGGAGCTTGTCATGCGTTACCTGTGCCTGCTTGCCGGCGATCCGGTCAACCCCGATGTCCCGCCGCCAGCCCCCGGATCAGCCGAGTTCTCCCAGATGCTCGACGACTACCAGTCGGCCACGGCCGCCATGAGCGAGGCAGGCGTGCTGGTCGACAGTGCGCCGCTGCAAGACCCCGCCACCGCTCGGACGCTGAGGCTGCGCAATGGCGAGCCGATGGTGACCGACGGCCCGTTCATGGAGATCAAGGAGGTCATCGGCGGCTATTACGTCCTGGACTGCGCCGACCTCGACGAGGCGCTGAAGTGGGCCGCGACGATCCCCGCTGCCCGTTACGGCGCGATCGAGGTTCGCCCGGCCATGGTCATGGACGGCGGACCCCGATAAGAGTCGCCGGCGCTGGCAAGTCATATGCTCGCCCGGATCAGCCGGGCGAGGCCCGGGGGCCAGACCTGCTCGTTCGTCCCCTCCAGCTCACCCAGGGTCCACCAGCGCCAGGCCGCGATCCCATCGGCTTCGTGCATGGCGGCCACGTCGCCGATCTCGCGGCCCGCCTGATCGGTGCGGGCCAGGTAGATCCGCTCGTCCTGATGGACCATCCGCCCGGCGTAGTCCATGTCGAAGCTCCGCCGGAGCACCTCGCCGAGCAGGACGACGTCGGTCCAGCCGGTCTCCTCAGCGAGTTCGCGGAGCGCCGCGGCGGGATAGTCCTCGCCGTCCTCGGCTCCGCCGCCCGGCGTCGCCCAGTGCTGTCCATTCGGCGGCGGCTGGTCGTAGCGCATGAGCAGGACGCGATCGGCAGGGTCGAGCAGGATCACCCGTGCGGCCCGCCGTACCGGCAGGCCCGGGGCGGGCGACTCGGCTGCGCTCATGAGCCCAGCATGCTGCAACCGCCCGTCTCACGCCGAGCCCGAGAGCGTGGCAGACCGGCTGCGGCCGGGCGGGCGCGGCTGCCAGTCGGAGCGGTCCCGGTGCTGGAGGTAATCGGACGCCACGGCGGTCCTGGCGCAACCAGCGCATCCCAGACGGCATGATGGACGGGTGCGCGAGCTGTCCGACCAGGTGAACCCCGAGGCCGAAGCCGCGCGGCTCGCACCATGAAGACAATCCTCGTCGCATCCTTCGTCGCGCTGCTGATCTCCCTGCTCGGTACCCCGCTGGCGATCCGCACGTTCCGCCGCAGGGGCTACGGCCAGGCGATACGTGACGACGGCCCGGAAGGGCACCAGACGAAGCAGGGCACGCCCACCATGGGCGGAACGGTGATCGTCCTTGCCTCGGTCGTCGGCTACTTCACTGGTCACTGGCTGACTGGCGACCCGCCATCGCCGGCCGGCCTGCTGGTGCTGCTGCTGATGACCGGGCTCGGGCTCGTCGGCTTCGTCGATGACTTCATCAAGATCTACAAGCAGCGGAGCCTCGGCCTGCGCAGCGGCGCGAAGCTTGCTGGCCAGACCCTGATCAGCGTGATCTTCGCGGTGCTGGTGCTCCGGTTCCCTGACCATTTCGACCTGACCCCGGCGGACCCGTCGCTGTCCCTGCTTCGTGACATCGGGCCGACCCTGGGAACGCTGCCGTTCGTCGTGTGGATCGTGATCCTGATCGCGGCCTCATCGAACAGCGTGAACCTGACCGACGGACTTGATGGCCTCGCGACCGGCGCGGCCATCCTGGTGCTCGCGGCGTATGTGCTGATCGCCAACTGGCAGCTGCGCAACGACTGCACAAGCGGGCCTGTTACTGCGCACTGCTACCCGATTGCAAGTCCGCTCGACCTAGCCGTGGTGGCGGCCGCGGCACTCGGGGCGTGTCTCGGCTTCCTGTGGTGGAACGCGCCGCCAGCCAAGATCTTCATGGGCGACACGGGATCACTCGCCCTGGGCGGCGTGCTGGCGGGCCTGGCCGTCTGCACCAAGACCCAGCTGCTGCTGTTCGTGCTGGGCGGACTGTTCGTGATCATCACCGCGTCGGTGATCATCCAGGTGGGCTATTTCAAGATGACCGGACGCCGGGTGTTCCGCATGGCCCCCCTGCAGCACCATTTCGAGCTGCTGGGCTGGGCCGAGACGACCATCGTGATCCGGTTCTGGCTGATCTCCGCCCTATGCATCGCGCTCGGCCTGGGCATCTTCTACGTGTCGTGGCTGCCCGGCTGACCAGCCGGTATCGCGGCCGAGGGAGGACGGTGTGAAGGCGCTTGTTTTCCGGCACAGCCTGGCCCGCGAGGCAGCCGCGACGATCGGCGGGCGGCTGACCCGGCGTGCTTACGTCTCGCGGCTGGCGCCGACACGGTTGGAGGAGGTGCCGGAACTGCCGCTCCCGGCCGCCGACTGGGTCCGGGTACAGACGACGATCTCCGGGCTGTGCGGCTCCGACGTCAAGCAGATCCTGCTGAACGGCGCCCGTGACAATCCGCTGACGGCGCTGGTGTCGTTCCCGCACATCCTCGGCCATGAGGCTGTCGGGCGGCGCGCAGACACCGGCGCTCGGGTCCTGCTTAACCCGTGGCTGTCGTGCGGGCCGCGGGGCGTAGAGCCGCCATGCGCCGCGTGCGCGACCGGACGGTAC
>Ga0126383_10000560_pt1 | contig 20986 bp, 13 predicted proteins | sample PanSoiMetPlot_35_FD_96882 | JGI IMG/M metagenome (GOLD analysis project Ga0126383, IMG submission 96882) | Tropical forest soil microbial communities from Panama - MetaG Plot_35 | ecosystem: Environmental > Terrestrial > Soil > Tropical forest > Bulk soil | place: Panama | collected 2016-02-17
GTTCTGCCAGCGGCGCTTTTTCTTGCTGAACGAATTGGATCTGCCTTCCTCTTTCAGCGCCGCAGCAAAGTTCTGGCGGGAAACTGACAAAGCCGGTCCCAGGCCGAACAGCACTGCGGTGATCACAGAGATCGCCAGGGCAAAAAAGAAAACCCGCACGTCGACGGCCACGTCCAGCGCCAGTTCTACCGGCAACGGCAAACGGATGCTGTTCAGCAGATGGTTGGTCACCAACGTGAAAACGAGAGCCAGAGCCGCGCCCAACAAGGAAAGTAGAAGTGATTCCGTCAGGACCTGACGCACGATTCTCTTTCTTTGCGCGCCTAGAACCATGCGGACCGTCATCTCCCGGGTGCGATTGGTGGCGGAGGCGAGCATCATGCTGGCCAGGTTCGCACACACGATCACCAGAATTAGCCCAACTACCACCATGAGGGCTGTGGAGGTCATGTAAAGGACCGCGTCAATGCCGGGCATTACTTTGACTTCGCTCAGCGGAAGCAGCGCCACGGCATGGCCTTTGTCGGTTTCCGGATATTCCTGCTCCAGTCTCCGCCCGATGGTCTGCAGCTCTGCCTGCGCACTCTGCCGGCTCACCTCCAGCCGCAACCGTCCTACGGCGGAAAGCCAGCGATTCTTTCTTCCCGACCATTCATGGTCCTGGGGAAACAGGCTGGAATACATTCCCATTGGGACCCAGAAATCAACAGCAATGCCCCGCAGCATGCCTTTGAACTCCGGACCGGCAACTCCGATAATGGTGAGCTGATGGCCGTTGAGGCGGACCATTTTTCCGATGACATCATTTTTCCCGCCGAACCGTCTTCCCCACGCGTTATAGCTCAGAACGGCGACAGCGCGGGCCGCCGTTGGATCTTCCTCGTCGGCCGTAAACATTCTGCCGCGAACGGGCTTGACGCCGAGCACCTCAAAAAAGTTTCCGCCGACTACTTCTCCTGTCACAAATTCACTGCTGTCCCCGCTTTCCATGGCAAACGCACTGAGCGAGTAACTGGCGAGCCCCGCGAACGAAGTACTCTGCTCCCGAACGTCTTTGAAGTCGGCATAGGAGAGGTTTACATACTTCAGGAATTCCTGCGGCTGATAGTCATACACTCCAACGAGCCGGTCGGACGCGGCGAATGGCGTGGGCCGGAAAAGCAGCGCATTCACGACGCTGAAGACGGCTGTATTGAAACCGATGCCAATGCTGAGCGTCAACACCACGACAACGGTAAAAATGGGACGCTTGATCAGATTCCGCAAGCCATATTTAACATCCTGGATCAGCGACATCATGACGTTCATGGGATCCTCTTTTCCTTTGTGACTTTCCTTTAACGATCTTTGTGGCCTCACGTGGCCTGGCAAACTGGCGATGGACTCGCCTTCGGAACAGCGTTATTTCCTGTCAGAGGGTATAGTTCAGCGAGTGTGAAATCGCGGATTTCTGCCGTAGCCGGCCGCAGCCACAAGCAGCGTCGAGAGAACCAGATAAATCAACGGCTTCTGCAATCCGGCAGAGATGGTAACGAAATCCAATCCGGGAAGGCGGTTGAGAGGGCCAGCGTACCACCAGACAGTGTAGATCGCTTCAAAGGCCTTGCTTTGGCCGCTCCACACACCCAGGCTCAACGCAAGAGCAGGTATAAAAAAAGCAGCCGTAACCCAGGATAAAATCGAGTGCAGATCGCCCGCGATCAGAAAGCGGACCAGCACACCTGCGCCAACCGCCCCGGCCAGGGCCACTCCGGAAATCCATGCCGCCGCCAACTGCCGGTAAGGAGCATTGGGTGACGACAGGATGAAAGGGGCGGTAGCAAAATAACGTTCGCGCATCCCCATTTTGGACCACAACAACAAGGGCCAAATCCAGATCGCCACAAGTAAATGCCTGGTAATGTTCAGGGGCGTCAGCAAACTTGCAATCAGCAGCCCGGCTGCTCCCAGCATCCATATCCAGGAAGCGCCTTTCACGAGCAAGAGCAGCTCGGCAATCACCAGGTTCAGAAAACTTCCATGACCCGCAGCCGTTGGAAGAGGCGTAAGGTGGGCAGAGCCTGTCCAGAGGCTGGCTGCCGGTATGGCTTCACCGCTTTTGCCAATTTTTTCCGCTACCGGTCTTGCCGTCTTGACGTTGCGCGCGTTGGCGGGATCAAAGCGGTCAAAGAAAACCGCCGCGGTCCAAGCGATCACCGCTGAAAAAGGCAGCCAGGCCAATCGACTGAGAACGAGAGCCGGAGTCCAACCGATGCCGTTCCAGGTAAATGTACGGGCCGCTTCCCGATCAAGAATGTTAAGCTGCAGCCCATGAACGTAACCGGGTGCTGCGCTCTGCAGGGCCGCGTCCATGCTGTGGAAATAAAGCCCTATCGCAGAGAAATCCACCCAGGTGGTGGCCACTCCCAGCCATAGCAGAGAACACCACAGGAAAAAATAGAGGACATTGCCAAAACCGCCGCGCAGCCAGGATGCACTTTCAAACAGCACAGCCAGCGCTGAGATCAGGGCCACGGATGGCAACGATACCAGGAGAAACGTGGGAATCGAGCGCCAATAATCCGCTGCTCCCTGCCTGATGAAGAAGGGCATCAGCGCTGCGGTGGCGGCAAGCGCAACCACCATGGAAGCCAGCACGGCAAAATTGCTGATGGCCTTTCCCATCATGTAAGCAGGCTTGCTCAACGGAGTGGTTGCCAGCAAGATGCCTACGCGCGTTGTCCGGTCACGCTGGACCGCGCTTTTTACAATGTAAAAGCCGACCAGGGAGATAAATACGGTGCATACAAGCGCCATGGAAGCGCCGGCCCATGTAGCTTCAGGCACTCCGCGATACTCATTGAGCCGGAGAACAATCTTCTTCATCAGCACTGCGATGGCAAGGAACATCGCAAAACCGAGCGTAAGAAGATAGCTATACCTGCGCACCCGCTCCAGGAAATCGGCGCGAGCAACGCTGTACAACAGATAAACTCTGCTCATACCGCACCCTCGGCACGCTGCTGGGAAAGGCAGTAGAAATATGCGTCTTCCATGGTGGGCGCAACGCGCTGCCCGTTCTTCGGGCGCTGGTTGCTGACCATGCGGACATGAACGCCGTCACTGCGGTGCGCAGCGCTGCTGATGGTATGCATTTGCCGGGCAGTTTCGAATTCGGAGCTGGGGATCACATATTCCCAGGTCTTGTCTGCCACCATCGCGAGCAGCTTCTCCGGCGTAGTGTGGAGGAACAATGTTCCTTTGGCGATGAGCCCAACAGCGGAAGCGACCGCCTCGATATCCGAAACAATATGAGAAGAAAGGATCACAACGCGCTGCGCGGACAACTCTGAAAGCAGGTTGCGGAAACGCACCCGCTCTTCAGGATCCAATCCGGCGGTCGGCTCATCGACGATTAGCAGTTGCGGATCATTGAGCAGTGCCTGCGCAATTCCTACCCGCTGCTTCATGCCTCCGGAAAAACCACCTACAGGCCTTTTTCTCGCTTCCTGCAGGTTCACCACGTCGAGAAGCTCATCGATCCGGGCCCTGGCGGCGGATTTCTCCAGCCCTTTCACCGCGGCCATGTATTCCAGAAATTCAACCGGAGTAAGATTCGGATAAACCCCGAAATCCTGGGGCAGGTAACCGAGCACTTTGCGCAGAGCGTTCGGGTTCTTCGCAATATCGGTCCCGTTCCACTGCACGGAGCCTTCCGTAGGCGGCGTGATGGTGGCGATGATATCCATCAAAGTGCTCTTGCCCGCGCCATTCGGGCCGAGAAGGCCGAATACGCCTGGACCAAGTTGGAGATTGATGTTCTTAAGCGCCCAGACATTTCGTTTGTACTTCTTGCCCACATCCCTGATCAGAAGTTCCAAAGATAAGTCTCCTGCGCAAGAAGCTTGCGGCAGACAATTTTCCGGGAGTGTATCACACGTAGGAACCGGCATAGATGATCCGCAGTAATGCTGAATTCAAGCTCTTCAACAGCTCAGCTTCATTCGAATGGATAAAGAAATGGCCGCCCTGGAAGAGTTGTTTGGTAAACAAATTGGTCGTATGCAGCCGCCAGCCATCCAACTTCTCGCCCGCGGTATCCTTGTCATCGATCCCGCCATAAGCCGTGATCGGACAGGCAAGAGGAACGCCATTGGTGGATACGTAAGTTTGGCAGAGTTCGAAATCCGCGCGGAGCAGCGGCATCACCAGGTCCAAGAGTTCTTTCTGCTCGAGCACCTCTTGCGGCGTGCCGTTCATCCGCTTGATCTCTTCAATGAATTCGGCTTCGCCGAGAGAGTAAATAGGCGCATCAGTTTCTTCCAGATGAGGAGCGCGGCGTGCCGCTACAAAAAGATGAGCGGGAGAAGGCCGGCCGGAAGCTTGCAGGTATTTGGCCAGTTCAAAACTCAGGATGGCTCCCATGCTGTATCCGAAGAAAACGAAGTTTTGTTTGAGCAGCGGTTCGAGTCCCGCCGCCAACTGCGGCACCAACGATGATGCCCGCACCGCAAGCGGCTCGCCCGACCGGTTGGCCCGGCCCGGGAGTTGCACACCGTAGACTTCGGCTTGCAGCAAAGAAGCATGCCACGAGCGAAAAAGTGAGCCGTTGCCCCCAGCATAGGGAAAACAAAATATCTTCAGCCGGGCAGATGGATTCGGCCGAGGCAATGCCCACCATGTTCCGTATTTTCCTTGTGCCGCCATTTCGCTATTTTCCGTTTCTATGGGAGAAAGAATGAACTGTTTTTTGTCACAGCTTGCCGACGAGCAAAGTCCGCCTACAACTTTCCGGAATGCGTAAGGAGAGTTTCATCCGTCGTGACGAAGGGACGAGGCGTGTTGATGGAGCTCCGGACAGGCAGCGCCGTGTTGGCAAGGTTAGGAAAGCCGTAAGAGGCATCGACCAGCGTAAAGGATGCCGTCGATCCGGCGCGCAGCCGCAACCGAACCTCGATCCCCTGTTCCGGGAGCCCGAAATAATGCAGCCGCCAATCTTTAGCGGCAGGTGCATTTTTCGAAGGCGCTGGATCCGTCAGGGAGACCCCGTTGCATGTGGCGTCCAGAATGGCATCTTGAGGTGTAAGAGTAAATGTAAGCTCAGAGGCCCGGCGCTGGGAACGCAAACGAAGGCGCAGGACTCTCTCGGAGCCGATAGTCTGGTCTTCTAGAATATCGACCGCGGGCGGGCGCAGATCGGTGGACGGCGCGTGAGCATAGAGCAGTTTTTGTTGCCGGCCCAACACGTCATAAAGTGAATACTTCGGCAGTTCGCCTTTGGCCGAATCTTTTCCGATGAACTGTGACGTCCAGGAATCCGTGGAAGGATCGCTGGTGGCCCAGACGGCTTCACCGTGATCAGGATCGGCGGCATAGACCAATGTGTCATAGATAGGATGCTGTGCGTCGAACGACGCTCGATAGCCGCCAATCGCCACAAAGAGGATGAACGCCAGGGCGCCCGCGCCCGGCAGAATCCATTTGTGGATTTGTGTAACCGAATGGATTTGTGGAAGCAGCAAGCTTAGCAACAAGGCCGTTACCATCCCGGCCAAAGCGGTGCCTTTGAGCGGAATGGCCTGGTGGATCAGGTAAATGGCTGGCCCCAGAATCAGGATTGCTGTGATGGCGCATACAGCGTCAAGAACCAGTTTGGTCCTGCCCTGATCGCTCTTGGCATAAAGCTGCCACGCGAGCGGCGCCAAACCGGCCAGCAGAGGCCAGAAAGCCAGGTAGGTCATGCCGGGAGCGAGCGCCGAAGTGATGGCCAGCAACCCCAGAAAAATCCATAGGCTGCCTACGGCCAGCGAAAGGGGTTTGCGATAGCTGAAAGCCAGGATGTACACAAAACAAACCGTGGCAAAGGCAAGCGCGAGAGTGGCAAGCTCAAATGCGCCTGGCCGGTAAACATTTTCAGCCCAGTGCGGCGCATGCGCGCTGGTAATCGAGGCGCCCATCACATTGATCGCTATGAAGCAAACGATGAGATTGCCTATCGAGATCAACATTCCAAACACAATGCCCGATAAGCTGACCAGCTTACGTCTATAGGCCACCACAGTAGCAACAATCAGGCCGGAAGCGGCCAGAAAGAACATCGGCCAGACAAAAGAGTGCGAGTAGCGGACCAATATCCAGCCGGGCAGGTTGAAATAGACGGAATCGCGCGTTGTGGCCTGCGGAGAAGCGCGAAAATCTTTCTCTCCAAAACTCCGGACCATGGCGAGCAGGTTTGCGCCTTCCTGCTGTAGTGAGCGCTGATCCAGGTTGGCTGCGCTGTCTCCCATCGTATGGTAATAAGCTGGGCTCTCGATGAAAGCAAAGTTCATCCCAAAGAGAGCGGCATGCTTGAGCTCTGTAAAGTCGGTATCGGCGGCAAGGAGTTTGTACAGGTCCCCGGTAAAAGAGTTGGCGGAAGGATAGGGCGCTGTACCGGCAAATTCGCGGATTAACCGCTGATTGCCGGCGGTTGTTTCGAACATCCATGCCTGGCCGGCGACGCCGCGGGCATCCAAATTCAGCACGAGTCCGAATTCAGGTGTGGACTGGGCATGCTCTTGGGCAAATAGGCGGGCGCCCAGCGAGCCAGCCTCTTCACCATCGGTAAAAAGGAACACGACGTCATTGCGCAATGGGTTTTCCGCTTTCAAGGCACGCAGCGTTTCCAGCAGGGTCGCCACTCCTGAACCGTTGTCGGCGGCTCCGGGCGCGTTTTGGACCGAGTCATAGTGGGCCACTAGCAGAATCGGCTTGGTTGAATCCCGTCCCGGCAACCTTGCAATGATGTTTTCGACAGTTCCGGCGGGCACAGCCGTGCGAAAGCGGGTCGCAATGCGGGGATTGGCCGCGGTCCCTGTTTCGATTTCCGAGCTGACCCCGAGCTTCGCCAGTTCCTGGCGGATCATGTCACGCACGCGAGCATGCTCCGCGGAACCGGGAGGATGCGGCTTCAGAGCAATTTGCCGGACCTGCTCGAATGCGCGCGCCGAGGAGAAATCCGCTGCTCCAGAAGCTGAGTTGCCTGCCGCGGGGGGCCGTTGCATCTGGAAGACAAGAACTATGGTGAAGGCAAGCACCAATACGCCTATCGACGTGCTGGCGCCTGCAGATTTGGTTTTTTCGATTTTCTGGCTGCTAGTCTGCGGAGGCGGAGCAATTGCTGTTGCCATGGGAGAATTCTCTAAATTAAAGATGACAGTTTTTGGAAAGGTTAACTTACAAAGGACAGGGCCCAGACATGCTATAGGAATGGCAAGGTTTCGCTAACCGGCCAAACAGCTCTCTATGCATCTAATAGCCAGAGCTTCAAATGTCCGATCAGCATGCGAACGATAAAATGGGTTTAGCTTTTACTGGTTCCACCCAGCTACTATCTACTTCCACCCCGAATGCGCGGCAAATCGAATCGAGACGAATCAGAACACGAGTGCTATTTGCCACACGAATTAGAATGCCTTCCAGCCCGGCCATGACACCCTGCTTGATCACGACCATGTCCCCTGCTTTTAAATAAGGACAAGGTTCAGCTTTGCCGTGAGCGATCCCTCGCCGTATCGAATCAATTTCCTGGTCTGAAATGACTGAAGGAGCATTGCTGGTTCCAACCAGGTTTACCACGTTGGGAACAAGCAGCGCCTTGAGGCGATCGGCCAGGGACAGTCTGACGAACACATAGCCTGGAAAAAGTGGGCTTAGGAGTTTGACCTTACGATCTTTTCGCTGGTGCACCGACTCATACGCAGGAAGAAAATGGTCGATCTCACGCGACGACAAATGTTGAGCGACCCTTTTTTCCTGATTCGATTTTACAAAGAGCACATACCATTTGGGCTCCAGCCAATCCATTTCTCTGCTGGCATTCACAGTATTGTCATCCTTGCATATTCGTTCCAAGGTCTGCTCCTTTCTTATCCGGCGCGTAGCTCCGCCCCTTTGCATACAGAAGTCGCTTCCTTGAATGTCACCACTTTAAGTGCCGATCCCGCGGCAGGTTAACCGCAGGCTCATCGCCTCAAATGCAAGAATGAGACCAAACTATGAAATCCTGATTCTTCAAGACAAGTTTAGAATTTCGGGTGTTCGGTTCCGCGAAATGTGTTCAATAACGGACATGCAAAGGTGCCAGATCCAGGGTTTCATCAAGTTTTCATTAGGATTTTTTGGGCTTTTTTCCAGCATGCTTTAGAGAACAGGCTGAAGTTTCATTGGTCTTGAAATTGCTGGGATGAAATGAAGCAAGAAAGGGGTGGTGGTTCCTTTCGTCCTCACTAAGATGAAACAAATAGCGAACAGCCAGGAATATCGGATTGTTTTCAAGGCGCATCGAATTTTTGAATTCGGGGCCGAGAGCTGATGGAGGGGCTTTTTCGGGACTTCCTGTATTCGATTCGCTCCCTGCGAAAAGCGCCGGGGTTCACCTGCATTGCTGTGAGCACCCTCGCGTTAGGTATCGCGGCCAATGTGATTGTTTTCAGCATTGTTGATGGCGTAATTCTTCGGCCGCTGCCATTCAAGAACGCGAGCCGAATTGTCATTGCTCGTTGGCGGAACGTTCAGATGCAGCCCCAGAGTGAGGTTTCTGCCGCTGTTTTCTTCCTGCTAAAGGACCACTCAAGATCGCTGGACAACGTGGCTGCAGCTTATCCCCAGGAGATTGGGGTCAATCTCGGAGGGGTTCAAGGCTCCCGATATGTGTCTGCCCTTCGGGTCTCCGAGAGTTTCTTTCACACGCTTGGGGCAGAACCCGCACTGGGAAGGACCTTTGGTCATGAAGATGATCAAGCAGGTTCCGCAGGAGTTATCGTTCTAAGCCATGGCCTTTGGGAAGCCGTTTTCAATCGAGACAGTGAAATCCTCGGGCGCATCCTCAGGATCAATGGGACCCCATTCACAGTCATTGGCGTAATGCCACGGGGTTTTCGCTCCTATCCCGATGCCGACGTATGGATACCCCTTCAGCTCAACGCGGCGAATGCTGATGCGGGCAGTGACTATTTGGTGCTTGCCTGCCCGAAGAACGGCATACTTATTCCAGAAGCTGAGCGGGAATTGGACTCTCTTTTGAAGGCATACCCAGTCTCCTATTTGCCAGGAATATCATCGGCCGATGTCAGGCTCCGCCTGGAGCAACTGCAGAATCTTCGCACCAGGGGGTACCGCCGCAATTTGGGCATCCTGTTTGGCGCTGTCGTGCTTGTTCTGCTGGCAGCTTGTATCAATTTGGCGGTCCTCGTCCTGGTTCGCGGGTTCAGCCGCACTCATGAATTGGCCATTCGGGCTGCCCTGGGTTCAAGCCGATCAAGACTGCTGCAATTATTCTTTATTGAAAGCCTGCTGCTGGCTTTACTTGGTGGTGCTGTAGGCGTCACTCTCGCGCTGGAAGCGCTTCCAGCCGTTCTCTCATTTCTTCCGGCAGATCTGCTGCAAGCCGGCGCCATTGAGGTAAATCGACCAGCGTTGCTCTTCGGTTTAACAGTATCTCTCCTGATGGCTGGCGTAGTAAGCCTGATTCCTGCGCTTAGAGTGGCTGGCACGAAGATTCAGAAAATGCTGCGGCAAGCTCCCCGGGGAACGACGCCAAACTTACGGCAAACCCGTTCGGCTCAAGTGTTAGTAGGAGTGGAAAGTGCTCTGGCCGTTATCCTGCTGGGAATGGCCTTGCTGCTTCTTCGAAGTTTCCTGGACCTGGAAGGAGTCAATCCGGGCTTCAATCCGCAGCAAGTATGGGTGGCTCAACTTTCGCTTGCCGCCGATCAATACAAAAGCACCAAATCAAATTCGCAATTGGAAAACGGTATTATCGAGAAACTTCAGCCGGTTTCTGGCGTGGAAGCGGTGGGCACTATCGCCGGTCTTCCACTTGAAAAAGGTTTGAATCTCCCGATCTACCCATCTGAAGCACCGGAGAAGATCGACCACGCAGTGGAATATCGAATTGTCAGTGGTGATTATTTCAACGCATTGCGCATACAGCTCGTCGCCGGTCGGCGCTTTCTGCCAAGCGATGACGGCAGTAATCCAGTGGCAATCATCAACCAGACCCTGGCCCGTAAATGGTGGCCCGGAGAGAATGCCATTGGTCACTTCGTCCGCGCCGGTGAGGAAGTTGGCCTCGCAGACCGTCCCCGCCAAATCATCGGCGTGGTAGCTGATGTCCACGACACTAGTCTCGAGCAGATGCCGCCGTCCGAACTCTTTGTCCCAGATCAACAGGTTCCTGATAGCATCACGGCCTTTGTCAATAAGTTATTCCTGGTTTCTGTTCTCGTTCGCACCAGGAGTGACGAGAACGTGTCCGAGCTGATCCGCAATGCCGTACTAACAGCTGATCCAGCCCTGTCGATTGCATCGCTTCGTCCCATGTCGCAGGTTGTAACAGAATCTATCAGCAAACCAATGTTTTATGCCTGGCTCACCTCTGGGTTTGCGATCTTTTCCTTACTGCTCACGGCCATTGGAGTATACGGACTGCTTAGTTATCAAGCCACTCTACGCACTCCTGAAATTGGGTTGCGCTTGGCGGTGGGAGCAACTCGTTTTCAAATCCTGCTCCTCATTCTGAGGCGCGGGGCCCAGCCGTGTTTAATCGGTATGGTCTTTGGTTTGATTGGTTCTGTTTTCCTGGGAAGAATACTAAGCGGCATGCTGTATAATCCTCACAGCCTGTTCCTGAAATTGCTTATTGGAGATGTGCTCCTTTTGGGGGGCGTAGCATCATTGGCTCTCCTGCTGGCTGCTGCGCGAGCAAGTACGATGGAACCTAGTGCTATACTGCGCAACCAGTAACGGCTCACGAGCGTGTTCCTAAGCAAAGCCGGATATACCCCTTGGTTGGTTGCTATGAGAGCAGCAGAGAAACCCTATCGAATCTTAGTTGCTGATGATCAGGCGGATGTTTTGGAAGCGCTCGCGATGTCACTGCAGGCGCGGGGCTTTGATGTTGAAGTGGCTCGATCCCCGCAAATTGTTCTTGAAACTCTGCGCGTAGGGCAATACGAGACACTGCTGCTGGATCTGAACTATACGCGGGATACAACTTCAGGCCAGGAAGGCCTGAAGCTGATTGAAAGAATTCTAGAGATTGATAAACAAATCCCAGTTATTGTGATGACTGGATGGGCGACCATCGACCTGGCAGTACAGGCGATGCGCCGCGGGGCGCGCGATTTCTTACAAAAACCCTGGAATGATGAGGAGTTGGCGGCGAAGCTTCGTATGAGCGCCGATTTGTACCGGGCTCTGCAACATGGGCAGCGTCTTGAAGCGGAAAACAGATTGATCCGGTCCCAGGCTCCTCGGCTGATTGCCAATTCTTCAGCGATGCTCCCGATCATCAACATGATTTCTCGCGTGGGCTCATCTGAAGCTAACGTCCTCATTACGGGAGAACACGGCACCGGCAAAGAGGTGGTGGCTCAGACATTACATGCCCTGTCGCGACGCGCTGACAAACCACTTGTTTTGGTGAATACCGGGGGTTTGCCAGAGGGTACCTTCGAAAGTGAGTTGTTTGGGCACGTGAAAGGTGCGTTCACAGACGCCACAACAGATCGTGTCGGGCGTTTTGAAATGGCGGATCAAGGAACAATATTCCTCGATGAGATTGCCAACGTCCCATTGCGCCAACAGGCCAAGCTGCTGCGGGTCCTTGAAAGCGGAGAAATGCAGCGAGTTGGTTCCTCTCGAACCCAAACAATCAACGTCCGCGTACTATCTGCGACCAATGCTGATCTCCGAAAAGCCTGCGCCCTTGGCGAGTTTCGAGAGGATTTGCTTTTTCGTTTGAACACAGTTCAAATCAAACTCCCTCCTTTGCGGGAGCGTCCCGAGGACATTCCGATCCTAGCAGCACACTTTCTCAAGAAGTACTGCGAGAGATATGGGAAAGATGTACGAGGATTCAAACGCGACACCATGGAGCAGCTTCTGCGGTATCCCTGGCCGGGCAATGTGCGTGAGCTTGATCACACTGTTGAACGCGCCACAATCATGTGCCAGGAAGATTTAATTGGATTGAGCGATTTGGGACTGCAGAGTTCAGACTACACTGGCGGGCCGACCTTCGATACCATGAGCTTAGAAGATGCGGAGCAACTGTTAATAAGCAAGGCTTTGGCTCGTTATAAAGGTAATGTCAAACAAGCCGCACAGTTGCTTGGGCTAAGCCGTGCTTCGTTCTATCGCCGAATGGAGAAGTACGGGCTAAATGCAACCAGAAAAGAAGAACATTAATCGCGCCCGGTGGTTCTATCTTCCATTTGGGCGTCGTCTCTTCGTCACAGTCTTGCTCACGGGCGCTTTCGGCGCAGCGCTGAGCCTGTTTCTTCTTTGGACCCATTCATACTCTTTGAATCACAAGGTAGAGGCAACTGCCCTTCTCCTTATTCTTTGGGTTGGCCCAACATTCCTCGTGTATGAGAGGACGGTCAATTCATTGAGAACCCTATCCAATGTAGTTTCCGCCGTGGAAGAAGAGGATTTTTCCTTTCGTGCCACTCAAACCGTGGCGGGGGACGCCTTGGGCGATTTAGCCATTGAAATCAACAACCTGGCTCGTGCACTTGAAGAGGAACGCTTCGGCGCGATGGAAACGGCGAATCTGTTCCGCAGTGTGATGGCAGAAGCGGGAGCAGTTATCTTTGCGTTTTCGTCAGAGCGACGCCTTCGCATTCTAAACCGCGCTGCCGCCTCCCTCTTAGGCCATGATGAGGCTTTTCTGCTGCACCACACCGCCCAGGAACTGGGGATCGACGACCTTCTTGAAGGACCGAGTGCAGAAACAGTTACGCGGTCCTTTCTGGGCGTGGAACGTCGCTGGCTTGTCCGGCGTACGCACTTCCGTTTGTATGGTGTTCGGCATTTGCTGCTGGTGATGTCGGAAGCGTCGGAAGCTTTGCGCGCCGAAGAACAAGTTGCCTGGCAGAAAATCGTCCGTGTCTTAGGCCACGAGATTAACAACTCTCTTGGACCAATCAAATCCATCGCGGATACCCTGGCATTAACCTCAGCCCCACTTGAACTGCCGGATCCTTTCAAACAGAACCTTCAACGTGGCCTGGAAATCATTGCCAAGCGCTCGGATTCTCTGAATCGATTCCTGCAAAACTATACCAAATTCACAAAACTTCCTAACCCCAGCCCCCGAATCGCCGATCTCAAAACGATTCTATCGGAAGCCATCGCCATGGAATCCAGGCTGCCGATTACAATCCTTCCTGGCCCCAACGTCAGCATCCTTGCTGATCCCGATCAGCTTACCCAGGCATTTATCAATCTTTTGCGCAACGCGGTAGATGCAGTGCTCGATCGCACTACACAGAAACTTGAAACTGATGACGTCACGGTGCGCTGGCGAGTGGAGAAATGGGACTTGCAGCTGTGGATTCGGGATCGCGGCATTGGCTTGCCGGACACTGAGAATCTGTTTGTTCCGTTCTACACCACCAAGAGCACTGGATCTGGCATTGGATTGGTGCTGAGCCGGCAGATCATTGAGTCTCACAATGGCTATCTGACGATCCAGAATCGCAAAGATGGTCCTGGGTGTGAGGTCAACATCAAGTTGCCAATGTGCATATTTGAAGCCGTGAACCAGTTCAGGTCAGCTTTGTAAGATCGGCATCGATTCGTTGATAGGAGAGCGATAGCATTCAATGAGTCTGCCATCGAACATTCAACACGCCTCGGGTGTCGAAAGCGGCCACGCGCCTGATACCCACTATTCCACCACCTTGAATCGCGATCATACTTGCCTAGACTCCGTACTGTCCTAACGAGCAGGACTTAATTCGCTTGCGTGTTCAGGCTCGGACACGGTTCTCAGAGTCGGACACGCCCTACTTCCATCGGATTTCGAGCTTCCGCTAAAAAATGGGTGGAGATCGACTGTGAAATTACAACTTTGCGGAACCTGACAAGGTTGTGACTGGCTTTCAATACAATAACTTACAGACCCTTGCCGTTTTCGACACGCCAGATCCGAGAAGTACCGACCGAGCGTATGACAAGCCACCGCGAAGATTAAATTTCTCTGGCAATCGAGTTGCTTTGTAACAGGAAGTCAGCCCAATACAACTTAAATCTTAGGAGAAACCAATGAACCACGTCCTTGCGTTGCAAAGACTGTCCTGCACTTCGCCGCAAAACGGATTTGAGCAAGTCTTCTCTAAAGAAATGCTATTTGAGGAAACCTTTCTAATGAGCAGTGCCAGCGGAATCTGCGCACCCCAGTGCTCCTCAGGCTTTGCCGCAGGATCTCGGGCCCAATAAGCCTGAGTTGAGCCTGATTAGGATTAGCGAAACCAAGGATGCTGTACCCTGTGCCTGCGCGCGGGGGCTCCGCATAAGCCGTAATCTTTTTCCGAACGTACGAGATACAGCAATTCTGGTTTTGCTCTTAGCCACTCCTTAGTTCACACGGACATTCGCATCTAGAGGGAACAATGCAGAGCAGACCGAATCCAATTCTTGGGTTAGTCAGCCGTGAATTCTTCGAGACGTCTGACCTCTATTCCCAACGCAATAGTGATTTTCATGACTTGGTCGCAGCCAGGCTTCCCGATGATTGGTGGATCCAGCGGAGCGGTATTTGGTTTCACTGCGGCTCAGCTTCCAACACCGTACCTGAACAAGGATGGAAAATTCATGTATCCGCTACTGTGGACGATGCTCGTGAAACTCTAAATCGAGTCTTGGCGGTCCTTTGTCAGCGGCTAGATACAAACTTCAAATTAGCCCTCGATTCTTACCTATTGTCCCTTCTCAACGGCAAGAACTGGTCTCGAGGCGGTGCCGGCAAATTCATTACTGTCTATCCAAAAGACAATCGGTGCTTTCTGGAGCTGATTGAGGAACTTCACAAAGCGACTCTTGGCCAACGTGGGCCCTATATTCTTTCGGACCAGCAATACGAGAAGGACAGCGTCGTCTTTTACCGCTATGGCGGGATGCTTCAACGCCATGCTTTGAATATATCCGGAGAAAAGGTTGCATTATTGACTGGCCCAAATGGATCCGATGTCCTGGATCGACGGCTTCCTTTCCCGGTTACGCCTGATTGGGTGGAACCTCTTTTGCGGACCATTCAGAACGAAAAAAATAGCGATGAACCGATGACCCTTCAAAACGGTAGATATCAAATTGCCGATGTATTGGGCGTTTCCAACGCCGGCGGGGTCTATCGCGCTCTGGATCAGAAAACAGGCAAACAGGTAGTTGTGAAAGAAGCACGGCAGCACATCAGTTCGCCGGGAGGAGACTGCAACGCCGTCGAGCTCCTCCAGAAAGAACACCGTCTCCTGACGCTGCTCGCCCAAAGCGGCATCTCACCGCAGCCTTATGATCTTTTTGAGGAATGGCAGCACTGGTTTCTTGTGGAAGAGTTCATTGACGGGATCTCCCTAGCCCGCCACGTTGCCGAGCACAGCATATTGCTCCGGACCCGGCCATCACCTGCGGATTTCGACCTTTGGTTTGAGAAGTTCCATTCGTTGTTCCGCAATTTAGCTCATCTCGTTGGTATCCTGCGCGAACATGGCATCGTCTTCGGAGATCTTTCACCAAACAACATCCTGCTAACACCCGGTTCAGAGCTAAAGTTGATTGACTTCGAAGGAGCTTGTCAGGTTGGCGTAGATGCCCCGATCAATTTGTATACGCCAGGCTTTGGATCCCCAAATCAGGTGAATGGAGGACTGGGGACACACGAAGATGACTCTTACGCCCTGGGCGCCCTCATTTGCTTTTGCCTGTTCCCGCTGAATGGTCTGTTAAATCTGTATCCGGATGCCCGCCACAACCTCCTCCGCAATATTCAGAAAGACGGCCAGATACCATCTGCCATCGTTAAACTAATTCTGAAGCTGTTGAGTTCCGATCCATCACAACGTCCCTCATCATCGAAAATAAAGAATGTCCTTTCAAGTTTCCTGTCATGCGATAGGCGCCTCGATCGCGACCAGGAGACCTCGATCGACTACCAAGCTGTTATCGATGGGATTCAGGACCATATTCAGGACACGGCGACGTACTCGCGCAAAGACCGCTTGTTTCCCGCAGACCCTAAATTATTTTCCACGAATCCCCTCAGCCTAGCTTACGGAGCTGGCGGCGTAGCTTTTGCCTTGAAGCAAATCTCCAATCTGGTTCCCGAGAAGGCCGCTACATGGATCCTCCAGCACGAGGTTACGAATGACGACTATCCTCCCGGGCTGTATGTTGGATCATCGGGAATCGCCTGGTGTCTACTAGAAATCGGCTTTCAGCATGAGGCCGAGAAGATTTTTAGACGTACCCTGTCTCACCCACTACGAGACAAGGCTGCAGACATCTTCTACGGCCTGGCCGGATGGGGAATGACGTCTCTGCGCTTCTTTAGGCAAACTCAGGATGAAGAATATCTCCATCACGCTAAAGAAGCGGCCGTCACACTATTGGAAAAGTCGGTTCGCAACCAACGTGGCCGCTATTGGAAGGTCAACAATGAAGTTCGTCTTGGCCTGGCCCACGGGGCCAGCGGAGTGGCACTGTTCCTCTTGTATCTCTATCTGGAAACTGGAGACTCTTCTTTTCTGACAGCCGGCCAAGAGGCCCTTGAATTCGACCTCAGTTTTGCCACAGCAACAAAAGATGGCGGGCTGTCCTGGCCGCGCTCCGCCGAATCGCGCTCGCCGCTCTATCCCTACTGGCGCTTCGGCAGCGCAGGAATTGGCCGCGTAGTCCTGAGGTTCTATAGAGCGCTCAAGAATCAGGACTATCTCGCAACTCTCGAAAGAATATTTATCGAATGCGACCGCAAATATGCCGTGTTTCCTGGCCAGTTCATGGGCTTGTCGGGGCTCGGAGAATTCTCGCTTGACCTGTACAATTTGCTGGGCGAGGACCGATTCTTACGGGCCGCGGAGAAAGCCATTCGCGGAATCATGCTGTTCCGCGTTGAACGCAATGGCATTGCTTTTCCCGGTGACCAGCTAGCGAGGCTTTCGTGCGATTACGGCACGGGAAGCGCAGGAGTCGGCTTATTTCTCAATCGCCTGGTCAATCGCGCAGGCCCACATTTCATGCTGGACTCCCTCTTCGATTCGGCATGCGCTCATACGGCTACCGCTTCAGCTCCCGTGCAACTCTCTTGTTCCTGACAGTTATTTTTCCTTTATAGCCGGAGAGTTGGCGAAGTTGAACGGATGTGCCTTGTTGCAGAGCGATTTCCGCGAACTCACCCGAGGTTGATGAAGCAAGCGAGCATTCGGCTTGGTTAGTCGTCAGCTATCTGTTCGATTGGGATTCCAAACAGCACATAGAACGGTAGAGATGTAGGAAGGCTGTGCTCGGCACACAACTGAAGAATGGTCCGTCTTGAAAGCCGCAGAGTTCGAGGATATAGTCCATACTTTCGTTCCCACCATTGCAGGTACACTTGCAGGGCTTGAGTGGTGCTCTGGTTAGATACCATGGGGATATCGCCGCCCATTGATTCCTCTCTTTACCAATTCCAATGCCCGAGTCGATGGTTTTCTTTTAGCAGACGGAATGAACTCCAGAACTGGCTTCCATTGCGGAAGATATCACGTGACAGTTCTACCAATAGATCTAGCAATTCCATTGCCAGCTCGGCAGCCACCGCAACCCCTTATGATTTTCTTGAGAAGTGCCATTTCGGTGATTGCCTTGCGTGTTCAATCATGGGAAAGCCGTTCAGAAACGGACACATACACATTGTTTTAAGGTGCAAACTAACATATAGAATGTCCACCGGATTCGGCAAGGCATTGAAGGGGGACATATGTCAGGATTCCGACGGATTTCTCGTAGAGATTTCATGGCGACCGCCGCCGCTGTCACTGGCTCTGCATTGTTGCCAAAATCGATGGTTGGACTTTCCGCGGCCGATGGCGTGCAGATCTCGACCTCGCAGCAAAAGGAGCCTGCCAATCGCGAGAAGATGCCATGGAAAGTGCGTCCGTTTCCGATCACGCAAGTCCGGCTCGGCGAAGGTCTCTGCAAGGCTGCCATGGAAGCCGATCGGCAATATTTGCGCTCCCTACCGACGGAGCGCTTGCTGCATACCTTTCGCATTAATGCCGGAATATCATCGTCCGCGCAGCCGCTGGGAGGCTGGGAAGCTCCAGACGTCGAGCTCCGTGGCCACTATGCAGGTGGTCACTATCTTTCCGCGTGTGCATTGATGTATGCAGGAAGCGGAGACGAGGATCTCAAGAAGAATGCTGAAACAGTGGTCGCCGAACTTGGCAAATGCCAGGCAGCATTGAAGAGCGGCTACCTGAGCGCCTTTCCCATCGAATTCTTCGACCGGCTCCGCGAACGTCAAAAAGTGTGGGCCCCCTTCTACACTATTCACAAAATCATGGCTGGGCTCCTCGACGTATACGCTTATTGCGGCAACGAGCAGGCGCTTGACATGGCCCTGAAGATGGCGGGTTGGGTTGACCGCTACACCGGTTCTCTCAGTTATGAGCACATGCAGCGAGTGTTGGGCACCGAGTTCGGCGGCATGGGGGAAGTGCTTTCGAATTTGTATGCCGTCACTGGCAAGCAGGACTATCTAGAAATCGCGCAACGCTTCGACAAGAAGCAGTTTTTCGATCCACTCGCAGCGCATCGCGATGAGTTGAAAGGCCTGCATGTCAATACTCATATCCCGCAGGTGATTGCCGCCGCCAGATACTACGAGCTTACCGGCGATCGGAGATACCGCGATATCGCTGAATACTTCTGGAATGAAGTGGTGAGCGAGCGTTCTTACTGCACCGGCGGCACCAGCAATGGCGAATCATGGAATACCGATCCGGGCAAGCTCTCGACCGAGCTGGGACCGGATACCACAGAATGCTGTTGTGCCTACAACATGATGAAGCTAACGCGGCACTTGTTCGGCTGGTCGCCGGAGGCGCGCTTCATGGATTATTACGAGCGTACGCTTTTCAATCACCGCCTCGGCACCATCAACCCTGAAGACGGCGCAATGATGTATTACCTGCCTCTTGGCTCGGGATATTGGAAGACCTTTGGCAAACCATTTGACGCTTTCTGGTGTTGCACGGGAACCGGTTCAGAGGAATACGCCAAGCTGGCCGATACCATCTACTTCCACGATGACGACTCGCTCTATGTAAACCTTTACATCGATTCTCAACTCGATTGGCCGGAAAAAGGGCTCGGCGTGAAACAACAGACACGCTTCCCGGAAGAACAAGGAACTACGCTCACCATCACTGGCAAGAATCCGGTGCAGCTCAGCATGAATCTTCGCATTCCCTACTGGGTTCGCGGCGGCAGCGTGAAGATCAACGGGGCGGCTCTTCCGGCATTTTCCAGCCCCGGCAGTTATCTCACGCTTAACCGTGCTTGGAAGCCGGGAGACAAGATCGAACTCAGCCTGCCGATGCAGCTGCATATGGACAGCATGCCAGACAATGAAGCCATCCAGGCCGCGATGTATGGTCCTCTGGTGCTCGCAGGCCGCTTTGACGAAGTGAAGAGAGACATGAGTTATGGGCACTATGGGCCACGCGGAGCTCAATCCAAAGTGCCTGACATTATCGCCGGCGCTGATAATGCCATCACATGGATCGAACCCGGCAGAACCCAATCACTTACATTCAGAGCTGTGGGCCAGTCACAACCAATCACTCTGGTTCCGCTTTACAAAGTGATTCACGAGCAATATGCGGTTTACTGGAAGATCGATCGCCCCCCGGCCTGAAGCGATGATCACGGACGGGCCCACTAAATCTACGGTCTCGGGTTCTGTCGCTCGATAAGCAGCCGTTGGCGCCGAGGATGAACTGTGCCCGAACCGAAGCGTTGGAATGGTGGAGCTAGTCGGGATCGAACCGACGACCTCATCGTTGCGAACGATGCGCTCTCCCAGCTGAGCTATAGCCCCAAACACATCGGAAGAAGTACTGGAAACAATTTTACCAGCGCCGGGCGATCTCACAAAATCGGGTCGCGCATGAGCAACGTCCGCCCGGCCCCGTCTAGCCGGGCCTTCCGATCATTCTTGCCAACACGGCAGGAAAAAAACGTTTGAGATAAACCAGCGCCTTCTCCCGCGGGGCGGCAACAACAATTTCCTTCTTCTTCCGCGCAATGCCCCGCAATATCTGGCGGGCGCATTCATCGGCCGGCATGCCGTGCGCAAGTTCGGAATCCATCTTGGCGTGCTTGCGCCCATCACCGCGCAGCGCGGACAAGCTGATGTCCGTGCGGATATATCCCGGACACACCATGGTGACGTGGACGCCGTTGCGTTCTTCTTCAGCACGCAGGGCTTCAAAGAAGCCGTGCAGCGCAAACTTGGTCGCCGAATAGCCGGAGCGCATGGGGACGCCGAACTTGCCGGCCACGCTGGAAATCACCGCAATGTGTCCGCTCTTTTGCCCGAGCATGGATGGCAGCACAGCGCGGGCCATGGCTTCCGGCGCAAAGAAATTTACTTCCATGAGCCGTCGATAAACACTTTCGTCGGTCTCGCGCGTGCGCGAACGCTGCGTAATTCCCGCGTTGAGAACCAGGATGTCGATGCCACCAAACATGGCGAGTGCCAGACGCGTCTTCTCCGGCAGCTCGGCAGCGTTGGTGACATCCATGGAAAGGATGCGCGTGTTAGGCTCGCCGCCGCACGCGGCTTGTACCCGCTTTAGTTCGTCTTCGCGGCGCGCAGATAAGATCAGCTTTGCACCCGCGTCATGGAAGGCCCGCGCCAGGGCTTCTCCGATGCCTGAAGATGCTCCGGTGATCCAGACGCGGCGCCCATGAAAGTCCATAAGCTATTTCGCTCCGGCCAAATCGAGCGTCGCGGTGAAAAGAAACTGCACAAACTTGCCGAAGCCCGCGAGCTGGATGCGCTCATCGTTGCCATGAATGCGTTTGAGATCTTCCAGGCTCAGGACAGTGTCGATGTCATATGTCTGTATTCCCTTGGCGCGGAGCTGTGCTGAATCTGTGGCCTCAACCTGCATGATGGGAACAGTGCGCGCGCCGGGAA
>Ga0126383_10000561_pt1 | contig 20971 bp, 15 predicted proteins | sample PanSoiMetPlot_35_FD_96882 | JGI IMG/M metagenome (GOLD analysis project Ga0126383, IMG submission 96882) | Tropical forest soil microbial communities from Panama - MetaG Plot_35 | ecosystem: Environmental > Terrestrial > Soil > Tropical forest > Bulk soil | place: Panama | collected 2016-02-17
GGCGCGTCTGGCGCGTGAAGGCGTGGTCGGCCGTTTTGCCATCGACTTTGTGACGGTGCGTGAACAGAATGAATGGAAGGCTTACGCGATTGAAATCAACCTGCGCAAGGGCGGCACCACGCATCCATTTCTGACCTTGCAGTTCCTGACCGACGGATCGTACGACGCGGACCAGGGTATTTTCCGCACGGCTCTCGGTCACGAGAAATGTTTCGTGGCCAGCGATCATCAGGATTCGCCGCTCTACCGGGTCTTCACGCCTGACGATCTATTCGACATCGTGGCGCGGCATAACATCCATTTCGATCAGACGCGGCAGTCGGGCGTGGTCTTTCACATGATGAACGCGCTGGGCTCGCATGGCCGGGTCGGACTAACGGCCGTGGGCAATAATCGCAACGAAGCCGACGCGCTGTTTGCTAAGGCCGTCAAGATTCTCGATCAGGAAGCGCAATCGGCGCTGGATCAACAGGCTGCCGCTGCGTCGTAGGCTGATCCACGCCGTCGACCTGTCGATCTCCCACGAAAGCTCTGCCTCAGCGATTTTCCGCCGGTCGCCTGCGCAAGTTTGCTCACTGCACCGGCGCGGAGTTCCGTTTTTCCCAGCAATCTCAAACGGTATGTCCGTTGCGAGGATTAACCGCAACAATCAAACCTTGATGTGTGCCCGGCAGGTTTCGAGCCCCCGATCTGCCGCGCCTTAACCAAGCCCTGAGGAGGCAAAACATGAAAGTTAAAGAGGTAATGACACCGGGTGCGAAGTCAATCTGGATTACCCAGAATCTGGCCGAAGCCGCCAAGGAGATGTGGGAGAACGACTGTGGTGCGCTGCCGGTGGTGAAGGAGCACAAGGTTGTCGGGATGCTGACCGATCGAGACATTTGCATGGCCGGCGCGATGCGGGATCGCAGTCTGTCGCAGATTTCGGTCGAAGAGATCCTGACCACGCAGGTCTTTGCCGCGCAAGTCGAGGAGGACATTAAGGATGCGCTGGAGACCATGCGCGAACACAAGATTCGCCGGCTGCCGGTGCTCAATCTCGAAGGGGAACTCGCCGGAATTGTGTCCATGAACGACATCGTGCTCAAAGCCAAGCCGACCAATGGCAAGAAGGCTGCGATCGAATACGGCGATGTGGTCAAGACTTACCAGGCCATCTGCGCTCATCTCGTGCCGATGACCAGGCCTGAGACTACCGACTAGATAGCCTGTCGTTTGGAGTGCGTCGGCGGCAGCGCTTTGGATTTTTGTTCCGCACGCAGCTAATGGCTGATCCAAAGCGTTCTCGCCGGATCGTGGGAGGCGGCGTTTGTCAGAACCGGGAGCGGTAGCGACCGGGCCAATTGAGGCGCACACGATCTCCATGCAGGCTCGTTCAATGTGTCAGCTGGCCCGGTCGCTACCGCCCCGATTCTGACAAACGTCGCGTGGAAAGTTACTCAGGACTTGGGAAAAGCACCCTGAGTACTTGTACGCAACCGGTCTAAACCGGAGCATTTTCCTGATCGCGCGGCTGGCACGTTCATTGCCAATATCGCGGACGGAAATTCATCTGAGAAATGATCTTTGAAAGTTTGCTGTCCTGCGCCCTGAGAGTCTGAGTCCGACTGTTTTGGACAAGCCAGAGGGCGCGGCGAAAAGGCCGCCGTGGCAACGCCGGTTGGAACCGGCCTTCACTGGCGAAGCAGTGATGTCCTGACCCTGCCGAAGTTCGTTACATGAGCCGTAATGAACGGGCATGAGATCAAGCTTGCAGGGAAAACGGGTGAGGCTTGCGGAAGAGTTACCATTCCAAAATGAGCACACTACGGAAGCCGATATGGTCAGACGGTTATTGTCGAATCCGAGATTCTTCCAATCACGCGCTTAGGTAACTAAGTGGCGCGGGAGATGAGCGGGCCGAAGAAGATTCTAGTCAGGTTGCCTTTGGCCTCGCGCTGCGACGGGTTGTTCTGGTTGCCCGCCGCAGGGCCAAGAGGTCTTCGCAAATCTCGCGGATAAATCTCAAGCCTGGTGTCCCCAGGTCACAGAATCGGAAGGAGACCTATAGTCGGCGGGTGAATTGTCAGGCGAGCTACGCCGGAACCGCGCTGCGATTTCCTTCGGGATAGGTAGGCTGAGTTACTAATCGCAGCCGGGGCAGAGTGGTGGTAGTAGTCGGTGGAGTGATGTCCATCCGCGGAGACGGTAGCACCGTTCACAAGGCGAAGGACCACAGTCACGAGTTATCTAATTGGGTAGTCATTGGACACTTTATTGGTAGAGCTCGCTCGTGACGGAGAGCCGGATGCGTTGAAAGACGCCAGTCCGGTTCGGGAAAGGCTTCATTGAGACCGCTGGTCCGAGAGGATCGGTATGGCGCGGTGATTCTATTTCATAAAGGACAAAGACTGCAGTAAAAGGACAGCAATTTTTTATGGGGCGCGTTCCAAAGCGATGTGGGAACGTGCCCCTTTTTTTGCAGTGCGCCGGCAGTCGCCCCGGACTTTCTGAGTTGCGGGAACGCAGCGAGTTATCCAGAGCGGTGTCGCCGCCCCGCTGAATCGGGACTCTGCCACCGCGCTCCAAATTTGGCGTGCGCCTGGCTGCCGGCGTCTTCTCAAAACCGCAAACAAAGCGGTGACAAATCACCGCACTCCAAACTTTCCAGGGAGGGAATCCAATGGCACTCAGATCCGCATTAAATCCCGAAGCACAACCTAATCAGGTAATGGGACCGACCAAAATCCGCAAAGGACCGAACCAGTCAGAGTTGCTGTGCCGGTCGTGCGGCGATCTCTACTTTGTCGATGATCTCAGTTTTCAAACGGCCATGAACGCGATGGAGTTAGGCATCGAGAATCCGTTTTGCTGCGACGACTGCGAATCCGAGCGGGAAGAAATCGCGCATTGATCGTCACCGCGCGCGCCACCCCGTCCCGTCCAAAGGAGGAGTTATGACTTTCGATCCAACCACGAACACACCCAAGGTGAACAACCCAATTGAGGCGGAATATCTCCGGCGAATCGTGACGGTCTTAATTCTGTTTGCGTTGCTGTTTGTCGTCGCTGGTTTGGTGGTATTCGTCACCCGAGCCCAGAACCCGAGCTGTGCTGATTTAAGGAAACGAGTTGACGATGCCACTCGGGCATACCAGGCGGTCCTGGGCCAGTCGCAATCGATTGACAAAAATTACGCGTCATATCAATCAACCATCACCAGGCTCCGCGGCGATTTGATCGCGAATGACAAGTGGCGAGAATACGCCGAGAGGGACATCGCCGAGGCGCAGCGTGATCGCGCGCGCTGTGAACGCGATGCGTCCATCCTTGCTGCCGGCGCTTGCGCAAATGTCACGCACCGAATCGAGACGGCAGAAAAGCGGCTCACTTATGCCCGGGCCAATCAAGCGAAGCTGGAGACCGACCTTTCTGCGAACCAACAAAAGCTGGCAACTGCCAGGACCGCGCTCGGAGCCGCAAGCGCGAGTCTGACCAGCGCGCAGCTTGATCTTGAGGAGGCGAACAAAGCGCTGGCAGCCGCCGGCTGCGGCAGCGAGAACAAATTTGGAGTGCGGTGACTGGTCATCGCTTTGGTTGAGCCCGACGGACGGAAAGCGCCGACAAGTCGGCGCACTCCAAAAAGAGGCGCGTGATTCCCCCCTTGAGGTGATGCGCAAAGGAGGCGTGGCGAAATGATGGAAACGGAAATCAGGCAAACGCCGGCGATCGAATTTCGGAACGTGTCGTTGAGTTTTGATGAACGGCGTGTTCTTACCGACATCAATTTCAAACTCGAGCGCGGTGAAATGATTTTTCTTACCGGCGAGTCCGGTTCAGGGAAATCCTTGCTGTTGCGCCTGGCCATGGCGCTCGATCACCCGGACCGCGGGCGGGTGTTTATTGAAGGGCGCGACGTCGGGCCGGCCAGTGAAGTCGAACTCCTGGAATTGCGCGGCGCACGTATGGGCATCGTGTTTCAGGAAGATTCGCTGTTCACCAGTTTGTCGGCTTATGAGAACGTTGCCTACCGGCTGGTCGAACACGGCGTCGATGAAGCAGAGACCGGAAGACAGGTGACTGAGGTCTTGAAGTTTGTCGGACTATACCAGGACGCGCAGAGGCTGCCACACGAACTTTCAGGCGGCATGCGCCGGCGCCTGGAAATTGCCCGCGCCCTGGTTGGTTGGCCATCAATCATGTTGTTCGACGAACCAGCCGCGGGTCTCGATCCGCTTACCTCTGAGCAGGTGCTCGACCTGATCATCCGCGCCCGGGATATTTATGGCATCTCGTCAATCTATGTGACGAAGAAGCTGGATGAGATTCCTTACCTCGCCACGCGGCGGGCCCGCGAGACTAACGGCGGTATTGTCATTGAGGAAGTCTGTGACCAGAGTCTGCCGCGCACGAGAGTTATCGTGTTAGCTGAGGGGCAGATCAGTTTTTGCGGTAGTGTTGCCGAATTCGAAACCAGCGCTCAGAGAGATTTAACCCGGCTAACCCACGCGGACAACGGCACGGTTCTATCTGACTATGTCACGTCCAATCCGTGGGACCCGCAGCGGCGCCCACGCGAGCGCATTCTGTGAATTGCGTCGTCAAGCGAGTTGGCGAAGCGGTGGACCAAGGAATAGTCGATCATGAAAATACTGATTGGGGTGGATGGCTCAACTTACAGCGATGCGGCCCTGGAAGAGGTGGCGCGGCGGTCGTGGCCTGACGCATCGGAAATTCGCGTGGTTCATGCTTTCGATTTGCCCCTGGCGCCCACACCCGAGATTTGGTCCTTGCCGCATGATTACTATGAAGAGCTCGATCGCGCCCTGCGCCGGCAGTCTGAGGCGATCATCGGAGCTGCCATCGACAAACTGAAGTCGTGCTTGGCAGACCTGAAGATTGATGGGAAAGCAGTCATGGGCTCGGCGAAGGCTGTTTTGCTGGATGAAGCCGCCGCCTGGAAAGCAGACCTGATCGTGGTCGGCTCGCACGGCTATCCGACCTGGGAGCGCTTGCTCCTGGGATCGGTTTCGCAAGCCGTCGTCTCTCACGCGAAATGTTCGGTTGAAGTAGTAAGGCTGGCCCACACCACACAGGCGGCGGCTTAGACCTGGGCAAAAATATGAATCGAAGCGTGTCAATGCGCCAGCAGGGACACGGGCGGCGGGGCCGGGCGGCGGGGTGTCCTGGTATCGAAGGCTATGTTCGCGTTGGCGAACAGCAGGCTGGCTGCCCACTCGACCGTGAGCGCTTTGGAAAAGAAGTGTCCCTGTCCGTACTCGCAGTTCAACTCCCGCAGCATCTCCAACTGTTCATTGGTTTCGATACCTTCAGCCACGATGGTCAGGTGCAGGCTCTGCGCCAGGGTGATGATGGTGCGGACAATTTCAAAACTTTCCCGGTTGCCGCTCATCGAGTTTACGAATGAACGATCGACTTTCAGATTGCTAATCGGCAGCCGGTGCAGATAGCTGAGCGATGAATATCCCGTGCCGAAATCGTCGATGCTGATGCCGACGCCGAGAGCATTCAATTCGCTAAGCATGCGGATGGCAGATTCAGCATTCATCAACATGGTCTCGGTGATCTCCAGCCTCAGGCTGGACGGATCGAGACCGCCGTTGTGCAGGGCGATGGCTACCTGTTCCACCAAATCGGGTTGGGTAAACTGCTTGACCGAGAGATTGATGCTGACATACAGCGGGGGACTTTGGGGACAAGTCTTCTGCCACTCGCGGGTTTGACGGCAGCCTTCTTCCAGCACCCATTCGCCAATCGGTACGATGGCGCCGGTGGCCTCAGCCACGGTGATGAAATCAGGCGGTGAAATCATCCCCAGAGTCGGATGTTGCCAGCGCAATAGCGCCTCAAAACCGGCAATCCTGCCCGTCTCCAGCGCGACGATCGGTTGGTATTCGAGAAATAGTTCGGCACGTTCGACTGCCCGGCTCAAGTCCGTTTCGATCTGTGACTGGCGTTCGAGGCGCTTGCTGGTCGTCTGATCGAAAACTTCGTAACGGCCCTTGCCGAGTTTCTTGGCGCGATACATGGCCGCATCGGCATGACGCAGAATCTCATCCGGATCGACGTACTCGGGCGTGCTCAGGGCCACCCCAATGCTCGACGTCACGAACAGTTCGCGGCCGGAAAGGTGAAACGGTTCTTGCAGCATTCGCTGCAGCCGTTTGACCGCAATGATCGCGTCGTTGAGATCATTCAAATCGTCCAGCAGGATGCTGAACTCATCGCCACCAAGACGGGCAAATGTATCACCGGGCCGTACGTTTGCAGTAAGCCTTTGGGTGAACTCGACCAGCAACTGATCGCCGGCCAGATGTCCCAAAGTGTCGTTGATGCCCTTGAAACCGTCCAGGTCCAGGAAGAGAACTGCAAAGGCTCCGTGATCCCGCCGTTTCCAGCGGGCCACCGCTTTACGCAGATGGTCCATATAGAGCGCGCGGTTTGGCAGACCCGTCAGATCGTCGTGCAACGCTTCATGAATTAATCGTTCTTCGACGCGCTTACGGTCGGTAATATCCTGCACTTGCACGAGCAGCCTGGCAGATTTTTTATTGGCTTCCGCAATCTTGGTGGCGCTCAGTGCCACACAAATGACTTCCCGATCGCGACGGAGGAGGCGTTGCTCCAGTTCCACTGAGGCGATCGAGCCGCGCAGGAGATTGGTCAATTGTTCCTGAAGCCATTCGAGATCTTCCGGATGGCTGAGCGATCGCAGCGGTGTCTTGAGCAAGTCTGACTCGGAATAACCAACCAAATCACACAAGGACTTGTTGACCCGAACCCATTCTCCCTTGGTGGTGGTGAGACCCATGCCCGCGGCGTGATCGAAGGTGACGCGAAACCGTTGTTCGGATTCGCGCAGCTCGGCGGCCAGGCGATTCAGTTCGACGCTGTGTTTGCTCGTCCTTCTTCTGAATTGATAATAGAAAAAGACAGCGCCGCCAATTATCGAGGCCAGCAGCGCCGGCACTCTCAAAGGGGGAACGTAGAAGCAGGCGGTGATTAACGCTGCGGAAAGCAGGTAGCCGGCAGCCACACCGATTGTTTGCGTGGTTTTGATGTTAGCTTTCATAGAGTGCCATTCTGTGTGGAGTACAGCTGGGAGGGTGGCGACAGGTGAAATCGTGGCGGTTTCGGATTCTAAGAATCGAGAAGCCAGGCCACGACCGAGGCAGGTTATCCGCGCATCCCCGAACCTTCGGACCGGACGCGCAAAATGAAGCCTACGGTATCGGACGCAGAAAAATCTACAGACAAATTGTCAGTGTGGGTTGAGCGGTGTGGGGCTGCACTCGGCGTGGCCGCCGGACCATCAGGTTGAGCTCCTGTGCTCCTTCGCTGGACCCACTCTAACCATCGGGCTACGGGCTCAAACGTACTCGCAGGCCAACGCTCAGCCGGGGGTTGGAAAGACTTCCGGCGCAACCTCAGGCGCGGCGTAAAGGCGTGTGCTTGCAAAAGATACGGCGAGTCCTGCGGCTTGGTCTGCCGGCCGCGCACTCGCAAGTTTCCGTGACTTGGGTTCGCAAAATTTTTCGCCGCATCTCTGAACTGGGTGTTAATAAATATCTTGACAGTCTGGGAAGTCCGAGAGTAGACTGCGCGCCCTCTACTAATCGTAGTGGAAGCTGAACGGCTTTGCTTGAATGGTTACTTCGATTAGCAAGAGACGATTCACACGGTCCCCCGGCTTTGCTAATTCCGCGGCAACTCGCTTGGTGATTCCCAAGATCTGAACGTCTCTTTCTCTCTGTAACTCGCCTCAGCTTCTTTAAGTCCGGTGATCCGACGAAACCGGAGCGTCGAAAGGTCTCGGTCGAACATGGGGAACTCGTGTCTATTTTTGCGGGTGGCAGCAGCTGCAGCCACTTTTGCGTTCCTAATCTCCCTTACCGCCTGTCCAAAAGTCCCGAAGACTGTCCGCTCGACTGTGCCCGGCGCTTCCGGTGAAACGAAACTTGATGTGAAGGTCCATGTTGCGCCTACCGCAAACCGTAACAATCCGGTCGCGGTGGACCTGGTTTTGGTAACCGATAAGAAGCTGCTGAAAGAGCTGATGAAGATGTCAGCCAGAGACTGGTTTGCACAGAGACACCAGGTCGAGCTCGATTATCCCAAAGAAAAAGACCTATTGGCTGGAAGTTGGGAGTGGGTGCCCGGCCAATCAGTCAAAGTCGACCGGCTCACGGTGCGCTATGAAATTGTCGGCGGGGTGGTCTTCGCGAACTATCTGACTGAAGGTGTCCATCGGGCGTCCGTCGATCCGCGCAAACCGATCCTGCTCACCCTGGGCGAAGACGACCTGTGCGTGCAATCGGCGAAGGAGCCTGGCAAACCGTGCCCACCGCGGAAGGACCCTCCGTCGACCGCGGCCGCCAAGAAGTAAGCGCGAGCCTTTGTGAACCCATGAACGAAACGATGAATGCGCGTGACATACCGGCTGCAATTCACTGGCACGAAGGGTTGCTGCTGACTCCGCAACACTTCCAACAGCTCACTTCGCGCCACGAGGCGCTGGTGCAATACAGCGCCGGGGCCTACTCGCCCTTCTGCTGGGGTCTGCGCCGCTTCCGCCATCAGGGGATAAGTCTGCCGGCAGGCAAACTTCAGGTGCTGGAGCTTGAAGCCGTCATGCCCGATGGCATCGTGGTCTCGCACAACATCGCCGACGGCAGCGCTCCTCTGGAGGTCGATCTGACAAAGTACAAGGAGTTGATGATCGACCGGTCCTTGCCCGTTTACCTCGCCATCATGGCCAGCCAAAACGGCGCGACGAACGGTAATGGCGATCGCTACGAGCAATTTACCGGCGGGTTGGCGGACGAGAATGGATCCGCGGCCCGGGGCCGGGAGATATTCCGGTTGCGTCCCAAGCTGGCCCTGGTCCCGGTCCCGGACACCCTCCCGGCGAAGTACGTTGGATTTCCGATCGCCAAGCTGCGCTACACGGATTCATATCGGTTTGAAGAGGAATTTATTCCGTCGCTGCTGGCCGTTCCCGCGGCCGCCGCAGGTCGTGAAGCTCCCGTCGCGGGCGCCAACCTCCTGGTGCAGATGTGTTCCGCCGCGGCGCAAAAAGTGCGTGATCGCGCCAGCATTCTGCTGCATGAAGAGGCGCGTGGCAGCAAGTTATTTTGCACCCTGCCGGACGGCGACGCGGCGGCGCTCGAACAGTTCATCAAAGCGCAGCGCATGTTAAGCGTGGTCGGCGCGCTGCCCGTGCTCGAAGCCATGCTGCAGAGCGGCGGGTTGCATCCGCTGCTGGTATATCTCGGACTTTGCGGCATGGCGGGCCATCTCGCGGTGCTCGGAACCGACATGGTTCCGGACAGATTTGAGCCGTACAACCACAACGATCTCTACGGCACCTTCAAGCCGCTGGTCGATTACATCGAACGGACTCTCGACCAGGGTCTGCCCGTCTCTTACAAGTCATTTCACTTTCAGTTTAAGGACAATTCGTTTCAGTTGCAGATCGAGGGCGGGTGGCTCGACAAGCAACTGGCGATTGCCATTCACGGACCGCGCGACATGTCTGAGCAGGCGCTGCGGCTTTGGGGTGAAAGCGCCCTGATTGCTTCCGAAGGGAAGATCCAGGAGATCAGAAAAACCCGCACCACCGGTGTGCCGCGCGCCCACGCCGAACGGATCGGCGACATTGGACCAAAGAAAGGTGTCGTGCTGTTTTCGCTGCCGGACACAAAGCAGATCGCACCCAATCAAACGCTGCACATTCTGAACGATGGAACCTGGCCGGCAGACATCGTGCTCCATGTATTGAACGAATAGCGACGTCGCCGGCGAACGCCGAAAGACGGCGCTGGCCCGAATTTCAATGTCTGTTATCGCTCACAACGAGTCGTATCTCTATTCGCAGTTCCGCGAGTTCTATACGGAAGTCATTCGCCTGAAACAACTGGTGCAGACCAGAGGCTGGGTGTGCCCGGAGGAGCCGGCGAACGGCAACGGCCATCCGGGGGCGGGCACCTGGGTTTACTTTCCGGAAGTAGATCGTTTGGCGGCGACCGCGCGTTCGCCACAATCGCTGACGGTGCGAGACGCTCCCGTGGGCCTGGCGGAACTCGACTATCCCGAGCACCCGCCGTCGTCCGAGCAAACCAAACTCACCCTCCTGGTTTGGCGAAGTCTCATTGCTCTGTTCAGACGGAACGCGATCCAGGTGCTGCGTCACGGCGGCGCGCAAACGGACCATCACTTCGAAGCCCTGTACATCATGGCGGCCTTTGCCGACGAGGTCTTCATCAACATGGAGTGGGAAGGTCAGCGCACCTGGCCCTCAAATCTGATCGAGTCAGCCCTGTTTCATACTCACGTCGCGGGTGAAATGTTTTTTGAGAAGTTGGATCGACTACTCGCGGCCCGCGACCCGAGTAACAAGAGCCTGGCCGCGATTTATTTGAACATCCTGTCGCTTGGTTTCCAGGGCAAGTACCGCAGCCAGCCGGATGCGGGCCGCCTGCGGCAGTATCGCCACGACCTGTTCAATTTCATTTTCCAACAACCGGCAGACCTCGAGCTTGAATCAAAGGTCGCCTTTCCGGACGCGTACGTTAAAACGCTGCGCAGCGAAAAAAAGAAACTGACGAACCCGGCGCTGTGGCTGGGTGTGCTCGGGCTGGTCTTCGTCGGTTACCTGCTGATCTCGCAAGGCGTGTGGCTGATGCTCACCAACCGCCTGAATGCCGAGATCACCACGGTTGAGAATCTGCTGCCCAAACACTGAGAGATTTCGCGAGAGATATGTCACCGACTTTGTTCCTGATCCTGGTGCTCGTAGTGCTGCTGGTGGTGGCGCTCTCGATCTTTCTCTACTTCGTGCTGCGGCGCGCGCGCAAAGTGTCTTTCTCGCCGGACGCGGCGATGAGCGGAGCGGCCGACAAGAAGGACCAGTCGCCCGCAGAATTTCTCAGCTACGCCGCCAACCTCGAGTTGCGGTCGTCGTTCCGCCGCGCGATCCGGCTGCTGCGCAGTTATGTGACCGGGCGCGACTACCGCTATCGCGTGCCGTGGTTCCTGATGACCGGCGAGTCTGACAGCGGCAAGACAACGCTGCTGCACGGTAACGGCACGAACCTGTCGGCCGAGGAAGGCGAGGAAGATAACCAGCACGTCAACTGGTACTTCTTTAACGAAGGCGTGGTCATCGATGTGGCCGGCGACTTTGTGCTGCGTAATGACGGCACCGCGAACCATCGGGGCTGGAACACTATCTCGCGGCTGCTGGTCAAGCACCGTCCGCGCCGGCCTTTGGATGGCGTCGTGCTAACCATTCCGGCCGCCGATTTGTGCGGCGACGACGCGGACCTCAAGAATGAACGCCGCTTTAAGCTGGAACAAAAAGCGACCTGTCTCTACAAGAAGCTCTGGCAATCGCAACGCATCCTGGGAATGCGCCTGCCGGTCTACGTTTTGATTACCAAATGCGACGAGGTGCCGGGCTTTACCAGTTTCTGCGCCCAACTGCCGGACCACTTGCAGGCGCAGATGTTCGGGTGGTCCAACGATCGCACGCTGGAAACCGCCTACAACCCGGAGATGGTGCCTGAGGCGTTCACCAGTCTTTATCAACATCTGTCGGCGCTGCAATTTGAGATCTATACCGAACGTGATCAGATCGAAAACGCGGACGGCATCTTCCTGCTCCCGGCGGCGGTCGAATCAATGCGTTCGTCCTTGCAGGTCTACCTGGACGTAATCTTCAAACAGAGCGCCTATCACGAGCCGTTTTTCTTCCGCGGCGTCTATCTCTGCGGCGAGCCGCCACGCGAACTGGTCCTGGAAACCGCTGAGGAACCGGCGGCGGAAGCGAACTGGACGGAACCTTTTGCCATCCAGGCGGCGCTTCCCGAGCGCACCGACTACTTCGAACGCAACCCCGCCTTTATCTCCGATCTCTTCAAAGAAAAAATTTTCGCGGAAGACTTTCTGGCCCAACCCGTGAGACGCACCGCGCTGTCGCGCAATCGCACGGTGATCGCCGCGCAAATCCTGCTGCTCCTGATCATCTTCGGCGGCGGTATCGGACTGGCCCAGGCCTATTACCGGATGGAGACCCAGCGCCAGAATCTCAGTCAATTCCTCGCGGTCGAGACGCGCGACCTGGGCACGCCCAGAGCGCGAACGGAGATTGCGGCGGCCAATAACGATGCGCGGACTTCAGATTCGTCTTCCGTGTTGCCGGCGCCGGCGGAGTCGCCCCGTCCGCGGTTCTCCGATCAGGCTGCCGACGAACCGGTGGCCGAAGCGCCGCGCGTTGAGGCAGCGACGATTCGCAGCCATGGCGCGGCCAGCCACCTGCTCGAGGCCATGTCAAAGATGAGCGGCCGCCGGTACTCTTCTTTCTTTATTCCGGCTTCGTGGTTTAGTCCCATCAATGACCGGCTGCAACATGTCGTCACGGCCGGGTTCAGCAAAGTGGTTTTTGAAGATCTGCGGACCGATCTTTTGAAACAGTCCGATTCGCTTTTGATCGAAGGCTCAGTGTCGCCAAATCGCTGCGCGCGCAACGATCGAAATCCGCGCCTGCCCCAATTTATCGAGCAGCTCGGCGAGCTGCGCGCCAACCTCGACAGGTATGACACGTTAGTCGAGAAAGGGTCCGGCTCTCTCGAGAACCTCAATCAACTGGTGGTCTATCTTTGTCACGATCCCTTGCCGACCGGGTTCGACGAAGACAACGAACTCTATCAACGGGCGCTCAATGAAGCGCATGGCAAGCAGATCGATACGCGACCAATTTTTGCGGAGATGGTGAACGGCGTGGGCGCGCAAATCGAAGACTTGTACGAGGGCTCGTTCGATCGCCGCGCAGTCAAGTACGACAAGCTCGATGAGATCGCGGAAGCGGAAGGCCTGCTGCGCCGGCCGGAGTACACCTGGCTGGCGACTTCAGTCGTCGATCCGCACTCGCAATTTCACGGGATGACCATTTCGTCCGCGCTTATCGATTTGCGTCAGGCTTTGCAGGACCTGCGCCGCCAACGCTTCATGGCTCCCGCGGGTTTTGACACCGGTTCGGTCAGCGGGGCCGACAGTGTCCGCTTCCAGCATCGCCAGCGCAGCATCCTGGTCTGGGATCAGGAGAACCTGCGGCAAGCGATTGCGGTTTACGAACAGTACCAGGCGTTTGTCGAAACCAAGTCTTACGATCCCTGGACGCGGCTCGACGACTCCGCCAAGAACGCCGCGCTGAACCAGGTGCGAACTCGCATCAGCGGAATTCTGCGTGACGCCCAGAAGTATGAGCCGGTGCCGCCCGGCGCCGAAGGCTCGGCCCTGCGGGCCGGTCTGGTCGAAGAAGTGCGCCTGCTCCAGGAAGCCCAGCCGCTGCTTAACAAGGTCATGCAGATCACGGCGCAACTCGGTATCGATCGCCAGTTGCGCTCGGCGCTCTATGCTCAGGGCTCGCGCTTGCTGGGCGACATTCATCGCGAATTCGTCTCGCAGCGATTTTATGTTTCGAAGCGAAGCGATCGTCTCGATGGCCGCCTGGCGCCGGATTTCTCCTGGTGGGACGGGGCGCAGCCGGTGTCCTATCTGACCTACGACCTGGGCGGCAAGGAAGAGCTGTCTGCTTATCTGAATATTCAGCGAAAGAACATCGCGTTTCTCGGCCGCGATCTGTACATCCCGGTGTCCACATTCTTTGCGGCCCAGAAAATTCAAGTGGCGCCCAGCGGCCAGGTCGATTGGGTGCAGATTCTCTCGGATCTCGACGCCTATGACAACAAGACTCCGGGTAATCCGATCGCGGCGCTGGAGAATTTTATTCGCAGCGACATGGACCGCGTCAGCGTCGACAGTTGCTATGGCCAGACCCGCACGCTCGATGAGGGGTCTTCGGATTATTTTCTGAACGTGCGCGACTCGCTGCGGGCCAAGTTTTATGAGCGCTGCGTGGTGCTGGCGCGGATCAAGGCCATTAATGATGCCACGGAAGATCTGAAGAACTACGCCACCATTGAGAAATCATTCAACGACAATCTGGCGGGCGGATTTCCCTACGGCGAAGTCAATGCGCCGCCGCTGGACCCCTGGGCCATGCTCAAGTTTTTCAAGGTGCTGGCGGACAAAGAGAAGACTGCGCGCGAGGCCCTGGATCGCAGCGAGAGATTCGGAACCCGGCCGCAGGCGGCCAGAGATTTTCTCGATCAAATGGATCGGGCGCGCGATTTCTTTGCGCCGTTTCTCGAAAAGAAGCAGGGACCCGCGTTTGATTTCAAGGTGCAGTTCCGCGCCAACCGCGACCAGGAAATTGCCGCCAATCAAATCATCGATTGGCAGCTGGAAATCGGGAAGAAGAAGTTCACCTATGCGAGCGACGACCTGACCGGGCACTGGACTTACGGCGAGCCGATTCGCTTGACGCTGCGCTGGGCCAACGATTCGCCCACCCGGCCCCTGCCCAGCGCCGCGCCCATCCCGTTTGCCGTCAGGAACCGGTCGGCAGTTTTTGAATACAACGATCGTTGGTCGCTGTTCACCTTTCTGCTCAACCACGGGTTGCAGCTAAAGCGCGCCGGCGCTGCGGGTGATTGCGATAACGGATACGATCCCGATCCCTACACCCTTAAATTCACGATCAAGACTGAGATCGATCCGGTGGCGCAGCCGGCGCAGCCCAACGGTCTGACGCCATCGTCCGCGGAAGTATTTCTGCGCCTGACGATGCTCACCGCGAACAAGCCCGAACCGCTGATGCTTCCTTGTCTGCCGATTAAAGCACCACCGGTTCCGGCATTGTTCGTGAGCGGCACCAACACGGCCGAGAACAAGGATTAACAAATAATGGATCTGAAGGTTTCTGCCCACATCGAACTCGAACTGCTGTTGCAGCCGATTTCTGCCGAGCGGCCGGCGGGGGATCTGCTGCGCTACGACGGCACCTATGATCGCATTCAGGAGGCGCGTCGCGAAGACGATCAGCGGTTGAGCCAGGGCATCTACCAGACCAGTCCCAAACGGGCTGACTGGGAGACGGACGAGGCGATCTGTCTGGAAGCTCTGGAAAAGCGCACCAAGGATTTGCAGATCGCCGGCTGGCTGCTCGAGGCCTGGCTGCACCTGCGCGGCTTTCGCGGCGTCGAAACGGGACTGAGGTTGCTGACCGGGCTGTGCGAAAACTTCTGGGACCAGATGCACCCGGAGTTGGAAGGCGACAGCTTCGAGGCGCGGGTGGCCCCGCTCGAATGGATCAACCGGAAGCTTTGCTTCAGCCTCAAACAGATCCCTTTGACCCTGTCGCCGGAGCGCGATGGCCGCAGCTATACCTTTGCCGATTGGGAAAGCGCCTGCCATTTCGAAAATCTGGCCCGCAGAGATCCGAGCGCGCTGCAAGAGGCGCTGGAGAATATCGATCCGACGATCGCGAGTTTTCAAAACGCGATCGCGTTTACCGACGCTTCCTTTCATGGCGGGGTGGTCAAGGACCTCATCTGCGCCGTCGATGCCTGTGCGGCGCTGCAAAACGTGCTCGATGAGAAATGCGGCAGCGACGGGCCCAGCCTTTACCAGTTTCATGAAGTGCTGAATTCAATCAAGCAGTTGATGACGCAATGCCTGCACGCCCGGCAGGACGAGCCGATGCAAATCGCGGAAGAGATTTCAGAACCCGTGATTGAAGCGGAGGACGAGACGGAAGTCTGGTCGAGCGGTCCCATTCGTCACCGCGCCGATGCCTATCGCCGTTTGGCTGAGGCCGCCGACTATCTCATGAAGACCGAGCCGCACAGTCCCACGGGTTATCTGGTGAAGCGCGCGGTCGAATGGGGACACATGAGTCTCTTCGATGTGCTGAAGCAGATCGTCCGCAACGACAGCGAAATGGAAGAGATTGACCGGCTGCTGCGTTTGAGCAGCAACGGAAACGAGATTCGTGAATGAAAGTTTTGAATTTTTCGTCCTCTCCTTTGCGAGAGGACTGGGAAAACCTGTCGGAAGCCCGAGCGTGAGGCGGGGTCCCCGACGCGGCAGCCGCGTTGGGGCGCCAATCAGCTTTCGCTAAGGGTGCCCTCCCTTACGGTCGGGCCTCTGACATTGAGCCGTTACGAGACCGAAATCACAAAGGAGATAACGCAATGCCTGAAAGCACACAACACAAACTTGATCGCGTCCGCCCACCGCGGGTGCAGATCACTTACGACGTCGAGACCAGGGGCTCGTTCGTCAAGAAGGAGCTGCCCTTCGTCGTCGGCATCATGGCGGACCTGTCCACCAAAGGCGGCCAGATGGCCGAAGACGGGAAGAGCCCGCTCCCCCTCCGCGACAAGAAGTACCTGGAGATCGACCGGGACAACTTCAACGACATCATGAAGAGCCTCAAGCCGACGGTGGAATTGAATGGCGGCGCGACCAGCTACACCTTCGAAAGTCTCGAGGACTTCTCGCCGATTCGTCTTTTGATTCCGGCGAACACCGAGGTGAACAAGGTCGATTCCGCCGACGCGTCGGCCCTGGGCCTGGCTCGCGCCGACTATGTCCGGCGCACGCGCTTATCGGACATCGTGGCGAAACTGGACGGCAACGTCGTTTTGCAGAATCGGTTTATCGAAGCGCTCAGCGACGCCAACCGGGCGGCCTCGAAAACGCAAATCGAAGGTGTGAAGAGTGAAGCGACGGCGCGACTGCCTCAGCCGAGCACGACCGCAGCCGCCACGGAAACACCGGCCGCGGAAACACCGAAGACCGAAGAGAAGCCGACCAAAGAAAAAGGAGGCAAATAATGAGTACTCCTCAAGCACAACTGGAACTGGCAAAACTGAACGAACTTCAGTCGAGCGGCATCAAGGTCATTCGCGATCCGCAACCAACGCCGGAACAGACCATCCAGGTGATGGACGCGATCCTGGAACTGATCCAGCAACTGGATGACGGCAAGATCGCGATCGGCAGCGACTCGCCCGACATCGTCGGCGCGATCAATCAGCGCATCGCTGAACTCGACCAATCGGTCAACGACAATCTCAACACAGTGATGCAGGATCCGGAATTCCAACGCCTGGAGAGATCCTGGCGCGGACTTCATTACCTGGTGAACCGCGCTGAGACCAGCACGATGTTGAAGCTGCGTCTCTTGAACGCCACCAAGGATGAGATTGGCAAAGACCTCGACCGGGCCGTCGAATTCGATCAAAGCGCGCAATTCAAGAAGATCTACGAAGAGGAATACGGCACTTTCGGCGGCTCTCCGTACAGCGTCCTGATTGGCGACTATGCCTTCGATCGCAGTCCGAAGGACCTGGCCTGGCTGGAGAAGATGTCGAACGTGGCGGCGGCGGCGCACGCGCCTTTCATTGCGGCAGCCGATCCGAAGCTGTTCGATCTCGATGGCTTCAGCGAACTCGGCAACCCGCGTGATCTCGCGAAAATCTTCGAGAGCAGCGAACTTGCCAAGTGGCGTTCGTTCCGCGACAGCGAAGACTCGCGCTACGTCGCGCTTTGTCTGCCGCGGTTTCTGCTGCGGCAACCCTACGGCCGGGACGACTATCTGCCGCCGGCCAAGCCGAACGGCAACGCGAACGGCAAGGCGAACGGTAAGGTCGAACCGGAGAGACTCACGGGCCGAATTCCGGCTGACGACGTTGACTTCCGCGAGGACGTGGACGGCGATATCAAGAACATTGAACGGTATTGCTGGGGCAATCCGGCCTATGCGTTGGCCGAACGCATCACCAATGCGTTTGCGCTCTACAAGTGGACGGCGGCGATTCGCGGCGTCGAAGGCGGCGGCCTGGTCGAAGGCATTCCGGCAGTCACCTTCAAGACCGATGAAGGCGACAAGGTCCTGAAGTATCCGACAGAGACGGCCATCACCGATCGTCGCGAGAAGGAACTGAACGATCTCGGGTTCATCACGCTGGTCCATTGCAAGAACACCGACAAGGCGGCGTTCTTCGGCGGCCAGACTACGCAGAAGCCCAAGGTCTATCAGGATCCGCAAGCCACCGCCAATGCCAAGCTCTCGAGCCAACTGCCGTACATCATGGCGACTTCCCGCTTCGCGCATTACATCAAGGCGATGATGCGCGACAAGGTGGGCAGCTTCATGACGAAGGAGAACGTTTCGGACTATCTCAACAAGTGGATCGCCGATTACGTGCTGCTCGACGACCGGGCTTCACAATCGTCCAAGGCTTCCTATCCGTTGCGTGAAGCCAGAGTGGACGTGGAAGACGTGGTCGGCAAGCCGGGGGTCTATAAGGCCGTGGTCTATCTGCGGCCGCACTTCCAGCTTGATGAGTTGACGGCGTCTTTGCGCCTGGTGGCGGAACTGCCGCCGCCGGTCGCCGGCTAGGCCGCCTGAGATCAGAAACTGTTGTGTGCTTCGCTGGCGCGCGGGCTCCCCGCGCCAGTCTCGAACTCAACCTTAACCAAATCAAATGGAGGACATATGGACGTATTGTTATGTAAGTTCGATCCCGATATCCCGGGCACCAGTACCCTCGATTCGTATGCCAAACAGATCGAGTTGTTGTCGTTTAGCCATGGGGTGGCCATGCAGATCACCGGTGACATCAGCAACACCGAGCGAACCTCCGGCAAACCGAACCACCAGGATTTTACAGTGACGAAATATTTGGACCAGTCGTCGCCCAAGCTCAACGAGGCTTGCTGCAAAGGCGATAACTTCAAATCGGTGGAAGTCGTGGTGGCGCGCAACGACAAAGGCAAGGTGTTGCCCTTGATCAAGTACACGCTCAAGAACGTGGTGCTGTCTTCGATTTCAATTGGCGGCGGCGGCGGCGACAAGCCGGTCGAGACGGTGACCATGAATTACAACCACATCACCTGGGATTTCCATACCCAGAAGGCCGAGGGTACGGAAGCCGGTCACGTCGACACCAAGTGGGACCTGGCCAAGAACGTCAACTCTTAGGCTCGTTGTCATGCGTGAGCCGCAACCGATTGCGGGTGCGAGAGTGCCGCTCTTCGATCGTCTCGATCTCGATCCGGAGATTGACGATTCCGAACGGCCCTTTCGCATCCTGACGCGGGAACAACTGAAGGCTTCGGTCCGCCGCGAGCTGGAACGCTTACTCAATACGCGTTGCTCGCTTTCGTTGGATCAGATTGGCGAAGAGGAGAGGTCTGTCATTAATTACGGCATTCCCGACTTCTCTTCGCTCTCGGCGCAGAACGCCGACGACCAGATGCTGATTGGCCGGATTATCGGCCAGACAGTCAGCGCGTTTGAGCCGCGTCTCACGCAGGTGGCGGTGGACGTGCGGCCCGTGCCGCATAGCGAAGCGCGGCTTTACGTTTTTATCGACGCCTGGTTGACCGTGGGCCAATTCAACGAGCCGGTTTATTTCCCGGTGGTGCTTAACAACAAGAACGGCGCTGCCGAATTTCATGATAGCGAATAGCCAGGAAGAACTACTCAGGTATTACAAGTCCGAGCTGACGTATCTGCGGCAGATGGGGAGTGTGTTCGCGGAGCGTTATCCGAAGATTGCCAAGCGTCTGGAACTGAGTCATGAAGAATGCGCCGACCCTCACGTCGAACGGCTGATCGAAGCATTTGCTTTTTTGACTGCGCGCTTGCAGCACGAACTCGACAGCGAGTTTCCGGACATTACCAGCGCGCTGCTCGGCATACTTAGTCCGCAACTCACCTCTCCAATTCCCTCGATGGCCATCGCCCAGTTCAACGTAGATCCCGAACAAGCGAAGATGACCACCGGCTTCAACCTCGATCGGCATTCGTCCCTGTTTGCTGATGCGACCGACGGATTGTACTGCCGTTTTCGCACCTGCTATCCGGTGACGCTCTGGCCGCTCAAGGTCACCGCTGCCGATTTCGAAAACATCCGGCAATACAGCTTCCTCGATATGGAGACCCAGGTGGTCGCCGCATTGCAGTTGCGACTGGAATGTCTGACGCCAGCCATCAAGTTGCAGGACCTGGAGATGAACCGGCTGCGGTTTTATTTGCATGGCGAGCCGATCACGGTGAAGGTGCTTTACGAACTGCTGTTCTGCAACCTCTATGACGTCGCGCTGCAAATACCCGGCATGTCTGAGCCAATCTATTTAGGGGCCGACGCAATTAAGCCTGTCGGGTTCGGGCTGGACAGCGATGTCCTGCCGTATCCCAGCAACGCCCATCCGGGCTACATGCTGCTGCAGGAGTACTTCGCCTTTCCGCAGCAGTACATGTTTTTTGATTTGTGCTTTGACCCGTACGGGAAGGGCACGGGCAAGTTGCCGGACCTGCTCGATCAAAAGACGCCGGCGGGCAGCATGGATCTTTTGTTCCTGCTCAACCGCCGCCCGCCCCAGAACTTGCCGATCGATCACAAAGTGTTTCGGCTTGGCTGCACGCCGATCATTAATCTTTTTCCCAAGACCACTGAGCCGATCCGTCTGGACCATCGCAGTCTCGAATATACGCTGGTAGCGGACAAGCGGCGCGAGCGCACGACTGAGGTGCATTCAATTCTGTCCGTGTCGGCTTCTTCGAACGCCGCGGACACGACCCAAAAGCTCGAGCCGTTCTATTCCTATAATCACCGCATGCAGGCCGCGAATCACAAAGCGTTCTGGCACGCGCGGAGAGTCGCGACGGCGCGCAAAGATTTAGCGGGCACAGACGTGGTCTTGTCGTTCCTCGATCTTGATTTGAAGCCGAGCCTGCCGGCGATGCAGACCGTCTATGCGCACACGCTCTGCACCAATCGCGAGCTGGCGCGCGAGCTGCCGGCGGGCGCGCTCATGCAAATCGAACAGGCGGCGCCGCTCGACCCGAAGCAGCCGATCGTCTGTCTGGAAAAACCGACTGCGCCGCTGCCGCCGCCGGCCAAAGGATCGACGGCGTGGCGTCTGGTATCACAACTGTCGCTCAATCATCTGTCACTCTCGGACGGCAAAGACAGCCTGTCGGCATTGCAGGAAATCTTACGGCTCTACGCCTCGCCGGATAATCACGTGCATCAGCAATTGATCGACGGCA
>Ga0126383_10000563_pt1 | contig 20937 bp, 24 predicted proteins | sample PanSoiMetPlot_35_FD_96882 | JGI IMG/M metagenome (GOLD analysis project Ga0126383, IMG submission 96882) | Tropical forest soil microbial communities from Panama - MetaG Plot_35 | ecosystem: Environmental > Terrestrial > Soil > Tropical forest > Bulk soil | place: Panama | collected 2016-02-17
CAGGTTCCGATCGCGAAGGCAGCCGATGCGGCGCGCGACGACCATGCTCGCGGATGATCACGCGGGCATCGCGGGCGGCCCGAGCGGTCCGCAGGACGCCGCGTTCTGGGCCGCGACTCGACCGACGGCGTCGCCGGCCGAGTCGCGAGCGCGGTGGTCGTCGGCGGTCCGCACGACCGCGGCGGTCGTGCTGGTGGCCGCGGCTTACTACGTCTCCGGCGTCGCCGGCGTCGTGCTCAGCTTCCCGCCCAGAGTCGTTTCCAGCATCTGGCTAGCCAACGCGATCCTCCTCGCGGCGCTACTGCTCGTGCCGGTGCGCACGTGGTGGCTGTATCTGCTGGCGACATTCCTCGCGCATGTTCAACGGGTCGCGCATTTCCAGCCCGAGATCCCATTGGTGGTGATGCTCTCGCAGTACGCCGGGAACGCCCTGCAGGCGGTCATCGCGGCGCTCGCGGTCATCCGGTTCGTCGGCCCTGCGCCGCGGCTCGACACGGTCCCGAGCTTGGCCGCGTTCATCCTCATCGCGGCTGTCGCGGCGCCCGCGGTCGCCTCCGCCCTAGCCGCGTACCTCTTCGTTCTCACCGGCTGGGCGGACGAGTTCTGGCCCGTCTGGCGGTCGCGCGTTCTCTCGAACGTCTTCGCAACCCTCACGATCACGCCGCTGATCCTCGTGGCAGTCGCGGGCGGAATGACGGCGTGGCGGCGCGCGCCGGTCCGGCGCTACGCGGAGTTCGGCCTGCTCCTCACCGGGCTGTTCGTGGTCGGCATCGCGGTCTTCAATGTCCAGCTCGCCGGTCCGAACAGCAATCCGGCGCTCCTCTATGCGCCGCTCCCTCTGCTGCTCTGGGCCGCGGTCCGCTTCCGGTTGGGCGGGGTGTGCCTCGCGCTCCTGGTCGTCGAGTTTCTGGCCCTCGCGAGCGCGCTCTCGGGCCACGGACCGTTCGCGACGCAGTCGTCGCCCGACAACGTGCTCCAGCTGCAGATCTTCATGCTGGTCATCGCACTCCCGCTGCTGCTGCTCGCGGTGGTGATCGACGAGCGGGCAAGGATCGCACGGGAGATCCAATCGGGCGAGCGCGCGCTCAAAGAGAACTACGCGCACGTCCAGGACCTCGCGCAGCGCCTAATCCGCGCGCAGGAGGACGAGCGCACGCGCATCGCCCGCGACCTGCACGACGAGGTCGGGCAGCAGCTGGCAGCGGTCGCGATCGGGTTGAGTCGCGTCGCCCCGCAACTGCCTGCCGATTCGGTCGCCGAGGTGTCGCGCTTGGAGGAAGGCGTCTATCAGGTGGCGCGCGCGCTGCGCAATCTCTCCCACGAGCTCCACCCCGGTGCGCTGCGGCACCTCGGGCTGGACGTCGCACTCAGCAGCCATTGCCGCGAGTTCGCCGAGCGGCACGGCGTCGCGGTCGATTTCGAGGCCAGAGGCGACCTGCGATTCATCCCGCCGGAGCTCGCCCTGTGCCTGTTCCGGGTAGTGCAGGAAGCGCTCCGCAACGTGGCCGAGCACGCCGAGGCCCGCCACGTGCGCGTTCGTCTCGTGCGCAGCCGCGACGCGCTGACGCTCGCCATCGTCGATGACGGTCGCGGCTTCGACCGCGCCGCGGCCGCCGCGAAATCGGGCCTCGGGCTAGTGAGCGTCGAGGAGCGCGTGCGCGCCGTGGGTGGACGGCTCGCGATCGCCACGCGCCCCGGCCGAGGCACGACGATCGAGGTCAAGGTTCCAGTCCGGGAGGAAACGCATGCGCCGCGCGACGGTGCTCCTCGCCGATGATCACGCGGTCGTCGCCGAAGGCCTGAGCCGGCTGCTCGGCGAGCGCTTCGATCTCGTCGGCACCGTCGGCGACGGGCTGGCGCTGGTCGAGGCGGCGCGAACCCTGCGGCCCGACGTGGTCGTGGCGGACATCGACATGCCCGGCCTGAGCGGGCTCGAAGCGGTGCGCCAGCTCGTCGCGGAAGGACATCCGGTGCGAGCGGTGTTCCTCACGATGCACGCCGATCCCGACCTCGCGGCCGAGGCGATGCGCGCCGGCGGCGCGGGGTTCGTGCTGAAGCACGCCGCCGGCGAAGAGCTCGTCGCTGCGATCGAGCACGCCCTCGAAGGGCGCTTCTACGTCACGCCGCGCATCGCGAAGGACCTGATCGCCGCGATCGCCTCGCCGCCGCCGGCGGTCACGCTGACGCCTCGCCAGCTCGAGGTGCTCCGCCTGCTCGCCGATGGCCTGCGCGTCAAGCAGATCGCGGCCAAGCTCGACCTCTCGCCGCGAACGGTGGAAACGCACAAGTACGAGCTGATGCACTCCCTCGGTGCGCAAACGACCGCCGAGCTCCTCCGGACGGCCATCCGCCGCGGGTTGATCCAGCCCTGAGCGCACGGGCCCGGTATTTTTTCGGAGCAAAAGCTCCGTAGTTTTCCGCGCCGCCGCACGGCGGTTTTCCGCTGTTCCAGGCCGCCCTGCCGAGACTAGGCTGCGCGCAGGATCCGTGCGGTGACGCGAGTGCTTTCCGGGGACGCACCTCTCGCCATGCGGGACACGGTCGCACGCGCCCGGGTGGTGCTCGCCGACGACCACCGCGGGGTCGCGATGCTCCTCCGCGGGATCCTCGACCAGGAGTTCGAGGTCGTGGCGACTGTCGAAGACGGCTTCGCGCTCGTCGCTGCCGCGCGGCGGCTCGCGCCGGATGTGATTGTGAGCGATATCTCCATGCCCGGACTGGACGGCATCGCCGCCGCGGCGCAGCTCCTGCGCGACGACCCGCGAAGCCGCGTCGTCCTCGTCACCAGCGACTATGCCGCCGACACCGCGCGCCGCGCGGTGGAGATCGGCGTGCTGGGCCTCGTCACCAAGCCGGCGGCAGTCCATGCGCTCTTGCCCGCCGTGCGTGCGGCGCTGGCAGGGGAACGCTATGGCTTCAACGCCGATGCGGGTTAGGACGATGCCGCAACGCTTTCGCATCGGGACCGCCGGGGGACGGCTCCCTCGCAAGCTCCTCCCCCGTCCTCCGGCGGCCCCCGATCGCGAGCGCCACGCGACCGCGGAAAACCGATCGCCGCGCGACACTCGCTTGTCATGAGTGGGGAGCGACAATGAGCGCCGAGGTCATCAAGCTCGTTACCCCGCATGCCGGGCGCCTCGAGCACGCCGCGGACCGGCCGCGAAGCGAGCGCGCCGTCCGGTCGGGCTTCGTCACGGCGCTCCTCGCGGGCGCATCGATCGTGATCATCGCGTGCGGCATCGTCGCCGCGGTGCTGTGGTTCGTCTGGATGCTCGCGGAGGTGATCCCATGATGCACGAGATCCCGGCGAAGTCGAGGTTGCTCCCGGTGATCCCGATCACCAGCCGGGCGTTCGTCTACCGGCGGGCAGGTGAAACCGACGTGCGCGTCACGTTCGCTCGCGTGCGCGCCGCGCTCGCAACCGGCGGGAGGCCCGCGCCCGATTCGGCCGTCGGTCGCGCGGCGGGCAAGCAGGCAGGCCGGATCTAGGAGGCGAAGCTCCGGTCCGGACGAGCATGGGCCGGGGCGCGACGGGGGAACTGAGAGTAACCACGACCTAGAAGGAGGTGTTGTCATGAAACGTCGCCATTTCATCCTCGCGCTCGCCGGCACCGCCGCGGCGCTCGCCGGCTGCGAGACCATGCACTCCATGACCGCGTCGAGCCTCTCCAGCTCCCTTGCGAGCGGAATCGGTATCACCGAGACGCAGGCGAGCGCGGGCGTGGGAACCGTCCTCAACTACGCCCAGGGGCAGCTCTCGGCCGCCGACTTCAGCACGATTTCCAAGTCGATCCCCGGCGCCGACTCGTACATCAAAGCGGCCACCGATCGCCTCGGGACAAGCAAGATCGCGACGGGAGGGCTCAACTCGTCGTTGACGAGGCTGGGCCTGAGCCAGGACCAGATCAACAAGTTCGTGCCGATGGTGACCGACTACGTCGGCAAGCAAGGCGGGGATTACGCCAAGAACCTTTTGCTCGGGGCGCTGCACTGAGCGAAGCCACCCTTCGCGCGTAGGGTGCTCTGCTGCCGGCGCAAAGCGGCTGCGCCGGCAGCGAACGCCGCGGCCGAGGGCCCCCCGGTCGGGGCCGTCGGGCCGAATGGGAGATCGCGAACTTCCCGGTGCCGCAAAGGAGATCGTTCATGGCTATCAATCTGCTCGAGATGATGTCGAGCGCCATCGGCCCGCAGCTGGTCGGCCAGGCCGGCAGGTTCCTCGGCGCATCGGAATCGACCATGCAGTCGGCAGTCGACGCGGCGCTTCCCGCGCTGCTCGGCGGCCTCATGCAGAAGGGCTCCACGGCCTCCGGTGCCGCGACGCTGATGAGCCTGCTTAACACTCCGGGGCTCGATACCGGCATGCTCGGGAACCTCGGCAGCTTCCTCGGCGGTGGCGAGAAAACCAACGCCCTGCTGAAGCTCGGCGGCTCGCTGCTGCCGGGCGTCTTCGGCGACCGGACCGGCAGCCTCGTCAACTCGATTGGGGCGATCTCGGGGCTGAGCTCGTCTTCGGCCTCGAACGTCATGGCGCTCGTCGTGGCGATGGTGCTCGCGTTCCTTAAGAAGCACGTCACGCAGAACAAGCTCGACGGCGGCGCGCTCGCCAACCTGCTCGCCGGCCAGGGGGACTTCCTGAAGGCGAAGCTCGACGGCCGCGTCGCGAGCGCCCTCGGCTTCGCGAGCCCGACGGCGTTCCTGTCGAGCCTGACGGGCGTGGCGGGCCGGGCGACCGATACCGTCGGTGCGGCGGCAAGCCGGGCGGCCGGCGCGGCGGGCGCCTATGGAACCGCAGCGGTTTCCGCGGGCGGTGCGGCGGTCGCCGAGGGCCGGTCCTGGTTCGCGCGCTGGTGGCCGTGGCTCGTCGTCGCCGCGGCCGCGCTGATCCTCCTGCCGCAGCTGTTCGATCGCGGTCAGGACGCGGCGAAGAAGGTCGGCGACACCGTCGGCGAAGCCGCGAAGGCGACCACCCAGGCTGCGACGGACGCGGCGACGGCGACAACGCAAGCCGCGGCCGACGCGGCGAAGGCCACGGCCGATGCCGCGAGGACCGGCGGAGCCATCGTAACGAAAGCGGTCAAGACGTTCGAGCTGCCGAACGGCGTGAAGATCGATGTCACAGACGGCGGCTTCATGGCGAGGTTGATCGCGTCCCTCAACAGCAAGGACGCCGCACTCGGCAAGGGATACAGCTTCGACGAGGTGTTCTTCGACACCGGGTCGGCGACGCTCAAGCCGGAATCGATGAAGCAGCTCGAGCAGCTCGCCGCGGTGCTGAAAGCCTATCCCGCCGTTGCGATCAGCGTCGAAGGGCACACCGACAACAGCGGCGATGCGGCGGCCAACAAGGCGCTGTCCGCCGAACGCGCCGCGGCGGTGCAGAAGGCGCTCGCGACGCTGGGTGTTCCGGATGCGCGGATCACCAGCACCGGCTTCGGTCCCGGCAAGCCGGTCGCTTCTAACGACACCGAGGACGGCCGCGCCCAGAACCGCCGCGTGGAAGTGGTCGTGGTCAAGCGCTAGCGCGGGCTCGGAACGGCTCGCAGCGAAAGGAGAACGCGGATGGAGTTCGTCTGGTTCCTGATCATCGGGCTCGTCGCCGGCTGGCTCGCCGGGCAGTTCGTGAAGGGGAGCGGCTTCGGGATGCTCGGCGACATCATCATCGGTGTCGTCGGCGCGTTCATCGGCGGCTCTCTCTTCCGGACGCTCGGCCTCACGGCCGGCGGACTGATCGGCAGCCTGGTGATGGCGACGATCGGCGCGATCGTGCTGATCGTCATCCTGCGGGCGGTCAAGCGCGTGACCTAGCGTAGTCGCGGCAGCCGGACCGAGCGCGGGCCCGCCAGCCGACGGCACGGTTGGCGGGCTTGCCGCCGGGGACCGCTGTCGTCGCGCTGGAAACTCAAGGAGACCGAAATGGGACTGTTCGATTTCGTCGGCAACATCGGCAAGAAACTCTTCGGGCCCAAGGAGACCAAGGAAGACGCGGCCGCCAAGATCAAGGCCGAGATCGACTCCGGCAACCTCGGGATCAAGGACCTGCAGGTGAGCTACCAGGAGGGCATGTGCTCGCTCTCGGGAGACTGCCCGTCGGCCGAGGCGATGCAGAAGGCAGTGCTCCTCGCGGGGAACGTGCAGGGGGTGAGCGGCGTCGACATCGCGAAGCTCAAGGTACCGCCGCCGACCCCGGTCGAGGAGAAGGTCGAGTACTACATCATCCAGAAGGGCGACACGCTCTCGAAGATCGCGAAGCAGTACTACGGGGATGCGAACAAGTACCCGGCGATCTTCGAGGCGAACCGGGAGGTGATCAAGAACGCTGACCTGATCTTTCCGGGTCAGAAGATCCGCATCCCGGCCATGCTCTGAGCCGGTCGCCAGCGCGGCGCCATCAAACATTCACGTCACGAGAGGGAGGTTGCCATGCTGATGGAGATCTTGGTGACCCTGCTGGTCGGCCTCGTCGTCGGCGCGATCGCGCGCTTCATCATGCCCGGCGCCCAGCCGATGGGCTGGATCGCGACGATATTGCTCGGCATCGGCGGCGCCTTTGTCGGTGGGCTCGGCGGGCAGGCGCTCGGCCTGTACAAGGTCGGCGAACCGGTCGGCTGGATCGGCGCGATCGTCGGCGCGCTGATCCTGCTCGTGATCTACCGCCTGATCAAGCGCGCGGCGTGAGGGTCGGCGCGCGAGGGGGCTCAACTTCTTCGCCTATTTCAACTGGAGAGATCACTATGGCAACCAAGGCAAGCTTTTCCCCGGACGAGTGGACCAAGATTTTGCAGAGCGTGGTGCTCGCAAGCATTGCCGTCTCGGCGGCTGAGCCCAGCGGGTTATGGGGAACGCTCAAAGAGGGCCTGGCCACCGGACGCGCGCTCCTCGAAGCGAAAACAGGCACTGGCGCGAGCGAACTCGTCAAGGCGATCGCCGCTGACCTGGAGACGAGCGAAGGCCAGGGGATGGCGCGCGACGGTCTGACGGCGAAGCTCTTGGGCAAGAAGCCGGCCGAGATCAAGAGCGTGGCCATCGACTCGCTGCGCGCGGCCGCGGCGCTGGTCGATTCGAAGGCGCCCGGCGATGCCGCGTCCTTCAAGACCTGGGTGCACCACATCAGCCAGGTCGTCGCCGATGCTTCGAGCGAGGGTGGATTTCTCGGATTCGGCGGCGTTCAGGTGAGCGACGCCGAGAAGGCGACGCTCTCGGAGATTGCGAGCGTTTTGGGGATCAAGAGCTAGCAGCGAAACCGGCGTAGCTTGGGCGCCGTTCATCGTCGAGGATTGAAGATGAAGAACATCAAGTCCGGCGCTGCCTGGGTCGTTGTCGCAACCGCGGTGGCGAGCGGCTGCGTGGGCGACCGCATCGTCGCGCCCGCGGAAATGCGCGGCGGCGAATTGACCGACTGGTACGCGCACAAGACGCTCTATACCAACGACAAGGATGCGGCCGACCCCACGCGCAGCGCGTGCAACGGCGACTGCGCACTGAAGTGGCCCCCATTCAGGCCGAACGAGGGCGAGCGGCCGGTAAGGGATTACACGATCTTCAAGCGCGACGACGGATCGCCGCAGTGGGCTTACAAGGGAAAGCCGCTCTACTTCTACGCTGGAGACAACAAGACCGGCGACAAGAATGGGGACGGCGCGGACGGAGTCTGGCACGCGGTGAAGCCTGCCCAGTGATCGCCCTTGCACCGGTATCAGGTGGCGTGATGTGAAGGATCGGCGCCGTCGGGGGACAGTTTCTCCTCCTCCTCCTCCCTTGCTGTCCCCCGGCGGCTGTCCGATCACAACCAGGAGACCGAGTGATGAATCGATCGAAGTTCCGTGGGGCAATCGGGCAGGCGGCGATCGTCGTCGCGTGCCTCGCCGCCGCGCCCGGCGCCGCGCTGGCGCAGCAACCCGCGACGAAGCCCGGGCCGGCCGGCGAAATCGAACCCAGGGCGATCGACGCATTGAAGACGATGGGCGCGTATCTACGCACCCTCAAGACTTTCACGGTGCGCTCGGACACGACCATTGACGAGGTGCTCGACACCGGCCAGAAGGTCCAGTTCGGCGGCACGGTCGAGTATCGGGTGCGCGCGCCAAACCACCTGCGTGCGGAGGTCGACTCAGACCGCAAGCAGCGCCAGTTCTTCTACGACGGCAAGACGATGACCGTGTACGGGCCGCGCAACAAGTACTACGCGTCGGTTCCGGCCTCGGGCACGATCGGCGAGCTGGTGCAGGCGGCCGAGCAGAAGCACGGTCTCGAGCTCCCGCTCTCCGACCTCTTCCTCTGGGGCACCGACAAGGCGGGATTGGACGACATCAAGTCCGCGATCTACATCGGCCCGGCCCGGGTGGCCGGCATCGACACCGACCACTATGCGTACCGCCAGCAGGACGTCGACTGGCAGCTCTGGATCGAGCGGGGAAAGACGCCGCTGCCGCGGAAAATGGTGATCACGACCACGCAGGAAGCGTCGCAGCCACAATACGTCGCGCTCCTGAAGTGGGATCTCGCGCCCAAGCTCGACGACGCGGTGTTCAAGTTCGTGCCGCCGAAGGACGCGAAGCGAATCGCGTTTGCACCTGCACCGCAGGGCCAGAAATGACGTGGGGGCGAAAGATGCGCAAACCAGTTCTCCGCAGGCTGGCGACGCCCGTTGCGCTGTTCTTGGCTGCAACCGGCCTCAACCTGTTGCTGCCCGACGTCGCCGACGCCGGCCGACAGATCAACAACACGACTCGCACGAGCGTCAACCGCAACGTCAACGTCAACCAGAACGTCAACGTCAATCGCCACGTCGACGTTGATGTCGACGTCGACCGTAACTGGCATCCGGTTGCGACGGCCGCCGTGACGACTGCCGCGGTCGCCACGACCGCGGCGGTGACGAGCGCGGTGGTCGGCTCGATGGTGCACTCGATCCCGCCCTCGTGCGTGCCGGTCGTGATCAACGGCATCACCTACCAGCAGTGCGGCACCACCTGGTACCAGCCGCAGTACGTGGGCTCGTCGGTGCAGTACGTGGTGATCGCTCCGCCGCGGTGAGTGCAATTCGGGTGGCCCGCTTGATCATGCGGTAGATCGAGGAGGAACAAGCCACAACTTCACCGCGAAAGGAGAAGACCAGATGACACCCAGAATACACGCCGCACTAATCGCGCTCGCCGCTGCACTGGCCGTTGGCTGCGCCTCGGTCGAAACGACGCAGGAGAAGGAAGCGCTTGCGAAGGGCGCCACCGCGTCGCGGCAAGCGTGGATCAACGCGGATCCGAGCATTGACGGGTTGGTCAAGAAGAGCTACGGCTACGCCTTCTTTCCCGACGTCGGCTCGGGCGGCTTCATCGTCGCGGGGTCCCACGGCAACGGTATCGTGTACGAGCAGGGCCAGCAGGTGGGGTATGCCGAGCTGACCGGGGGATCGGTCGGGCTGACGGTCGGCGGCCAGAAGTACAGCGAGCTCATCGTGTTCGAGGACAAGGTGGCGATGGATCGCTTCAAGAAGAGCGAAGTGAATTTCGGCGCGAACGCCAATGCGATCATCGCGAAGACGGGGGCCGGCGCGAGCGCGTCGTTCGTCGACGGCGTGGTGGTTTTCGTCCGGCCACTCGCCGGTGCGATGGCCGAGGCGTCGGTCGGCGGCCAGAAGATCAAGTACGTTCCGAAGTAGTCAGATCAACGACGGTACCCGCAGTACGTGGGCTCGTCGGTACGGTACGTTGTCATTGCCCCGCCACGGTGAGCGCGAGCAAGAAGGAACGCCGAGGCGGAGCAGGGGTCATCAGCACTCACCTCTCCAAAGGAGCTAGCGATGGCAAAGCAGAGTAAGCCGAACATCCTGGTGATCTTCGGCGACGACATCGGCCTGTGGAACGTCGGCCTCTACACCCACGGCATGATGGGGCACACGCCGAACATCGACCGGATCGGCAAGGAGGGCATTCTCTTCACCGACCACTACGGCCAGCCGAGCTGCACCGCCGGGCGGGCGGCGTTCATCATGGGTCAGCTCCCCGTCCGGACTGGCATGACCACGATCGGGATCCCGGGCTCGACGCGCGGCATCCAGAAGGAGGATCCGACCCTGGCGGAGGTGCTCAAGACGCAGGGGTATGCGACCGGCCAGTTCGGGAAGAACCACCTCGGGGACCGCAACGAGTTTCTGCCGACCGTCCACGGCTTCGACGAGTGGTTCGGGAACCTCTACCACCTGAACGCCGAGGAGGAGCCCGAGGAGCTCGACTACCCGGGCCAGAAGAACCCTGAGTATCTGAAGAAGTTCGGGCCGCGCGGCGTGCTGCACGCCTGGGCCGCGGACAAGGACGATCCGACCGAAGACCCGAAGTTCGGCCGGGTGGGCAGGCAGAAGATCGAGAACACCGGGATGCTGACCCGCGAGCGCATGAAGACCTTCGACGCGGAGGTTCTCCAGCACACGCTGAACTGGCTGGACCGCAACGGCAAGAGCGACAAGCCGTTCTTCTGCTGGTTCAACACGACCGCGATCCACATCTGGTCGCATCCTCAGAAGCAGTACATCCAGAAGGCCGTGGACGAGGGGCGCGCCGAGCAGGACGTAGTCCGCGCGAAGATGATCGAGCACGACGAGCAGGTTGGCGTTCTCCTGAAGAAGCTCGACGACCTCGGCGTCGCCGACAACACCATCGTCGTGTACACGACCGATAACGGCAACGAGCTGATCATGTGGCCCGACGGCGGCTACGCGCCGTTCCGCGGCGAGAAGGGCACGACCTGGGAAGGCGGCGTGCGCGTCCCGTGCCTCGTCCGCTGGCCCGGGAAAATCGCGCCCGGAAGCGTCTCCAACGGGATCCAGAGCCACGAGGACCTCTTCGTCACCCTGGCCGCGGCCGCCGGCCTGCCGCACCTCAAAGAAACGCTGCTGGCGGGCCTCAAGGTAGGTGGCGTGACCTACAAGGTTCATCTGGACGGCTACGACAATACCGCGCACTGGACAGGCAAGTCGGCGAAATCGGCGCGGCGCGAGTACTACTACTACGACGAGACCGACCTGATGGCCGTTCGCGTGGATGCCTGGAAGATGCACATCGGCGTGAAGAAGGAAGGGAGCTGGTGGAACGAGAAGGCTTATCCCAGCGTTCCGTACATCTTCAACCTGCTGATGGATCCGATGGAGAAGATGGATCCCGAATCGCACGAGTGGGGCTACATCGGGCGCAAGTTCTTCGCCTCCAAGCTCTGGGCGCCCACTGCGGCAGGGCCGTTCCTTGCCGCTCACTTGATGAGCCTGAAGGACTTCCCGCCCTCGCAGGGCGCGGACACGCTCAGCATGCACAAGGCGATTGAGACCGCCATGAAGAAGCTGGACAGCCCGCACGGCAGCAGCAACTAGAGCGCCGCCAAGTCGCTGGGACGGCGCCCGCCGCGGGTGGGCGGGCGCGGTGTTATCCGTGCGTCATGAAGTCGCCGGGACGACGGTGATCTGCGCGGGCGGATGACAGCGGCGCGCTGGCCGCCGCCATCGTCGAAAATCCTTCAGAACATCGTCGTGCCGAAGAGCTTGCCGACGGCGAACGTGACGCCCGCGGCCGCGACGACGAACACGAGCTGGCGGAGCGCGCCGCGCAGCCATCGCCCGCCGGTGAGCTGGCCGAGCAGGCCGCCGATCACGAGCGCCGCCACGGCGGCGATGCCGAGCGAAGCGGCGATCGCGGCGCTTCCGGCCGAGAAGAACCAAGGCGCGAGCGGCGCGACGGCTCCAACGGAGAACGCGACGAGCGAGGAGACCGCGGACCGCCACGGCGAGCCCAGCTCGTCCGGGTTCACGCCGAGGACGGAGCGTGCATACACCCGCAACGCGCGCTCGGGATCGCGAAAGAGCCCGGCGGCGGCGCGCGTGCATGCAGCCTCGTCGAACCCGGCGCGCTCCATCGCATTCTGCAGGATCGCGCGCTCGCGGTCGGGATCGGCGGCGATCGCCGCGCGCTCCTCGGTGAGCAGCCGCTCGAGGAGCTCGACCTGCGCACGCATCGAGACCCATTCGCCGATCGCCATCGAGCCCGCGCCGGCGACGAGGCTCGCGAGGCCCGCGAGCTGGACGACGTCCGGCGCCGTGGTCGCCCCGGCGACGCCGAGGATGAGCGACGTGTTCGTCACGAGACCGTCATTGACCCCAAGCACCGCCGCGCGGGCCTCGCCGCTCTGGACGTCGGCGGCCCGCCGGCGCAGCTCGACGGCGCTCCGGGTCGCGGGCGCTCCGGCGGACCTTTCGCCGACGGTACTTCGCAAGGCTCCCAATAGTCCGAGCATGGCTTTCCTCCCGCAGGGTGGCGCATTGTCGCGCGGCGACCGGCGCCGGGGAATTTGGGCGGCCGCGCGGCCGTGCGGTAGACTCCGTGCCGGGAGAAGAGCAGCAGGTTCCGATTCCGGCGCCGCGATCCGCTCGAACGAGATCGCGCCGCGTCACCGAACCGGTTGGCTCGGAGGAGTATCGCCGCGCCGCGCCAATTCGCGGGGTGGCGATGTCGCTTCGTGCGCAAACCGGAGTCGCAGGCATGACCCTGACTCGAGCTTTGGCAGTTAGCCGCCCCGAATCAAGGAGGAGTGTGACATGCGTTTCCTGATCGACCCACTGGCACGCGCCTTCCTATTCACCGTCTCGCTCCTGCCGGTGGTCGCCGTCGCGCAGGCGCCCACCTTCTCGAAGGAGCAGCTCGATCAGATGGTCGCGCCGATCGCGCTGTATCCCGACTCGCTGCTGTCGCAGGTGTTGATGGCGGCAACTTATCCGGCCGATGTGGCCGAGGCCGCCAAGTGGTCGAAGGCAAATCCGAACCAGAGCGGCGACGCCGCGGTGAAGGCAGTCGCGAACCAACCGTGGGATCCAAGCGTGCAATCGCTTGTCGCGTTCCCGCAGGTGATCCAGATGATGGGCGAGAAACCCGACTGGGTGCAGAACCTCGGCGACGCCTTCCTCGCTTCGTCCAAAGACGTCCTCGATTCGGCGCAACGCCTGCGCGCCCAGGCGCAGAAGGCGGGCAACCTCAAGACCACAGAACAACAAAAGGTCATCGTCGAGCAGGAGCCACAAGCGCCGCAGCAGACCGTCATCAAGATCGAGCCGACGAACCCGCAGGTGGTGTACGTGCCGACGTACAACCCGACCGTCGTCTACGGCGCCTGGCCGTACCCGGCGTATCCGCCTTACTACATCCCGCCGCCGCCCGGCTACGCCATCGCGAGCGGGCTTGCCGCCGGACTCGCGTTCGGCACCGGGGTCGCGATCACAAGCGCGCTCTGGGGCGGCGCCAACTGGGGCCGTGGCGATGTCAACATCAACGTCAACAAGTACAACAACATCAATACTAACCGGCAGATCAGCTCGAACCAGACGACCTTCCAGCACAACGCAGCGAACCGGAAAGGCGTGCCGTATCGCGACCAGGCGAGCCAGCAGAAGTACAGCAAGAACGTGGGCGGCGCGGAGCAGCGAGGCGATTTCCGCGGAAAGGATCCTGCTCGCGACGCGCAACGCCAGCAGGCGCAGGCCTCGCTCCAGCAACGCGGTATGGACCCGGCGAAGGAGCGCGAACGGTTGCAGAGCGACCCCGGGGCGCGCGAACGCGCGCAGCAAGCAGCCCGCGACACTAGTCGCGAGCGGCCCGGCGGAGGTCCCGGTGATCGGGCTGGAGGAGGTGCGGGTGACCGGGCTGGAGGAGGCCCCGGCGGAGCTGGCGGCGCCAACCGCGATCAGGCACGGTCGGCCGCCCAGGCGCGTGGCGGCGGCGACAACGCGTTCCGTAGTGCAGGTAACGCCGGCCAGGAGCGGCAGCAAGTGGACCGCGGCAACGCGAGCCGGCAGCAGATGGCGCAGCACGGCGGTGGCGGTGGTGCGCGCGCGGGTGGCGGCGGCGGTGCGCGCGCGGGTGGCGGCGGTGGCGGCGGCGCACGCGCAGGCGGCGGCGGGCGGCAGCGGTAGGAGGGCGCCCAAATGATCAGTCGAGTCTCAGCGATGCTCACGAACCCGATTCGTTTCGCGGCGGCGGCCACCGCGGCGCTCGTTCTCGCTTCGGCGCCGGCGTTCGCGCAGAAGGCATTCCCGAGCCCCCAGGCGGCGGCGGAAGCGTTCACCGACGCGGTCGCGCGCAGCGACCCCGACGCGCTCCGCACGATCCTCGGCGCGGACTGGAAGCGGTTCATCCCGACGGACGAAATCGACCAGGACGATGTGTACGCGTATCTTGCCGCCTGGGCGAAGTCGCACCGGCTCGTGTCGACCGGCGACGCCAAGGCGATGATCGCCGTCGGCGACAAGGGTTGGACGCTGCCGATCCCGATCGTGAAGGATGCGGCCGGCTGGAAGTTCGACCCGCGCGCGGGCGCCGACGAGATGCGTACCCGCCGCATCGGCCGCAACGAGCTCGCAACGATGCAGGCCGCGCTCGCTTACTTCGACGCGCAGAAGGAGTACGCGCTCAAGGACCGCGACGGCGACGGCGTGCTCGAGTACGCGCAGAAGTTCGTGAGCTCACCAGGCAAGCACGACGGGCTCTATTGGCCTGATTCCACCGGGAATGACGAGAGCCCGCTCGGACCGATCTACGGCGGACAGAAGCCCGGCGAGGGCTACCACGGCTACTACTACCGGATCCTGAAGGGGCAGGGCAAGAGCGCGCCCGGCGGCGCGTACGACTACGTCATCGGCGGGCGCATGCGCGCCGGCTTCGCGCTCGTCGCGTGGCCGATCCGCTACGGGGATAGCGGCGTCATGAGCTTCATCGTCAGCCACGACGGCGTCGTGTACGAGAAGGACCTCGGCCCCAACACCGACGCCATCGCGCGCGCAATGACGCGGTTCGATCCCGACTCGGGCTGGACGAAGGTCGCGGTGCCGGGGACTTGACGGTCGCCGTGCGTCGTTCGCGCCGGCGACTGGAAGAAAACATCCGTTCGGATGGGAGCGAGCATTCATGAGCGTGAGATCGTCCGCGGTGGCGACGCCGAGCAGAGCTACGACCCGCGCGCGCCCAACGTGCGCGTCCCGAGGAAAGTAATGAAAGGCGGGTCGTACCTGTGCGCGCCGAACTACTGCCGCCGCTATCGACCGCCCGCGCGCATGGCGCAGCCGGTCGACACCGCGATCGGCCGTCTCGGTTTCCGCTGCATCGTGCGGGTGCCGGAACCGCCGGCGTAGGGGAGCCGCACGTGGAACGCGACGCGCCTGACGCGCGCATCACCTCGAAGTCCGATCCCGACCGCATCTCGGTCGAGCTTTCCTCGCGGCGCACCGGGATGTCCTTCCAGCGGACGCGCATGAGCGCGGACCGCACGCTGATGTCGGTTATCCGCACGTCGCTCTCGCTGATCGGCTTCGGCTTCACGATCTTCCAGGTGTTCCGCAAGGCGCACGAGGCGGGGATGCTGAAGAGCAGCAGCGCCCCGCTCAACTTCGGCGTCGCGCTGGTCCTGCTCGGCATCGCGGTGCTCGTGGTCGGCATCGGCTACCACATCGTCTTCATGTACGGGCTGCGCAGGGAACGGGAGCAAATGAAGGCGGACGGCCTTGTCCACGCGGAGAGCCATTTTCCGCTTTCGCTGACGCTGATGACGGCGCTGCTGCTCTTGCTGATCGGCTTCCTCGCCATCGCGAGCATGCTGTTTGGAATAGGGCCGTTCGAATAGGGAGCGATCGCGAGGGCAAGGCGTTCTTCGTGATGTTTCGGATCTAAGGGCGGCAGGAGGGGGCGCCGCATGGAAGCGCTGCTACAGGAAACCGCACGTTACCTCTCGCTCGCCATCCAGGCGATCGCGATCCTGGTCGTCGCAATCGGCGTTGTGAAGGCGTTCGTCGGGACGCTGCCTCTCGTGCTCGGCGGGCGTGCTTCGGACGCCGAGATGCGCGCGGTCTGGCTTGGTTTCGCGCACTGGCTCGTCGCCGGCCTCACGTTCCAGCTTGCCGCCGATATCGTGCAAACGACGGTCGCGCCGTCCTGGGGCGAGATCGGGCGTGTCGCCGCGATCGCTGCGATCCGCACGTTCCTGACGTACTTCCTGGACCGCGACATCGATGCGATGCGCGGCCGTGAGGCGGCTCCGTCCGACAGGGGAGACAGTGCAAGGCGCACTTGACACCCCGATCGGCCCGGGCTGAGTCCCAGGCAGCATGATGTCAACACGCGTTGCACACGAGGTCGGCCGCCTCCGGCCTACCTCAGCTGCTCGGCGAGCGCACGCGCCTCGCGATCGTCCGGATATGCCGCCACGAGCGCCTCGGCGGCCTTGCGCGCCGCGTCGCGTCGGCCCGCGTCGCGCTGCATTGTCGCGAGCGCGAACAGGATCTCGCGGTCCGCCGGCCACCGTTCCGCCGCGCGCTCTAGCGCGCGGATCGCCTCGGGCGACTTGCCGAAGGAATTGAGCGCAACCGCGTAGACGTAGGCGTAGCGCGCGTTGTCCGGCGCGAGCGTCGCCGCGCGCTCGAGCGCGCCCAGCGCCGCCGCCGAGTCCTTCTGGCGCGCGTAGGCGAGGCCGAGGGCGTGATGCAGCGCCGCGTGGTCCGGCGCCGCTGCGAGCCCGTCCTTCAGCATGCGCAGCGCATCCTCCTCCCGGCCCTGTTGCCGATAGGCATCCGCCGCGTTCACGTAGGCGGGGACGAAGCGCTTGTCGAGCGCAATCGCTGCGGCGAACTCGGCCTGCGCCTCGTCGAACCGTCCCAGGCGCGCGTAGAACGTGCCGAGATTCGTCGCTCCCTCGGGACGGTCGGCGTTGTATTTTTGCGTCGCAATGTAGTCGTCGGCGGCGCGCGGCCACGCTTTGCGTTCCTCGACGTTGAGCCGATCCTGCGGGACTCCGGACAACGCGAACGCGGCCGCAACGCGCACCGCGCGCAGCGGATCGCCGAGCAGCGGTCCGGCAACAGCGATGCGCTCCTGCGCCGGGAGCGAATCCGCCAGCGTGGCAGCGGCGAGCCGCACGAGCGGATTCGCGTCGCCTGCGCCGCCCCGCGCGGCCGCAGCGACCGCGGGCGACGCGCGCCCCTCGAGCCGGGCGAGCGCCGAGGCGCGGGCGATCGGGGATTGGCTGATATCCGACGCCACTGCGGCGAGGCCCTCGGATGAACGCGGCTTGCCGAGCTCCGCGTCCCGGAAGGTCTGTGCGAAGGTCTGGAAGCCGCCCGCGTCGCGCCCGAGCCACTTGCGCACCGCGTCCGCCGCCCACTTGGCGTCGGTCTCGCGGTGGCATTGGCCGCAGGCGTTCGGCACGCCGAGCAGGACCGTGAGATCCGGGCGCGGGACGCGCAGGCTGTGATCATGGCGCGGGTCGACGACCATGTAAGTGGCGGCCGGCATGTGGCAGCTCGCGCATTCGGCTGCCTTCGTGCCGGGGCGGTGAAAGTGGTGCGAGGTCGCGTCGTACTTGGCGAGCGCGTGGCACTGGTTGCAGACGTCGTTGCTCAGCGCTTTCAGCTTCTGCGTGTGCGGGTCGTGGCAATCGCTGCAAGTGACGCCTCGCCGGTACATCTTGCTCTGCAGGAACGACCCCCAGGTGTAGACCTCGTCGCGTTGCTGCCCGTCGGCGTAGTAGAGCGGGGACGTGAGCAGCGCCGGGCGGTAGTGATCGAGAAATGGCTTGCCCGCGTGGTAGCCCTCGGCGATCTGCGCGCGGCGCGCGTGGCATTGCGCGCAGACCTCGATCTCCTTGTCGGTGTCGCGCGGCTTGCTCCGCTCGGCGTTCCCGGTCTTGGGATCGATCGTCCAGGCAACGCCACGGCGCTCGTCGAGGGCGAGCGTTAGGCCCTTGAGCGGATCGGCATCCTTGTGCGCCGTCCAGGCGACGTGCTTCGAGCCCGGGCCGTGGCACGACTCGCAGCCAACGTGGACCTCCGTCCACTTGGTCGCGAACGCGCTCGCCTGCGCGTCGTAGGCCTTGCGGACGTCGGTCGAGTGGCAGTCGGCGCACATGAAGTTCCAGTTCTGCTGCCGGCCGGTCCAGTGCAGCTCGTCGCCCGCGACGATCTTCTCGTTCGGATAGAGGGTGAACCAGCGCTTCGCGCCGGTGTCCCACGCCACCGTCAGCGCCTGGAGCCGTCCGCCCGGGAGCTCGATCAGGTATTGCTGAAGCGGCTCGACGCCGAAGGTGTACTTCACCTCGTAATCGGCGAGCTTGCCGTCGGGCCCGTCGGTGCGGACGAAGAACTTGCCGTCGCGCCTGGAAAAGGTCGACGTCACGCCGGCGTGCTCGAAGGTGCGATCGGCGAAGTCGCCGAGGACCGTGCGCTCGCTCGCTTCCTGCATCGCGCGCGCGTGCTGCGAGCCGCCCCACGCTACGGTTTCCTTTTTGTGACAGCTCGCGCACGCCTCGCTGCCGACGAACTTGAGTTCCGCCTTCGCGGCCGGCGCCGCCGGCGGGGCCGTCTCCCATGGGTGCCAGACCAACACGAGCCCGACGGTCGCCGCGACGGTGATCGCCGCGCCGAGGAGCTGTCGGCGCAGGGCGAGACGACGCGTTCCGCTCGCCGCAGGGCGGAGCTCAGGCAGTGGGGCGGGTCGATGTCTTCTGCGGCGTCGCGACATTCCGAGAGGTCAGTCGGGCGGAGCGCCGAAGGCTAGCAGACCCGTCGCTTGAGCGCCGCGCGGACCGAGGTATAGACTTGCCGCCGACCAGCCGAAGCTGTTCGATGCCGGCGCGTTCGCCGGCGTGACGTTGTCGCAAAGGAGCCAACCATGCCGATCACAGCAATGCTGGAAGACTTGGCCCGTAACTGGGGTTGGATCGAGCTGCGGGGAATCGTCGCAGTCCTCTTCGGCGTCCTCGCGCTGCTCTGGCCGGGCGTGACGCTCGCGGCCCTCGTGATTCTGTGGGGCGCGTTCGCGCTCGCCGACGGCATCCTTTCGCTGATCGCGGCGTTCAAGATCCGCGACAAGGGCAAGCCGTTCTGGTCGCTCCTGATCGTCGGCCTGCTCGGGGTCGCCGCGGGCATCGTGACGTTTCTATGGCCCGGGATAACCGCGTTCATCCTGCTGATGTTCATCGCCGCCTGGGCGTTCGTGATGGGCATCTTCCAGATCATCGCCGCGATCCGCCTCCGCAAGGAGATCGAGAACGAGTGGCTGCTCGGGCTCTCGGGCGTGCTCTCGGTGATCTTCGGCGTCCTGATGTTCCTGCAGCCCAGCGCGGGCGCGCTCGCGGTGATCTGGATCATCGGCGCCTACGCGATCTTCTTCGGCGTCCTGCTGATCGTGCTCGGCTTCCGGCTCAAGCGGCACGCGGGGACCGGGACCGGGTCGCCGGCGCCGGCCTGAGCACTCGTCCTCGGGCCGCTTAAAGAAAGGGGGCCGTCCGCGGCGGTGGCCCCCACGCCGTGCTGCGGCCCCTCGCCCAACGGGGCCGCAAGGCTTACGGGATGGCGTCCATTCCCCGCGTCGCCCAGCCGGTCATCCGCCGCTCCAGGACCGCGAACAGCTGGTACATCACGGTCGCCATCACGCTGATCACGATCAGCCCGGCGAACATCAGCGGCACGCGCATCGTCGAGGCGGCGGCAAGCATCAGCTGCCCGATACCCGAGTTCGACGCGGCGAGCTCCGACACGACCGATCCGACGAAGGCGAGCGTGATCGCCACCTTGAGCGACGCAAAGAAAAGCGGCATCGAGCGCGGCAGGCCCACCTTGCGCAGCACCTCCGCGCGGGAGGCTCCCAGCGCCCGCAGCACGTCCTCGAGCTCGGGCTCGATCGTCGCGAGCCCGGTGGCGATGTTCACGGTGATCGGGAAGAAGCAGATCAGGAACGCGGTGAGGGTCGCAGGCACCACGCCGATGCCGAACCAGACCACGAGGATCGGGACGAACGCCGCCTTGGGGATCGCGTTGAACGCGACGAGCAGCGGGTAGAGGCCGTTGTACATAAAGCGCGACGACCCGATGATGATCCCGAGGACGACGCCGACCACGATGCCGATGCCGAAGCCGACCAGCGTGGTCCAGAACGTCGGCCAGGTGTTGTACATGATCGGCCCGAAATTGTTGTACAGGGCCAGGAACGACGCGGTCGCCGACGGCAGGACGAACGGGTCGATGTCGAAGATCCGGACGCTGAGCTCCCAGGCGGCGAGCAGCACGCCGAGGAACATCCAGGGCGCCCACCGGTCGAGCGCGCGTCTCTTGGTCGCCATCGCGGTCTCTCCTGTCAGGTCTTGCGGACGCGGCCGATGTGCTCGCGCAGCTCGTGCACGATCGCGGTGAACCGGTCCTCGTAGGTGATCTCGAGATCGCGCGGCCGCGGGAGGTCGATCTCCCGCCGCACGATGATGCGCCCAGGGCGCTTTGACATGCAGTAGACGGTGTCGGCGAGAAAGACCGCCTCGCGCAGGTCGTGCGTCACGAGCACTACCGTGAAGCGTTGCGCTTCCCAGAGGTCGCGGAGCACGCACCAGAGCTCCTCGCGCGTGAACGCGTCGAGCGCGCCGAACGGCTCGTCGAGCATGAGCAGCTTCGGCTCGTGGATGAGCGCGCGGCAGATCGACGCGCGCTGCTGCATCCCGCCGGAGAGCTGCCATGGGAACCGCTGCTCGTTGCCTTCGAGGCCGACGGTCTTGAGCAGCGCCTTCGCCTTCGCCGCGTATTCGTCGCGGTTCTTCCTGAAGCCGGAGCGGTACGGCTCGACGATCTCGAGGGGCAGCATGACGTTGTCGAGCGTCGTGCGCCAGGGCAGGAGGTTCGGCGCCTGGAAGGCCATGCCGACGAACTTCAGCGGCCCGGTCACCTGCCGGCGGTCCACCATCACGGTGCCCTGTGTCGCGGGCCGCAGGCCGGTGCAGAGCTTCATGAATGTCGACTTGCCACAGCCCGACGGGCCGACGATCGCGACGTAATCTCCACGCGCCACCTCCAGCGACACGCCGCGCACCGCATGCACGATCTCGTCGCCCATGTGATAGTCGCGACGGACATCGTTCGTGATGACCACCGGCGCGTCG